>Ga0209052_1000505_pt1 | contig 12189 bp, 8 predicted proteins | sample WorMetHEROISLAND_2_FD_187409 | JGI IMG/M metagenome (GOLD analysis project Ga0209052, IMG submission 187409) | Marine gutless worms symbiont microbial communities from Max Planck institute for Marine Microbiology, Germany - Olavius sp. 4 HERON... | ecosystem: Host-associated > Annelida >...
CTATCATACCGTATCTTTGTCGTCGTCGTGTCGACATCGTGCAACGTGGTCGTGGATTAGTCGTTGTTTCTTCGACGCCGAAATCGACGCAGAATTACTGCGAGATGAAGCTGATCGCTAGTAGGGCTGTGCCGCCGAATGTCAAGCTTGACGTCGAGCTGGCCAGGCGACAGGCCGACACCCAGTTAAGGTCGGTATACATGCTGCATGCACACGTGATGCATACTTGCGGGTTTGCTAAAAAAATCAACCGCTTGCACGTGCTCCAGCTTTGCTTTTGTGTCAGCATTGCGCCCATTTATGGGTTCGCACATGTGCAATAAAATAATTAATCAAGCAACTGGAGACGGTCGTCGTTGACTGCGTTTGCTGTTTGTTCACAAAGCGGAACGCGGTGCTGCAACCTTGTTGCAGAGAACTTGTATTTTGTTGGCTCGCGACGCGCAAGCTAAGCTAGCCCTTATTGTCGCACAGTGTCTGTCCATCCATCTGTCCATCTGTGTGTCTGTCCGTGACAGTTTGAGTCACGCGTATGTACGCAGCATTGCACTTCGCGAGCCACGGCGACTACCGGCTTGTTGTATGGGTGCTCAACCAAGTAGCATGATTATAAGTTGTTAAAATTCTGCAGAGCTGCATAATTACGTGTGCGGTGATTGTGTTGGGTGCAGGGACTGCAGAGCCGTCGTGAGTTCAAGTCTGCAGGAGACGTTGACTGATGCACAGCGCCAGGGACGGCTGACGTGCGGCATCTATGACTCCGGAACGCTGCTGGCAAAGTAAGCCATGTTAATGCTATGCTGCTTGGTCTTTGTCTCAGCTTCAGTCCAACGCTCTCGTAGTCAGCGATATGTAGTGGTAAAAATCTTGCTAGAATTTTTGCATGTTCTGCACTTTCAGTATGTACAAAAGATGCAATAAAATCCAAATTTGTAATCTTCTCAGCTACAGAAATCATTTGTAACGATTGTGCCACGTCATCAAAAATAATTGGTGAGGTACACCATTTTTCTGAAGCACCGCAACTTACCTCACATTTTTCATCCGGTCTGCTCTGGCCACGTTCACCTGTCTGATTAACAACCAAATGACTGCAGTTTGCCATTGAAAGTGTTCTCATTTCATTTTCGTTCCACTCTGTGTGCTGTTGCAGCCATATATATTATGCAAGTCAAGTTTGATTTGATGAACATATTGGGAATTTTACAGTAACGTTGTTCTCTGCAGGAGTCCGGACACTGTCATGCTGTGCGTTCTACCTGAAGACACTTCCGGTGACGTTGCGTTACACATCCATTTCACTCTGATTGAAGCTTTCTGCTGGGAGAATGACATCCGCGTTGTAAAGGTACAGTTTGAATCAATATTACTAGGGCTGGTAACAAGTGAAAAATTTTTAGTAGTTAACTTGGCATTTATTAATGATTATTATTAATCATTAATTTTGATTAAAAACTAACAGGAGTAATTGTTCAAGAAATGCATGTCTTCATTTAAAAAGCTGTTAAATGTCTTTATCTACTTTTTTTATAGACAGCCTAAAATGGTCAGTTCTCTGACTGTTGTTTTGCAAATGCTTTCATTGTATTTAGTTTACAATGCTTTCTTAATGATGTGACTGACTTCAGTCAGAAGTTTAACGATTAATTTTTTTAATTTTTATGCTATTACGGTAATTATTTTGTGCAGCCCTAAAAATTACACAATTTCTTTGGCAGCATTAGCACAGTTGGTAATTTCAGTTTAACATTTGTATACATAGTGCTCAGTGATTCAATTAGCATTTAATATCTGGATCATTTTTCATCAGTGCAAAATATCAGTAAGTTGAATTGGTGTCCGTTTTTTTGTACAGGTGGACAGTGTAGAGAAGATAGAGAAGCTGCTCAAAGGAAAAGCAGCAGAATTCGAAGATGATGAATTCACAGGATGGCCAAGTGCTGATTTCAACTGTTTGCTTATTGAGGTACTGGCAACTTATGTATGCTTTGATGATTGGCTGTACACAGAAACCTTAGTCCACAAATTTTCTAGACAAAATGATTACTAGGCCCAACTTCCCAAAAGCAGACAGTATAATTTGCCGATTCTTGTCTCAAGAGATGTCTCTGGTGGTTGCTTTCATATACCTGTTATTTAGTCCATGGAGTAATTCTTATGTGATAACTAGAGGGAAATAGTAAATTTGCACAATTTGTCTAACCTTGAAACTCTTGTTTGGTCGACAGTAATGACAGCCTGTAAAACTTGTCGCCTCAGTAGGCCCATCCAAAGATTGTCGATCGGGGACTGGACCTGGCATAATGGGGCAGAACTGATGGAAATGAAGGTAACTTACGCTGAATGTAGCAATTTGGCCCATGGTAGTAACCAGTAGGTATAGAATCATAAACGTTTGTAATTCGTTTTGATAGTTCAGTTCTCACTTTGCTTGCTAAAAGTCTTATGGTTGCTAACAACTGTTGGTATAGCATACTTTAAACTTTATTTTATCCTAAGTCATTTTTATTGTCAGTAGTTGCATTTTGTCATGATATTTCTTAAGTCTCGGACGATTGTACAATATGATGTGTGATGATGACATGTTGCAGTACCCGCAGGACTGTTGCTCACCAGCCGAGGAAATGATCTTGAACTTCCACAAATGGTCATGCGATCTGGTGCCGGTTCCAGTTGTTCAGCTTGACGTCTGATGTGCCTCACTGCGTATGTGAACTGAAGGTGTGTAGTGAACGTGTCTGAATTTTGTGTGCTTACTAACTTGTCATCAACTTATAGATTCACACAACCAACCAGTAAATCTGTTGCATACATATTGATGATAATGTTGTTGCTGTACGTTTTCCCGTTCATTATTGAAAAATTATTGAAAAATATAACATAGACAATCCGGCTGTGGTAGAGAAGCTTAAATGTGTTTTAAGGAGGATTGCATTTTGGACTGTCCCAAGAGGATGCTGTGGTTGGGGACCAGTGGAAAGTAAGAATTAAGGTGGAAACCCATCTTCACCAAAGCTTACCTGGAAATGGCCATTACAGTTGTTGACCAAATTAATTTGAAATGTTTAAAAAATGTTGCACTGTAGCAATACAACTAGATGAAAATGTTGATATATTTCTATTCATTTGGGTGGAGGAGGGGACTCTGCCCATTTCCAAGAACCCTACTGGGGAGAGGCTCATCGCCTGGACCTATTCACCCACTTTTTGTCGTACTTCCTTTAGACGGCTGTTGAATTTGGTCAACAATGCTGTTTGCGTGGAGTACAGAAACTTACCAACGTGCTTGTGTGGTTTTGCAGGAAGTAAGTGAAAGGTGCGATCACCTCGGTGATGTCTTTGACCTTCGAATGAGCTCCGGGTCCACCAAGTAAGTCACAGTGGACCAACACATCGGACTCGTCGTCATCTCGAGGATACAAGAGTCGGCATCGACGTCTACCATGCTGCAGTCATGAATTGGTACCAGATGACTGCGGAACGCGACCACCCAGAGCAGTCATTCGTCTTATAGTGCATGCCACAGTGCCTTGACAGTGTCATAGTATATATGGCTGGAGACTGTGCGCAGCTTGCTGTGGACTGTTGCAAATGCATTACGTTTACATTTACATAACATTTGTATCTATGTTGTATGAATTTGCTTTTATATTTGTATTTATTATTGATGAGGATCTTTAATATTGTTTCATTCACAACAGACTTTGAATCTATTAGTGTAAAAGTACCTGTAGCATTATAAGATTCTAAGTTATGCAGAAATACTAGCCTATATTTAATATACACCGGCAAATGCAGTGTAATATTAACGTTATTGCTTGCATGCAGTTTGCTGTCTAATATGTCTCTGCGACAGACTTGATGTTGTTTGCTATTCCGTATGGTGCGATTACTTCATTTAAATTCATTAGTTAATTATTGAATTAAAGCACTTATCTTATGTCATTCTGGTTTCCACTACTTTGCCGTGGTTTCTACTGCTGTTTTTGTATTCCCACCAAACAATAACAAAATTGCTCGCGAGTGAGAAAATTAAAAAAAAACTGAAGAAAAATGAGAAAGAAAATGAAATCAAAGAAAATGACTGATAAAACGGTACTTTGAACAGCATAATTTGTGAAAGAAAGTTTAAAGATAACCCAAAAAAATTTAAAAATGTCATTTTTCATAATTAACGAATTGATAGTAAAATAACAGACCAAGTCAGTACTTTATTTAGGCAACCAATTACACATTACATTTCATTCTTTCAAAATCTTCGTCGAAATATGTGTCAACTACTACACATTTTGAAAGAACTGTCAACACTCACAGCTATATGGAAAATAGTGAAATGAAATCACAGCAATACATAATACATTAATATAAATCGTAGGTAACAACAGTGTTATAGTTGACCACAACCGATTACACATTATTATACCATTAACTTAAGTGAGTACTTTCTGACTCTTCAATGGACTGAAGAAGGAAAACAAAACAGCAGAGTACACATTTTGCATTACACTCTTCTACACTGGGAGTGAAAGTAGACCACCGAGTGTCATAACGTCACCAAATACTGATCGACATTCGAAGTTCTTTCACTGACCGGAAAATTTGCAATAAAATAATCAGCAAATATCCCACCACAGCTGTCACTACATTACCTTGTTGAATAAACACGTCCAAAAAAAGCATGCACTCGTATGCTGGAGAAGGGTGAAAATTTTGAACTCCAAATACGATGACGCTAACTGTGACAACAGCAATGACTTGGATTGCTTAAAATATTCATTTACGAGCACTTGTGTCCAAGTGAACGTCATCAAAAGTTGCACAACATTTGTGACATTTATATTTCATGAGGTAGAGAAGAAACACACATTTCAGGTGTGGTGGCGCAATCTAGTGATTGTTTTAGTAAATTTTGTGTAAAATGTCAGTGAAGAAATATAGAAAATTGGTCTATATTTGGTAAAGATATGCCAAAAATGGCGCTCTACATTTTTACTCACAAAGTAGTTGAGATTAACGATTTTATTGGCAGTCATTCATTAAAGGCAAACGCTACGCGTTTTCTGACCTATAAGAGTCACGCCATTTGTCCAACACATGCAGTTCAAAGCAGCACCTCATCAGCAATTAACTAACAATTTATATCAATCGACTTTACAGCAAACGTAATCATAAAAAATGTCTTTAAAAAGTACTGTAATTGCCCAGTATGATCTATAACAGTCATAACCAGTCGCTGATTGAGGCCTTCGGCTCACAGCAGTCTGATAATCGCAAAACGGAAAACGAAGAGTCTAGTAGTAATTCATGCATAGCTTAAACAGACGGCATCATGTGACAACACATGCACAATAACAGATTGCGGCTGTTCCTTAGGACTCTAGTAATAATTCGACAGATTACCGGCTAACATTAAAGCTCAAAAGCACTGTTGTTGTACACAAAAATGTGGAAGTTTACTTTTGATGATAACTCCGTCAAATCTCAGCCGGTCTATACAAGTTTGGCGCGCTCTTAACCGAAGGACATTCATTTCATCGTACCATAAATAGGCATGAACCCGACGTAGCAAAAGATATTACTTGGTAAACAGTATTCAATCATACACCAGAACACTGCAAATGACTTCTGGTTTACAATGGAATGCTGCACTCAGTAACTAGACAATGTTTTCACCACTGCTTTTAATAATTTATAAGTTTATAAGGTAGGGTGAAAAACTCATGGTACATAATGGATGTCTGGTCTGTTCAAATAGTGCTCTTATTACAGAAATGGGTTAAAATACGACAGAGCTATTATGAAACGGAAACTGCCACCGATCACTGTGTACAATAGCTGTTAATCGGCAAGTGAGACTGTCGGAACAGAATGTTCGTGATCTGCTGGCCACTGTCACACGAATGGAACTAGCCAAAGGCGTCTATCCTCTCTTGAGTCACTGCAGCAAGTTCCCCCATCCTTCCCTCCCTCGCCTCTCTTTCTTCTTTGCCTCCCTTTCGGTATCTTTCCCCTCTCCCCATTTCTTTTCTCAAATCTAGCTATAGGGTCTTGGAAGCACTGTAAGCTGCTTTAACTGCTGTTGATTATGGAACATTCTGGGCCTGAAAAAACGCATTTGGTAGCAAGATAAGAGTGAAAGTTGATATAATTTAGATACAAAATTATACAAACTCCCCCCTTGAAAGGTTAAAAAGCTTCCCCTTACTTTTACGATGGACCATTGGTTCCAAGGTTTATGTGGTGTAGACGCCCCTGCAAATTATGCAGATACATGCATGCCGGCCAGCATTTTACAACAGGCTGACCAGCATTCAGCTCATCAATCATTGAGCCAGAAGCAATCAGAGTGGCATCGTAATCACCAACAAGTTCCACTCAGCATCATAGTTCATCATCATCATCATCATCATCGAGCCAGGGTCGTGATCAGGTTGGCACACATCTCAAAGAACTCCAGAATCTGATGATAGTTGGCTGCCTCTTCACTGTCCGACGCAATGTCCATATCGTCTGTACAGCAAAAAACACGCAAGACTTTGTCCGTCCATCAAGATTTTCTACTCATTCGGTTTCTGTTCAAACAGCTCACACCTTGCTCTAAGACCATAGTTACACATAACTGCATTTACTCACGTTGACAATCATCCGTCCAGGAGACATCACATGTTACACTAGTGATAAATAGGTAATGATAAATACGTAACTGCATCATGCCACAGGCACTGTATTTCACCAAAATGTTGGGCAATGTAGGGGCTCCAAGGAGTGAAGACCCTAAAACAATTTTTGTTTAACTATCATCCAAGTATCCCAACATATATGGCCACGCCCACGATATATCACTTAAATTAATTGAATAGAGATTACAACCAACATAAAGAATAGCAACCACTGTACATTGACACAAATGTAATGAGCCGATAAACCACAAAATGTATGGATGGTAAACATATCTACCGGAATCAGACGTCACCGACATGCTGGCTCGAGTCATCCGCTTCACACGAGCAGCATCGGGATGATCTTGAGTGTTGAGGCTCTTGAAGTCAAGCAGAAAACTCTTCTGGTCAACCTGGTACAGCTGAAGGCTCATCTTCACCTGGACAAAGCACAGACACAATCTACTATATTACACTACTGTACAAAAGTGTCAGCTGCACTCGACTGTCTACCATTGGCAACCGAGCTTTTCTGGTGTCTGGAACAGCCTGCCAAACACATCTCCACACCCCTCCGTGGCTGTCTTCAGATAATGTCTGAAGACCCGTCTTTCCTCCATCTCCTATCCCATCTGCTACTTTGTACAGTGTCCACCCAGTGATGCCTCATCACTTTGAATACTATAATCACATAATCACTTGCTGAAACATCACACAGTGTCAAAATCTGTCACAGTTGACTACAAATTTTCAACAATATTACCAGTTCTGAACCCTTCTTCAGTACTATGATGCTGTTTGTTGGCTCACAAGAAGGGAGGCATCTGGTCCATGAAAAACAGACATGCATGGTGCACCAATCAACAAAGGGTAGGACCGTTGAACAAGAACTCGAAGTAGTACTGTAGTATTACCAGTTTTGATAAAAAAAAACCTGCTGAAATGTCACATGAAGCGAAATGCCTAGTTGAGAACAATCAATGATGTACGGTAACTAATATGGCAACGTCAGTCTGTGAAAGAACAGACAAAAAGAACACTAGAAACATGTCAGAATAAACACATACAAAGTCTGATCCAACTGCACAGACAATGTACATATATGTCAACTTAGTAAAACGTAAACAGAATGAAGCAAAACTGACCTGGAATAATTTATAACATTTTACTCGATAATACTAAAAAATGTCAACCACAAATATCGAACACCAACCTATTTTTTAATTTTGGAGATTTAAACGGCAAAAGCCATTGTCATGATGGCCAGTTCTGCACATGCAATGCAGAATGAGTATAATTCACTGTCCAGCATATGAGCAGTAAGTTCACCCAGGTTTGGTTGCGTAACAATTAGCACACTGGACTTATGATCAAGAGGTCGTGGGTTTGTTTCCCTTTCTGGTCGCTGTCAAGTGGCTACCACTGCAGTCAGATAAACCATCTCGGTATATAACCAACCAAGGTCAACTCAGCCTTCCAGCCCATCAGGGTAGGTAGATCGAGTACCGGCCTGTCTGGCTGGTGTTAAGGCGGTGCACGTTTACCTGTTTGACAGGTAAGTGTGTGATCCAATATGGCAGGTGACGCTCCGTAGCTCTGAGATGGGTTCGCATGAAGAGCAGCTATATACACCATTTTACCATTAACCAATGCAAGCCTCAGTCATTGTACTCACATATTTGCCCGTCACTTTGTTGCGACGACGGACGCGCACATGAAAGTTGTTGATAATTTTCCATTCCTTAACATTCACAGCACATTTATGTCACAACCACCATGAAAACATCGTGCTATTAAATAAATATCATCATCACTACATGAGCATGCTACTTAATGATTTAGTCCTCTGAATACCGAGAAAGTATAGCAGCTGAACTAAACACACGCTGAGTGTCACAAAGCTGATTCATAGTTCAACAAGTCAATGAGTGCTTAGTTACCTGTACACTAAGCCATATTTTAAGTAGAAAGTCAGTGTTCAGCTAGCACTGAACTGGTGAGCATACTTCCGCAAGGTTAATATGTTATAATGTGTGTTCACAGCAAGTGTGTTAAGTATGAGTTTTCTGGATTGGCTCTGACGTGACTGCCATAGTCAATGAACCACAGATGCTCCACAGTCAGCCCATGATGTGATACAATACATACAATAATTTCCATGGGCAAACCGACAGGCAAGAACAGCTTAGAACACTGTAAACTAGAAGAACTAAAACTATTTTAAAACAGAACTGAAATGAGGCAGAATTTGGAAACAAGTACTGCTACATTAAAATCAGAAACCTCCCAAAAGAGACAACTATGCAAGAGATCGGAGCATGAGATGAACAAAAAAGAGATACATGATAGACCTACATCACTCAAAAACTAGATAAGTTCCACTGACTAACGGAGTAGCTCAGTTACAACAGAGAACTCACATAGTCTAGAGACTTCATTGCTTTGAAGACCTCGTGCATGATATCAAGAGGTTTGCTCTGAGACCGTATGCCTGCAACACATGGCAACAGTGACGATCCATTACTGACTGCAAATCGCTCTCCAACTACCACAAATTCTGCACTAAATATAAGTGCATCCTACCTACATAATATGCAGCATATACGAGTACATCAAGCATCAATTACAAAATTAAGCAAAATCTGACAAAATGTGAAATCACATACTAAAAAGAGAACTACAGATCAGCAGATCTCTTTACACATCGCCGCCACTGTCATTAGTGCAATCATAACTGATTTAGCAAGAAAGAGCACTCACCTGCAGGTTGATTTTATTTTTTTATATTAAATTTGATCCTACTGCTACTACAACTACAATAACTACTACTAAAACAACTAGTGTTTAAGTGCTCACCAAGATGCCACTTAGCCTTGCGTACAGGAGCAGCCCGGGTGTCACCAGAAGCCATCTGATCTAGCGTTGCTGTTGTGTTCACATCTGCAGTGACAGCAGACAACTCACCGTTGAAATAATGGCAATATATCACAGTGCAATTGATCGAATGCAGCTTTGTGGGTCGGTGGGTAAATGATTAATTTTTCACCAAAAATTTCTCACAGCTCGTGAATCATCCGAACTTGAGATACGGTGGATCAACAGAGTGCTGCATAAGCCTAATGCTCATACCTTTTAACTTTCAAGTCAATAATGGAAAATCGTATTTTAAACTGTACAAAATTTTGTAACTTGATTTCAGTTTTGGAGACCAAAAATTATGATCACAAAATCTGCTATTTGACAGCAACATAACTAGTGTATGTTGCTGCCTATCCAGATTACATAAACTCCAACTGCGAGTAGAAAAATTACAATCACTGCAGTACTGTTCATAACAGAGAAAACTTTATAATGATGCACTAAGGCACTGTCTACGACACGGGATGTCCTATGATAACTAAGTCAAAGGTTAAAGGTTGTCTACAGCTCTTAATGGTAACCCATCTCAGAACTACGGAGCATCACCTGCCATATGGAATCACACAGTGTTACCTGCCACCTGACACAGGTGAATGCGCCCCACCTTAACCCCAGCCAAGCAGGCTGGTACTCGTTTGACCTACCCCAGAGGGATGAAGGCGGAGTTAACCTTGGTGCTTGGTTATATACCGAGATGGTTTACCTGTCCACTGACAGTCACCCATCCAGGTAGTAACCACTTCATAGCGACCCAACTAGCAGTTGTACCAAGGACCTCTTGAGCATAAGTCCAATGTCCTAACTGTTACACCACCAAGCGGCAAAGCAGTGATAGGATTTAACTTATGGCATCCTCTTTTAAGCAAATAATCACGTACAGTGAACTTACAGTTGGTGAGCAATATCTAAGTAAGCAAATTTATAGAGCACACAGTGTCAGCGAGAGGCTTGCAAAATCTGAGCAATGTACCTGGCATTCTTTCTGGATGTGGCCTCATTGGAACGGCGGGAAAAACGTGACCAGTCTGTAGTTTCTGTCAGAATGCACACCACCCACATCACACAATATACTTAGTGCCGATTGCAATCAAACTCCTATCAGAACTTGATTCTACTCAACTGTACTCAAATCCTCAATGAAGCAAATTTCATTGCATGAAACAATTTTGATTCTACTTGCTTCAAGCAAGTAACAACGATTCTGATTCGTCAGTCATGACGTCATGCGTAAATATAAACACAAAACAGACAACATTTTCAATGGAAACAGCATCAAATTTGCAGCAGAAACTGCTGGTAAATATCGTGGTTTAGTATAAGGTGGTCAAGCGTAAGGTGTATGCTTCAAGTGAAAATGTTCTTTGGTTATAATTTGTCATTTTACACGCAAATTATTGTTTAACATGGCCATTTAAAGTTGAGCAGAGACTCGAGCAAGGGAATTCATCACTCAAGTTTTGAGTACAATCAAGTCGAGTTGACTGGGGCTTGGTTTCACACAAGAGATTCTAAGTTGAGTGTAATCAAATCGGCAAGATGAATAGACTCAAGTGTTGATTGGCTTTGATGCAATCTGCTTTTAGCCACAGAAGCAACAATGCAGTGCATGCGTGAAATGCAGACCGCAATATGAATTACAGAATGAACAGGAATTGCAAACATCCCACATCCCAAACAATTCGCATCTATCCCGAGTATCACAGTAGCAGAAGTATTCTATCTCCCTCTAGCTCACTTATACTTGATCCTCATCCACATCCACCTTCAGCATTCCGCAAACCTAGCCATCCGTATTTCAATAACAATTTTGTCAAAATTATGCCAGCATGCAGTCAAAATATCATTGTTCACTACATATGTCCTCAGGCAAAAATGATTCACAACCAGTAGCCAAAAGTGTGCAACTACACCGCAACGATTGAGACCAATTATATCTGAAACCAAGACTGAGCAAATATCTATCTACAAAAACACTTCTTACGTGCCACCGTGTAGTACACATAACAGCAATACACGTGGCTCAATGGCTTAGTGGTTAGTGCACTTGGAATTCGAGCTCAGGGACCCGGGTTCGATTCCCAGTTCCTGCACAATTCCATTGGGTAGCAACCTTGGGCAAGTTGTATACTCGCATTGCCTCCCCAATTTCTCAGCTCCAAGAAACTGGGGCACAAAAAGGGAGTTTCCGGTGCCTAAGTGGTTATGTTGATTAAGTGCGCAAGATTAAGCTAAGCTTTAGAGTGCACTATAATATAACCTAACTTTACTTGTATACTTTACTTTACAGCAGTAGGAGTGAGACAAACTGACCACCATGAATGACTCAACAGGAGGACTCGACGCTACAAAGAAGTCGTGAATCTGCAGCTTGTCCGCTTCGTCGGCGATGCGGTTGTTATCGAGGACTAAATGGTAAGCAATGACAAGCTGATCCTGCTGGTCACCACTCAGCAATGCATTGTGCACTTCCTGCTCTGTCACGTGACATTTCTGACAAACACAGCAGACCTACGTAAATGTGAATGTGAATATTGAATTTATATAGCGCAATATCATGAAGCATCTCTATTGCGCTAAGCACACTAGTATTTCGCGAAAAGTACAGTTTTCA
>Ga0209052_1000507_pt1 | contig 12180 bp, 6 predicted proteins | sample WorMetHEROISLAND_2_FD_187409 | JGI IMG/M metagenome (GOLD analysis project Ga0209052, IMG submission 187409) | Marine gutless worms symbiont microbial communities from Max Planck institute for Marine Microbiology, Germany - Olavius sp. 4 HERON... | ecosystem: Host-associated > Annelida >...
GTGCAATCAGTTGTTCGTCAGTGGCTTGGACAGCAGCCAGCATCGTTCTTTGCATCGGGCATTCAGAAGCTTGTTGACAGATGGGACAAATGTTTAAACGAACTTGGACGATATGTTAAAAATGAAACACTAATGTTTAACATTTAAAGAGGTAACATTAACTTGTTAAGCTTATTCGTTTTTTTCTCTCATTCCTCTGCTGTATACAGAGTTATGAATTGTGAGTTATGACTGGTGGAGAAAATAATACACAGATAGACTATGTTCTATGAACAGATCACGTCACAATAATGACGTCATCATCAAAAAAATTTTCTTGTATGTTCAAAATGAAATTCCCTACAAAACGTATATTTCGGATTTTTCATATTTTAGGAATTAATGGAATGGCGCCGTTTTGTAACTTATTTATGGAACGACCCTCGTAGTACACAGATAACGTAGACTAACATTAACAGCTTATCTAGTCTTACCCCGTGTAGTTTTACTTTGCAGTCACCACATTTCGGAACAGAGCCAAGCTTCTTCTTGTAATGGTAAACAAGTTTGCCACCTGCACCAACAGAACATAGAATTCTACAGTGGGATTATTGTTACAATTATTAACAATGAAGTTGCATACAGATAATGTCATAAATGTACTGCTAGTTCATGCAAGGAAACACTACAAGTATAGCAACACGAACAAAAAAATAAAGAATAACAGCAGTGTTGCCTTTACAGAAAAATATATAAATATGCCAGCCCAACAGAAATAAGACTGCTGCAATTTACACAAGTTCACAGACCATTATTATGGACAACCTGACAGGATGGTTCTGAAGCATATCTGGGAGTGACTACCTGTAATTATGCAGATTTTTAGCTACAGTAGTCACCTGCAACAACCTTGGTTCCCAATCCTTACTATGTAGACTAGAAATCTAGATTTCACTACTGGAAGAGCAAGATGTAATTCACTTCAGGCACTTAGTAATATGTGAGGCCCTATCACTATCGGTATACATATCGGGTGCTTTGTGAATGATTTCTGACAGCCTGCATAAATCGTAACTAACTGAATGCAATTGCTAGGGATATGACAAACGTGACTCTTTAAGCTACTATAACAAAACACTCGCATAACAAACCTGGAGTTTTCACACTTCACGTTCATCACAAACCACGCACAGACATAAAAACACACAAACACTGTATGATACAACATCACATACTGATAGCAAAAAATATACCAAAATAATTAAAAATACAACAAAGTAAAAGACTAAAGATAATGCAAACTGATAAGGAATTACTACAGCAGGAGAAAATTAGCAAATATTCAGCAAAGTCACAGCTGTCAACTAAATTTGATACGAGTATGCATGCATGTTTCACTATTGATGTGACCTCACTAAATTCCAAGTTATGGTCGTGTGTATTGAACTAAACTGTACAGCTGTGTAACCAGAACACCATATGCTATACCAGTGACCAACATGCAACAACAATGAAATACAAAACAATCATGTGCCTATCATTACAATGTTTCGTCAGTACCGACAACCATTTTCAGTAAATGTTTTTATATTGCAGAAACACGATTTCATCTAGTCCACTTCGTAGCACTGGTGGTAAATAAATATAGATATGGCCAGATTTTTTTTTGTGAAAACCAATATAGCTGTTTCGCTAATACACAATTGAAACTCAAACTGTGAAAACTAAATCATTTAATTCCATTTTCAGTTCGGCAAACTGAGAGTGAGCGATGTGAAATTTACTAATTTCGGTTCGGGAAAACACCCAACGTCATCCGCGTGCAAAGCCGCCGACATCTTACCGGCATCACTATGTTAGACTTCTGTCGCCGGGAGTCAATGTAGAATGTAGCAGCTACCAGAAAGTTAATTAAGTAATTAATTATAATTCTACATAAATGTAAGTAGCATAAGATTGTAGGTTTATGGTGTTTACAAGCAGGCCATATGGTCCTAGTCTGCGACAGTCCATAACGTGTGTTCTACATGCAGTGCCTAAGCTGCAGCATTTTTAAGCTCTTATTGAGAACTGATACTTTTTATGCAATGGTAGTGTACTGTGTAGTGACATTTTTTGTGTGGTGATGTGTGTACTAATGTCTTTTATGGCAAACATCCAGACTCTTTAATGGCACATTCTCCATTATGAGCCGGACAGCTTCACATAAAACAACAAAAATGAAGAAAAATTCACTGCTCACATCTTGCGGCGATTAGAATTAGTGTTGTAGCTCAACCGACGCCGAAGAACTAATCTCTGTGCCATACTTTTATTGCTGCAACACACAACAGCAAAAACGTCACATCAGTCATTACACAGCTGCTATCGCAAAAAAATTCAAGTACATATAAAACCATGAGGCACTGCAGTTCAACAATCACCACCCCAAAGTTTAAAATACGGTAGTGGTCAACGGTTAGAATTAGGTCTAGAAACAACGTTAGGGTTAAAGCTAGGGATGGAGTTGTGGTAACTACACAAAGTGATCTCTCTCTTCAGAATATGGCTAAGCCTCAACAAAACGAGTCCTGATGTTCATGGGGTAGTGAATGTTTGCATGTAATTCACGGGGTGCTGGTTATGCGACAGTCCAAAACTCTGATACTGTGACTTATATAATGTAAGGTGAACGCTTATAGTCGGCGTTTTTTACAACAGCGTCGGTAACAAATTAATTGTTCTAGCCCCATCCGAAATTCTGTCGGCGAGTGGTCGAGCATCACACAACGCTTCGGTTACCGGGAGGAGACAGAATAATCATATAACTGATCAATATAACCCTCAAAGCTCCATCTCTTATGTACCAGAAGGAAACGATAGAATATTTCCTGGTATATCGGAGATGACATTAGATAAGTAAATACTTAAAACCAACCCAATATTTACCATCGGTTTGGCCAACCGGAAAAGGATTTCTTTCACCCAATCAGTAAGTATGCAAGCAAAAGTAGTGATCAGTAGCAGCGTTGCCATTGGCAACATTGCAATACGGCTTGACTTTAACAAGAATGTTAAGTTATTTTTATTTTACTACTATTAGAAAATGGAAAAGTCTGGCTAATTCTCAAGACTTTTTTGTTAAGACCATGAACAAGACCAAGACCTTTTTGTCAAGACCAAGACCAAGACTTTACTGTTTGTCCGCGAGGCGCCTCGAGACCAAGACTTTGGTCTCGTCTCGAGGACTACATGACTGGATAACTCATGAACCACTACACTCAGCTTGAAGATATTTTGCACGAACACGTACCTTTATTGAATTTCAAGGTCAAAGGTCAAGATCATTTTTTTCGTTAGTGGACCAAAGTTCACCAAATTGTATTCATTGAACGTGGAAAGAATCGTAGTTGCTAACACCATTTTCCGCTTGTCGATTGCTTGTTTCGTTCCGGAGATATTTGCGGTCGAAATCTAGAGTTGTCCGAAATCAAATGCGCTGTTGATATTCATGAACCGCTGCACTTAGCTTGATGAAATTTTGCACATGTACCTCGAGAACCTCTAGAACGCTATTGAATTTCAAGGTCATAGGTTAACTTAAGGTCAAGGCCACGTTTTTTTGTGTTTTTCTGTGTGCATGATGCTGCAGCTACCTGTGGACAGTACTTAGTCTTGAGCAAAGTTTGATGATTTTGTTACATTTGTTATTTATTTTTGTTCACACTGCTCTCAATCACTCACCACTTAGTTGCGTAGCCATCTTATGTCTGCAATATCACAGCTAGATATTGTGTGTGTCATTAAAACTCTGCAGCACTAACAACTAGCACCATTATTTGGCTGATAATCACCACTATGTGCTTACATAAAGTAAAGAAGCTGGAATAGCCGACCATACTGCCTGGCAACATGCAATTTTTTTTGGGCGGGGGGTGACCCCTAATTTGGGAGACAGGTGTCCATAAGGGGTCGGTGATTGTACCGTTGGATAGCGCATTGGTAAGCTCCAACAGGCTGTCAAGAGCGACCATGTTTGGCCGCAATTTGCAATGCAAGTATTTGGGGGTGCTGTCAGTATCCCCACTAGGGCGAATGGCGGTTATAGGGGTCCAAACTGATACCACAGGGTAGCAATTGGGCAACTCTATTGGCTTCTTCAGACAGTTTTTCGGTAAAATGTACCTTTTAGCCATAATACATAAGTGACAGACAGATGACAGATGGACACAACATCGTGCCATAAGCGCGACCGCCAGTAGGGTCGGCTAAAAATGCTTTGGCTAACAGGGAGGCCCACAGCTACAGACCCAAAGCAGAAATCATAACCTGCCACAATATAGCATACACCGACAAAATTATACACAAATTTATGAAAAATATAACTTTATTTGTTAACACTGTACACTAGTACAATACAGAGTTAGCAAATCATATCCTTTAGTTTATCACATGAACTGTTTATCATTTCATACATCAACCAGAATGGAATGAATGGATGTGGGATAAACAGCACAAGACAATAAGATGCTGACATTTTAACAGCAAAATTTGTTTAAATACAGTTAAACAGTGATAATGAACTACAGCCGATTTCAACTGTGGAACAAAGAACGAGAATTTGAAATTAGCGGTTAGGGATTTGATACTGAAAGAGCACAACACAAATCTCAACAGACAGCTTTAAAACAGTATTTCTCGATGTAGTGCCAGACAAAACACAACAACTATGGGTCAGCATGATTACGTGGACTAAAATACTCAGATTTTAAATTTTAGTTTTCAAAATTAGTGGGCATTTACAAGTAATAATATTTGTCAATTTTTAAACCTAACATTCACAAAATTCTCATTCTATAACTACAGAATATACCACAGAAACGACACCTAACCATAATAGAAATGTGTCACTCTTCCGCAATACACAAAGTCACACAATTCTTGCAAAAATCTAATGCACGATTCCAAAAAAAACAAATTTTTAGCAAATTTTTACGAGCACATTACATTCTTTCTACACATAGTGCCACACCCATACCCCCACCCACACAAAGCGAAGCGACACCCTTCTTCCCTCCAGTTCTCTGCAGATTACTTAGCAGTGTAACGAGTATGCGTGCTCCTGATGCTCCAATGGGGTGTCCTAGTGCTATGCCACCACCACACACGTTAACTTTGGACTCGTCAAGCTTAAGTTCACGGATTATTGCAACCAACTGAGCCGCAAACGCTTCATTTATCTCAAACAGGTCGACATCATCTATGGTCCAACCGGCTTTCTGTAGAACAAGTTTAATTGCTTTCACGGGACCAATGCCCATAACAGCAGGGTCAACACCAACATGGGACCATGCGACAACACGGGCTAACGGTGCAAGATTACGCTTTGCAGCCTCATCACTACTCATCAGCACTAATGCTGCAGCTCCATCGTTTATTCCAGAGCAGTTTCCAGCTGTCACAGTCCCCTTCCCGTTCACCGGAAACGCCGGCCTCAGCTTCTGCAGGCCTTCTATGGTACACCCATCGCGAGGGAACTCATCAGTCTTCACTTCAGTTACGCCTTGTCTTCCCGTAATGCTCACTGGCACGATCTCTGGTTCAAAGAAACCGGCCTTGCGAGCAGCTTCGCATCTCAACTGCGACTGCAGTGCAAATCGGTCCTGATCTTCGCGCGTGATCTGCCAGCGCTCGGCCACGTTCTCCGCAGTGCGACCCATGTGGTAGTTGTTGAACGCGTCGGTCAGGCCGTCGCAGAGCATCGTGTCCGCGAAGGTCAGGTCGCCGAACTTGACGCCGTTTCTCATGTAGACCGCGTGCGGAGCCTTACTCATGCTCTCCTGTCCGCCAGCGACGACTACACGCGAGTCACCAAGTCGTATTGCCTGGTAGGCCAAGGCTACGGCACGCAGCCCGGAGCCACACAGCTGATTCACGCTCCACGCCGGCACCGCCGCCGGTATTCCGGCTTTGATGCTTGTCTGTCGGACCGGATTCTGGCCCTGAGCCGCGCATAGCACCTGACCAAGAATAACTTCAGACACGTTTTCCGGCTGAACTTGTGCTCTACCGAGAGCCTCCTTGACAGCAACGGCGCCCAGCTCGTGAGCACGTAGCGACGACAAGGATCCATTCAGAGAACCCACGGCAGTGCGAACAGCAGACACTATTACAACGTCCGTCGTCATTGTCACTGTAATCTCGCTGTAATTCCGATAAACCAGCTAACGTTTCAACAAAGTCAAACACCTTCTTCACGCTTTACAACTGATACAATGTTGCTATCCCAATTGCAAACATACCACATATCGCCACATATCGTACGATGTCAACATTGCCCCGCCCAAATCGCTGCAATTAGGCCATGGGTCATGAACCTGAGCAGTGACCTACTTCGCGCCCGTCGTTTAGTGAGGCAACGATAATGACATTTTTTTCGCACAATAATCGGTATTACCGGTATTATATTCAACATCTTCCAGTAGCTGCAGTCACGGTTTGGAATTTTTTTTAGATTCTTCTTTTTGTTCAATTTCCGTTTTCATTCGTATTGAACGATGAAAGCTGATGGAAAGTCTCAATAATAAATAAGATCCAGCTACAGCGCCATAGAAGTCGCTCACATGATACTACGGTATTGGTACATAGATTTAATGTGCCCAAAATAATTCACATAGTAGCTAAAACACCATGTATAAATACACCACTGAACAAGACAGCAAGGAAAAAGCTATGGCTGCTCTTTATAAGAGCTAGCTTATAGGCAAATGCTACACCATAAATAGCCTATACATCTAAAACTGAACTTTGTGAAAAAAACTAGATTTCTTCCTATTCGACTCAAAACAACTCATCATTCAACACTCAGTTTCAATCTTTGCTTTAAGTTTGAATGTCACTAACAAAATTGTATACAGTATACTGTAGGCGTGCGTATTTTGTATATCCAATATCCATCCACATGTAGTTCAAAACAGTGTCGTTGTCGTCTGTGTGCAAATTTTCTGTTACATGCATTTATCAATTTCTTCTTCTGTTTGACAGGGTTGTGGGAATTAATGAATGAAACATGTATGAATATTATCACAATCTGTCTACTAAATAGACACATTTCTACGTTGCTGATTTGCTCAAGTAGTGGGCATATTTTCTAAGTTCTAATGCAAGCAAAATGAAGTGACAGATTATTAGGTTTAACTGGGAAATGAGTCGTATTACTGATTCCTTCTTTCTATAACCAGCTTGCACTCAAATATGTTACAAATGTTTCCCTCGGACAGAAAAGAACAATACTGAATATATAATGCAGAGTTCCCGCAGGTCTTCTATAGTTAAATTCCATGACTTTTCCCTGACTTTTCAAGCCACGGAACGACAATTTCCCTGACCTTATCGAAACAATAACCCTATCACACAAATGTACTTAGAAATGGTACACTATATCCTATGGAGCAATATTACGTGCAGCTAGGGAGTCTGGGGGAGGGGGTGCTGTAAGCTCCCGCAGCAAGGTTGAGTGGAGCCCCAGTGGAAATCACATTTGATGCATTTTAGCCTGAGGTGGCACCAATTTTTCATTTTCCCTGACTTTTCCAAAAAAATATTTTCCTTTGACCTTTACCCGACTTTCCCTAACCACTCAAATTCCCTGACTTTTCCAGTTTTCCTGACGTGTAGGAACCCTGACAGTGATTGAAGTAAAACTGCATTTACAAAACAACACACTTTTATTTGCAGACACTTTGACAAGCATGGCGATTGTGTAAGCAATTCCTGACAAGCATTTCTTCATCGATAAAGATGATGGAAAATGGGAATAAATCAAAATTGCCATGCAAGAGAGCTTAAAGTACAAGACAGTGCAACGCCAGTACTACGACTGTTTGTTTATGACTCACCGTTTCACTGCTTTCATACTACTGCTATGTGGCAAGAACATAATTAACAGGTCGGCTAAAAACGCCCAAAAGTAATAGTTCTTTTTAATAAGCAAAAAACAGGAAGTAGTAGTAGAGTATTATCAGATACTATCAGTGGAGCAAATATAACGACACAACAACACGCATATATACCAGATGCAGATGCATATACATAACATTTACGATGGCTACAAAAAGTCCTGTATATTTCAATAAATGAATAAAATAAGGCTGCTACAACCGGACACAAAAAGGTCTACAGTGTGCTATAACGCAGTTGAGCATGCACAAAACAAAGTTTCTTCCAGCATGTGCCAAGCAGAGTTTCAACTGATTAAATCAATTTTTACAAATTAAAAATATGGTATTGCGACAATAAATAAATGAAACCAATTAACACATTACTCTAACAGCAGGCATGGACTTGTGCTACAGAAGAGAACGCAGTACAGCTCGTGTACGTAGTTTCATGTACATGTAGAATGACGCACGTATCAGAGGCTCTGCTGTGAGTACATCAGTCAATCTCATCTCATAAAACTTGTGGGAAATATTACACACTATGCCTAGACATGCGGTGGCTTGACGTAGCGGTAACACGTTGGTACTCTACGCTGGGCCCCGTTAGTACATGGTGTGGACACTGGACAGGTAAACCATTACAGTATATAACCAGCCACTGCTCAACTCAGCCTGGCCATCCCTCCATGGGCAGGTGCAATCGGTACCAGCGAAATCTAGGGTGTAAACAGGCACAGTAGCTGCGGTCTTGCAGTGTAAACTGGTGTCTGGCTGAGGGCTAAGGAAACAGAGATCAGCATCACCCTATGGACCTTGTGGCTTGGGAAGGACTTCACGTTTTACGCATACCTAGACATACTGACATAAAACGTCAACTAGTAACATGACACAAATATTCCATGTACAGTCCACACATCAAATGTCTAACTGTAACTGCATAAAGTGATACATAAAATCGGTATAAGACCACCCACACACTGCAACATCACTTCACACAGATCAGCAAAAACAAACTGTGCAATTTTATTGCGTTCCTTTACATTGAAATCAGTCACAGTATTCAGGCTGTTTTCACCAGTCCCGAATCCCAGGATTGGCAGCATCCCGATCCTGGGATTTTGGGATTTCAAATAATCATTAACATAATACTTTTTCGAGTGTTAGATAATAAAATAACAATTCTAGCCATCTAATGAAATATTTCATTGCACTGTATTTTGACAGTCACATCACCCACTCCCCAATACCTACCGGTAGGTGCCTACTACATCCTATGCATGAAATTAGTCAGGTAGGGCTACTATAGAGATATTAATTAACGACCGATCTGTAAGCCAAATCCCGAAAATGATATCCCAGGATTACAAATAACGACCAATCTGCTAGTCTATTGCCGACAACGGGATCCGGGATTATAAATTTCGTAATCCCAAATTCCGGGATAGAGAAATCAATCCCAAGATTGCAATCACTGTACCGCAGGCCTTCCTCTACCAGTTGACTGCACATGTATGGACTTTCAACTTTTGAAACTAATTTCTTTTTCTTGTATAATTCGATTTCTCCATATCAGACTCAAAACAACTTGCCAAAGTTAATAACTCTTCATGTAACACTCAGTTTACATCTTTACTTCACGTCTGAACATCACCAAATTGTACTGTACGGAATAACGTATACTGCACATCCGTCCTAAGACTTACTTCACAACAGTAGCACTGCTGACAATCTAGTGTGTGCGCGTAAATGTTCTGTTCAATGAAGCAAATGTAGACAGAAATGAAACAAGTATGCTGAGGATGACGATCAGTGGTTCTAACATGAAAGACAGGAAGAATAAAAAATGCAGCGGTTAGAGATTTACCGGGACTAGAATCAGTTAGCTTGATGACTAGAAGGGACAGATTATTGTGGTCTGGAGTCTGGACCAGACATGTATGTAGGCCGGGTGGCCTGCAGCCAAGATGGGCAGAAAAATCATCATCATGTATTGTGATTTCATATCTATGGAAACACAAGACAACTACTTCGCACTTCCTGCAAGCCTGACACTAAACTACTCAAACTTTGGTGTCCTTTACTCCGACAATTTGACGCCAATGTTAAATTTTAACAGCACAAAAACAACTTGTGAGGATTCAACATGCTAGAACAGCAAAAGATATGCATGAACAATAGTCACCAGACCAGCTGAGAGCAATGCCAACAAAATAAGACAACATAACAATTTGGACACAGCAGCTGATGTTTATATCGGTGGAAAGGTGCACATAGCATGACAGCGGCGATCGTTACGAGAGATGAAATGCAAGTTGGCCTTCACGAATCGCGAGTGCCAGTTTGTCATGCATGACGTCGATGTTGGAGTAATCAGGCAGCTTCAAGTAGTTGACGCACGTCATGACGGATGGCAGGAAGTCGTCGGCGTTCTCACTGCCTTCTGCCATCTTACGGACGATGGTCAGCGGAGGAACGAGGCTTCGCAGACCTGCAATCAGTGTGCAGGAGTCGAACTTAATTCACAACTACGCTGCTTTCAGCGAAGTAGAAAACTAGAAAAATATGTTGGCCCCGTGTTGACATTTTGTGTGGCTGTTCTGCCTCTCACTACACAACTTCAACCTAACCCTAACCATGCCACGACTTTGGTTTCATCGCACCTTTCAGTTTTCGAGTCAGGACTCGGTACAGGACAGACAGACGGATGAATAGAAATGGACTTGCAATACCCACATTGCCGCCTATTAAGACGGCTGAACAAAAATAGCGCGCGCACACACACACACAGCCACCCGGCTTCTGTTTAACCAGCCTATTTCTCCAGGTTAGAACGTTTCCAAAAGTCAATTTCCGGAAATCCCGGTTGCGGTACTACGGGTCATCCAACCAACAGCGTCAAAGCACTGAAGGTTCACCGTGTTGCCAACTGCACAGCAAAAAGCGCATTAACTGCTGCATAATGCCTGACGTTGAACTACCGGTACTTTGAAATTTCAAGACAACAATGATGTTGCCTGGACCACCGTCTTCAATTAAACAACAGTAACATCATAGCAACAAATACAAAAAAACTATTTTGCAAACAAAAACACTGCAGCATTAGTGGAAGCTCACTGATGATACAAGTTATGTGTACAGTTATTGCTGGAAGTAAGAAATTCAAGTTATGGTTCAGTTATTTGTTCTCCATCCCTGTTTACTCCCATTATTTTACATGACCCAGAAAACTTCGCGGAAGCCAGTCCATTAATTACACCAAACCATATCCAACCACAATGATACTTCCCATGACTATGCACAAAGGTGCAAAACCTGCTGCATCACACAATTTTACATTCCGATTTCACGAACATCCAACGTTACCGACCGCCAATCGGTAGCCGTGGTGATCCGGTAACAAATCGGACAAAAAGGCTTTGTTCGGCTGCATTGTAGCTGCTGAGAATCTCATAGAGAAAGCGGACCGGCTGAGAGTCATGAGTGTAGCCATGGTCTGGACGACAGGTTTCCATCAAGTACCTCACATCCCACGACTCCGTTGGACAGCCACAGAACAACTCGTCCAACTGAAAACACACAACCAACTAATGGCAACCTTGCCGGGCCACACAGACACGAACTAAAACAGTGACATTAGTAGACAGTGTTTTAAATCATGCCTTAAGACATGGCTCTGATTGAGCCTACTCATAACGAGCTTTGTCTAAGACGCACCTTGCAAATTTACAGACTGACTGATTGATAAAATATATGCTTGTTTGTATTGCTGCTTTACTATGCTATCAACTGATCATGGACATTTTGTGAAAACTCTAACAGAGCATTATCAGGTAGTCACGGTATCGCTATAACAAGTTTATCAAGGATAACAACCTCGCCTCCAAGAAGTTATCCGAGAAAAACAGCATTATGTATGCAGTGAAAACACTCTATCCCAACATAAAAATAAAGCTAAAGGTAGTTCCAGTTTTTGCCAGTACACCACAATTACACTGCTTGACGACAGAGGCACATTGTGCCCGTAAACACCTGCCCAGAGAAGCTACATAACAGTGGCATAGCTGGCAGCTGAAATGCAATTGTCCTAACGTTTATGCTATCAAGCCACACTGCTGAAATAAGCAAGCAAAGACAGCCCGGTGCCGATATTATATGCGGCCATCCGCCTAACTATACATAATCGCCCACTTCACCGCTTCACTGTGCAACCGTAACCCTACCCTGAACTTTGACCTTTCAAGCTGAAAATTGGCACACCAGTTACTCCAGCCCTGGGGAACGT
>Ga0209052_1000508_pt1 | contig 12179 bp, 10 predicted proteins | sample WorMetHEROISLAND_2_FD_187409 | JGI IMG/M metagenome (GOLD analysis project Ga0209052, IMG submission 187409) | Marine gutless worms symbiont microbial communities from Max Planck institute for Marine Microbiology, Germany - Olavius sp. 4 HERON... | ecosystem: Host-associated > Annelida >...
CGTCAGCCTCAAAATCCAGCTCATAGGCAATGATCCCTCGTAAGCGATGAAAGTAATAGACAGCTGTGCTTTTGTTCACACCAACAAGACGGGCAGTTGTACGGGCCGTACTCCCGGCAACAAAATGCTCAATCAATCTCTCTTGTTTATACTGACTTAGTCGGCTCTTCCTCATAGCTCCTCAATAACACAAAATATATGTTATCTAGGACAGCCCCAAAAATATTATAACCCCTTTTCACTATATCCCCCTGCACTCTTCTCCTGCAGGCTTGAAATTTAGTCGAACGCAAGGGGAAATGGCTGTGACAAACAGAATTTCAAAGACTTTGGTCCGTCTTCCTATGTACTTTGACCTTGGATCAGATATAGAAGAAGTCATAGATCAGGTTTTTACCTTTTTTGATCAAAACATCTCATAGGGTGCGCGCTAACATGACCCAGATACCCCCAGACCAGGAGTCGTTTAAAAAGCCACAGGTCAGCATTGTCTCTCCGGTTTATGGGTGTCGAGATTGCTTGGCACAATTGGTTGAGAAGGTTGCAAAAGCAATGGCTTCTAGCGATCTAACTTGGGAGCTGATCCTGGTTGATGATTGTGGGCCCGATAAACCTTGGGAGCTGATCACTCAGATGGCCCAAGATGATCCTCGAGTGCGCGGCATAAAATTGACACGCAATCACGGGCAACACCTGGCTATTTGGGCTGGATTAGAGGCCTGCCGAGGTGATTGGACCGCTGTGATAGATTGTGATTTGCAAGATGATCCGGCAAGTCTCCCTGCCTTGTTTGAAGAGGCCAAAGCCAGCGATGCGCAAGCACTCTTGGTTGATCGCGGTGATTGGACAGATTCTCGATTTAGGCGCTTAGCGTCATCTTTATTCTATCGGATGATACGATTTTTGTCTGCGTTAGAAATAAATAACATTGGGAATTTTGGTATTTACAGTCGTCAAATGGTAAACACACTTTTAAAATTCAATGAGCAAGAAGTATTTCTACCGATAATGGTTGTTCTTACTGGGATGAAAACAAAAAAAATGATTATTAATCGCAGTGATCGCGCAGCAGGAAAAAGTAGTTATTCAATTATGAGGCTAATCGTCTTATCCTTGACAATTGTGGTGCGATTTTCGGATCGTCCACTCAAACTAAGTGCCATTGTTGGTTTTATTTTTTCAACACTTGCTGCACTTGTCTCATCTTTTTTGTTATTTGGCCATGTCTCAAATTATTTTACGGTTGCAGGATGGACGAGTGTTATTTTATCGGTTTGGTTTTTGTCTGGTCTTGTTTTGATCACATTGGATGTTCATGGGCTCTACATAGGACGAATTTTTGCGGAAGTTAAGGCTCGTCCCAGACTGTCAGTGATGCTAACAACCTTTGGGACAAACGCTGACGGTACGCCCTAAATTGAAGCGCATTAGAATATGAGTCAGATTATCAAAGAATCCGGAATTTTTATTCGGTATGGGTTAGTTGGCGTATTTAACAATTTTAATCTTAGGGGCTGTCCTAGATAACTATTCCATATGCTTTTTAACCCATTGCTTTAATTGCATGAATTGGTGTTTTGGGTCAGAGTTGTTAAAACGCCACTCACATTCCTTCAAAAATAGCCCAAAATGAGCCTTTGGTACACCGTTAAATTTGCGCATATGACGCTTGGCCTGGTTCCAAAAATTCTCAATGCCATTAATATGGTTTCGCCTGTCCGCAAACAGTTTTGAATGATTGATGCGAAAATGACGGAATTCCGATACATCCAACACATTGTACCCGCGCCAACAATCAGAGTATACGATGCTGTCCGGGATCACTTTGCGCTCTATAATCGGATACAGGGTTTTGAAGGAAGCATTTGGGATAATCCTGGTGTAAACCTTCCCGCCACGCTTTAAAAGCCCAAAAACAGGCACTTTCCCAACCGCAGCACGACCCCGCCTGCCTTTTCTCTTTCCGCCAAAGTAACTCTCGTCCACTTCTATCTCGCCACCAAATACCTCGTCAGCCTCAAAATCCAGCTCATAGGCAATGATCCCTCGTAAGCGATGAAAGTAATAGACAGCTGTGCTTTTGTTCACACCAACAAGACGGGCAGTTGTACGGGCCGTACTCCCGGCAACAAAATGTTCAATCAATCTCTCTTGTTTATACTGACTTAGTCGGCTCTTCCTCATAGCTCCTCAATAACACAAAATATATGTTATCTAGGACAGCCCCCTAAATTTTTATTCCATTCTGTTCGATAAGCTACAGCTTCTTAGGATTGCATTAACCGTATTTATAGCATTCTTCTCAGAATATTATAAGTTACAGGTGTACCATGAGGTCTCTTACAGACGCGCAAGCGATTGCACTTTTCCTAGATATGTTATCCGTGGAAAAGGGTGCTGCAAACAATAGCATTCTCGCCTACGCTCAAGATCTACGCCAAGCTTCAAAATGGCTGAGTCTTGTCGAAAGAGAAGCACCGGTTGCAATCACCCGTGAAGACGGCCTGGTGAATGCAACCAAGGAGAACATCAGGTCCATTTTGGCCAAGTATGAACAAGAAGAGATTTCCCGACAAAGCCAGGGTCGAAAATTATCTTCGCTACGTCAATTTTACTTATTCCTCAACCGTGAATCCTACCGCGCGGATACGCCAATGGAAGACATCGTCTCCCCAGGGCAAAACCGCAAACTTCCCCGGGCTCTAACCACAAATCAAGTGGACCGCCTGTTCGCAACCATGCAGGCACGTCAAAAATCGGATCCGGGGCCTCGAAACATACGCCTTGCCGCTATGCTGGAGCTTCTTTACGGTTCTGGTCTGCGTGCTAGCGAAGTCGTGAGCCTTTTGCGTCACTCCGTTCGCGCCGAGACCCCCTTTATCACCCTGACTGGCAAAGGGAACAAGCAACGCTTAGTACCCATCCATTCAAGAGCGCTCCAGGCCATTCTCGACTGGTCACAATATGTGCCGAATAATGAACGTTTTCTTTTTCCTTCCAATGGGAAATCTGGCCATCTCACCCGGGTACGCCTATTCCAATTGATTCGCCATCTAGCAATTGAAGCAGGATTGCCAAAAGAGTTGGCCTCCCCCCATATCCTGCGCCATAGCTTTGCTAGCCATTTGCTGGAAAACAACGCAGATCTCTTATTTCTGAAGCAGGTTTTAGGGCATAGCGATATCACCACCACTCAGATCTACACCCATATTGCCCAATCACATCTGACCGAAGCTTTAAACCGCCACCACCCGTTAAGCCGGAAAAATGATCCCTGATGTTGCCGAATTACCAGGGAGAGCCTGAAAAGCCCATATCCGCCATTCCGCTTAAAACCTCGCGATCCTTACTTAATTGTGATTGGCGACAAATAAACCCGCCTCATCGTAGATCACGCGGTCTTTATACCCATCGAACCAGATCGCATCCGGATTACGGCCCAGAATTGCGATTTTCCCTCTTTTATGTGCGCCCTCGGGACTGCGAAGAAGCTTCATGATGACCAGACCCTGCTCTCCGCCGGGGATATTTGCAGTTGGACCATCTGTAACGGCCACAATTTCCGCTTTGCCATAATAATGGGCAATCGAAAGCCTGGCATGGGCCTCTACCCCGGATAGGCCTCGTTGCGATTCATTCAAGATATGCCAGGCTTCCTCTATGGGAACGTTGAATGCCCGATATCCGACAATATCACGTCCACAGAAGAAATAATGATTTTCAACCCGGTTCCGTCTCAACTCCCGTTGGAGAATGCGCAAAGGATCGGGATCATCATTGATCCCCCGAATGATCGGCGCTTGATTATCGATGGTAAGCCAGTTTCGCTTTCCGAGCTCGCTGATCGCCCCCTTGGTCACATCGACCCACTCAAGACCTCCTTCGGGCAATTGGATATAATTGCCATCTACGTCCTTTTTCAGAAACTCATCTGGATGTGTGAAGTGAATCATAAACCGAAGCTTCGTACCGGGATAGGCTTCATGAAATGCGTCGAGCATGGCAAAGAAGCGATCGTCAAAGCGCTCCGGGTGGAACGACAACTCTTTGGTCCCAATTCGGATGGTCTCGATACCAGCAGTTGCCAAAGCGGCAAGCCACTGTGCAAGGTTCCGGTTCCCAAGAACCATGGGGTCACCACCGGACATGAGGATTTCGCGAAGCTTTTCCCGACCGGTGTCAGGGTGCTTACCGCCATGTTCTGCGACGATTCGATTGTGTTCTTGCACATAATCGGCAATCTGTGCGATCTGTGCGAGCTCCTTGGGGCGCCAAGACCCGTCCTCCCGCTCGATCTCCTTCCTGGCGATCAATTCTTCCCGATAACAAAAGCGACAATGGGCCGAGCAAGTCGATACAACGTAAATCAACCCAAGCTCATATTTGTGAATCAGGCCTTCCACCGGGCTGTAGCACATTTGATTTCCCGGATCAGGAGATCCCTCAAGGTTCTCCGTCTCTCTCGGGCTAGCCTTGACCAGGCGCTGGAGAGCGGGGCTGGTTTTTGCAAGATCGAAGTAATGCCTTGTAATTTTTACCGGCATTCGCGCTTCCACGTCATCAGAAGTCCCATGCAAGCGGCTTAACGCACGTAACTCTTCTTGTGAATAGAAGCCCCGCATGTCCTCGGGAACCGTTCCTTCGACAAATTTCTTCAATCCCGCAATGATCTGCCGATCATATTTGCCGTTTTGCACTTTCGCTAAAAATTCCCGTTCCTTCAGTGACGGAACATATTCTTTCTTGTTTTCCGTTTCCGTTTGTGTAGCGACGGCAGATAACATATTCAGCCTCCATTCAGCCTAATATACAAAAAAATTAGTGCGAAAAATCAGTGCGGTAATTCGGTGCCCTTTTCATAATATGCACTCTTACTGTTTAATCCCTAAACGATTTAGTCAAGCAGGTAGGGCATGCCTTGAACAAGCTACAGCTTGTGCAACATTTGATAGTATTGGGAACCTTGCGCATGTAACCAGTCCAGGTATTCAACCCGGATCCCGACTAGCGTCTATAAAAGTTTTCACTTTTTATCGCTTCTTTTAGCCGGGACAGACACGCCCCCTCCGATGATAGCAGACCAAAGCGTCAAAGAGCTTCGGTCAGAGCTTGTTCACATACTGCCATAAATTGCCCTGTTGATCAAGGGGCGAGAAAAATTTCAGTTTTTTAAGCCAGATCCCCGCAAACGCCTAATCCTATCAACCTGATGCAAGACTTAAACTTAAGCGTTGTCATAATCGAATGTTTCGATTTCAAAACTTTTATAACACAATAGACAATGTTGATGCTGGAATTATATCTTCTTATACGATAGGCTACAGTAGGATAAATAAAAGCAATTAGGAGATCTATGTCCACTATTCTCGACATATTAGCCCGCGAAATCCTTGACAGTCGCGGTAACCCTACCATCGAAGTCGATGTCTATCTTGATGACGGGAACATGGGACGCGCCGCGGTTCCTTCTGGTGCTTCAACTGGAATCCATGAAGCCCTGGAAAAACGTGACGATGACCCTACGCGTTTCAATGGCAAGGGCGTAAAAGAAGCTATCTCCACCATTGAGACAATCCTCTCCCCGGAACTGGTGGATATGGATGTCCATGATCTTCGCCTCCTTGATAATGTAATGACGTCCCTGGATGGAACCGAAAACAAAGCCGCCTTGGGTGCCAATGCAATTTTAGGGGTATCCCTAGCGCTAGCGAAAGCGGCGGCTGGCTCTGCCGGGCTTCCTTTCTATCGTTATATCGGCGGTGTCAACGCGCATCTTCTGCCCGTTCCCATGGTCAATGTTATCAACGGTGGCGCGCACGCCAATAACGGAGTTGATATTCAGGAATTCATGATCATGCCCGTGGGTGCAAAAAACATGGCCGAAGCTATCCGGATAAGCGCCGAGATCTTTCACAAACTGCAAACCATCCTCGCCAAAGATGGGCACAGCACTGCTGTCGGCGATGAAGGGGGATTTGCACCAAAGCTGGACCGCGGGGCCGCCCAGGCGCTGGAATATCTTCTGCAGGCAACCGAGCAGGCCGGATTCAAACCCGGGCAGGAAGTGGTGTTGGCGCTTGATTGTGCAGCAACCGAATTCTATCGCGACGGAAAATATCACCTTGACGGAGAAGGCAAAAATCTCGACAGCAGCGAAATGGTCAAATTCCTTTCCGACCTGGTTGACAACTATCCAATTTTCTCCATCGAAGATGGCCTGGCCGAAGATGACTGGTCCGGATGGAAGCTGTTGACGGAAAAAATCGGAGAAACGACCCAGCTCGTCGGCGATGACCTGTTCGTCACCAACGTCAAACGCCTGGAACGCGGAATCACCGATTCCATTACCAACGCTCTCTTAGTCAAACCCAATCAGATCGGAACATTGACCGAAACCCTGGAGGCTGTGGAAATGGCGCACCGTGCAGGTTACGCATCGGTTATATCGCACCGGTCCGGAGAAACCGAGGACAACACCATCGCCGATCTGGCGGTCGCAACCAACTGTGGACAGATTAAAACCGGGAGCATGTGCCGAAGCGATCGCCTGGCAAAATATAACCAACTGTTGCGGATCGAAGAGGATCTGGAAGATCAAGCATCCTACGCAGGGCGACGCATTCTAAGGACGTAAAGGCCGATGACCCCGGCCCGGATGATTGTAGATCTAGCTGCAATAGGTGAAAACTACCTCTGCTTGCGCGATCTTACGAATTGCCTTGCAGGAGCAGCCGTCAAGGCAGATGCCTATGGACTGGGTCTGGAACCTGTGGCGCTCCATCTTTACAAACTGGGATGCAACGATTTCTTTACAGCCAACCTGAAAGAAGCGCTGATACTGCGTGACGTGATCGCTGACTGTCGAATCCATCAACTAGGCGGACTGGCTCAAACGGATATTCCAACCTTGCTTGAAGCCAGAATAACACCCGTCCTTAACAGCCCCGAACAAGTCCAGATCTGGCGAACCGTCCCTGCTTCGTGCGACGTTATGATTGATACCGGAATGAACAGGCTGGGGATTGCCTGTGAAGATCTGCCGGATATATCCTGGAGTGATCTTGATATCGATCTGGCCATGAGCCATTACGCTTGCGCTGACGATCCTGATAGTCCCATGACCAGGACACAGCAACTCCTGTTCGACAATGTGTATAAAAAAACGAAAGCGAAACGGGCATCCATAGCCAATTCCGCCGGCTGTTGTCATGACGGTCCATATTATGACCTAACGCGTCCAGGGATTTCCCTCTACGGCGGAATCGTCCACCCCAAGCTTCAAGACAGGATCCAGCCAGCGCTCACAGTTGAAGCGATGGTTTTGCAAGTCCGTACCGTTAGACAAGGACATAGCGTCGGCTATAACGCCGCCTGGACAGCTTCGGATGACTGTCGCGTTGCTATCTTGGGCCTCGGTTACGCACATGGCTATGGCCGGTGCTTTTCCAATAAAGGGCAGGTTTTGATCAAAGAACACCCCTGTCCTGTGCTTGGCCTGACGTCTATGGATCTTGTCGCTGTACTACTTCATCCCGATATGTCCTGCACCACTGACGACAAAGCATTGATCCTTGGACAAGACGGAGTCGTATCGCTCCCAAGCCTTGCTGCTACGTCAGGACTGACCCAGTATGAGATTTTATGCGCAATGGGGAATCGTTTGGAACGGACCTACCTCAACTAACCATCAATCCTGTCCAAACAGGTCACGGGTATAAACCTTATCGGTAACATCGTTAAGGTCGGGAGTATGACGATTGGTGATGATCACATCGCTCATCTGTTTGAACCGGTCAAGATCGTCTATCACCCTGGAATTGAAAAAGAGCTCCCCCTTAAGCTCAGGCTCATACACCACCACATCAATCCCCTTGGCCTTAATGCGCTTCATAATTCCCTGAATGCTAGAGGATCGGAAATTATCTGAGCCGGCCTTCATGATCAACCTAAATACACCAACCGTTTGGGGCTGCCTGTTCAGGATCTGCTCGGCAATGAAATCCTTGCGAGTCCTGTTCGCCTCGACAATCGCCCTAATCAGATTTTGCGGAACATCTTGATAGTTTGTAAGAAGCTGTTTCGTATCCTTGGGAAGACAATAGCCGCCATATCCAAAAGACGGGTTGTTATAATAATCGCCGATCCGTGGATCCAGGCTGACTCCCTTTATAATCCGTTGCGTATCGATATCATGGCTGATTGCAAAACTGTCCAGTTCGTTGAAAAACGCCACGCGCATGGCAAGAAAAGTATTGGAAAACAACTTGATTGCCTCCGCTTCGGCTGAATCGGTCAACAAGATCTCCATATCCTTACGGATTGCGCAATCCCGAAGCTGATTTGCAAAAACACGGCCCAGGGACGATTGATCGCCGACAACAATGCGCGATGGATAGAGACAATCGTTGAGTGCCTGCCCCTCCCGCAGGAATTCCGGCGAGAAAAATATCTCAGCGTGACCAAAATGCTCGCGAGCATGTTGTGTATACCCTACGGGAATCGTTGATTTGACGACGATACAGGCTTTGGGGTTGATTTCCAGGGCGTCCTTGATAGCCTTATCGATTGATGATGTGTCAAAATAGTTGGTTTTAGCATCATAGTTGGTCGGTGTCGCAATCACGATATAGGCTGAATCTTCATAGCGCTTTTGCTTGTCGAGTGTTGCACGAAAATCCAGATTCCGGTTTTCAAGAAAATCAGCGATCAGGCTGTCCTCTATGGGTGATTGTCGTGATTGAAGCTTTGCAACCCGATCGGAATCGATATCAAGAGCTACAACCTGGTTGCGCTGAGCAAAAAGCAACGCATTTGACAAACCAACATAACCGGCTCCGACAACGGCGATCTTCATCTGCTTAACCTTCCTGTATCCTTGACTAGCGACCTGGAGTTATGCAATTCTGTTCCTTGTGATCGTGATGCAATAGCTTGCCTCATAAATGCAGTCCACAAGATACGGAGGTCTGAATATGTCTGGTTGGTACCTACTTGAAAAAGCTAAAAATGGCCAGTTTAAATTTGTCCTGAAAGCAGGAAACGGAGAGACAATTCTACAAAGTGAACTTTATAAAGCGAAAGCATCCGCTGAAAACGGGATTGCATCGGTTCAGAATAATTGTGCTAACGATAACCGTTATGATCGCAAAACTGCTAAAAACGGAAAGCCCTATTTTAATCTAAAGGCGGCCAACGGCCAGATTATAGGAACAAGCGAAATGTACTCCAGCGAAGCTGCTTGCGAAAACGGAATTACGTCGGTTAAGAAAAACGGGACAACTGGAGACATCCGGGACAAGAGCAATTAGTATTGTTCGGCGCCTTCGTTTTGGTCTGAATTCAATATGCCGGGGATGCGTTCCTCCAGCGAACCGAAGCTGAGCGCGAAATCGGCAAGAAGCGCTTCTGTGGAATCGTCTTGCCGACTGCGCCTTGCAGAGAAGATCACAGCGGCAGCACGTTGATTATCGGCAGGGCCAAGCTTTGCAAGGATGCTGTGCATTTTTGCCCTTCGCGGATCGCCAGTCACCTTACCGTTAACCCAAAACCATTCCCAGACATCCCGATAGCCCGGGCCGCCGATGACATGTGCATAAGGTTCTGGAGTCCGAGATTTGGTAATATCGCCCTTTAATGTTGCATTCCATTCCCAACCATTTTCAACCAGAGGATGCTGTGTCGCAACAAGCTTGGCTGAGCCGCGCTGCCAGTCATAGGCAACCATAGCAAATGTAACTTTCTTCCCATCGCGCTCATAAGTTTGAAAAACCAGAACATCCGGCTTCGAGAAAACAGGGATCCATCCGTCGTCCAGAATATCCGTCTTGGTCCAACCGGGGATATCAGGCGCATGAATGATACCCATACGTGCGTCGGGTTCCTGACTGGTGATTTTCCAACTGAGTGAATAAATGGAACCGAAGAACAAAACAGCCATCGTTACGATGGCGGCAAGTTTTCCATAAGACCCTGGCTGTTTTTTCAGATCATAGCGTGACAGATCGATCAGAACACTGTCGAACGAACGGTCCTTGAACAGATAACCAATCCCAAGCGTCACGACCATAACCAGCATAAAAAAGACCCAACCATATATGATATGATCGGCACCTGCGACAACGCTGGCATCCCCCATCAGATGAGCGTAGTAAATCAGTCCAAAAGCACGAAAACCATTGGCTACGATCGGAACGATCGCAGATAGAAGCAAAAACAGCATGCGTCGCTTGTAACTTTTATACATAAAGCGCGAAAATAGAAAGCCCATGGATACCATGGCAATCAGGAACCGGACACCGGAACATTCCTGTGCTACCTGGAACGCCCCTGCCGCTATATATATCATCACGCCGTTGCGAACGAACGTGACGCCGGCCAGGTCCAGCATGAAAATACAGAAATCTGCTGTAATTTCCTGAAGTATCGGAATCAACTGATCACCGACAGGGACCATGAACAGCAAAAAGACATTGGCAAACAGCGTAGCCCTGGCAACCACTAGCCCCATGACCAGGGGCGTGATTAAAACGATCCCACCGACAAGCGCATAATGTTGGAAGAGCGAGATTCCAGCGATATCGCCGACAAAGCCTAAAAACAGAACGGGCAGAATAAAAGCCAGTGCAGGAAACCAGGGCCGCGGAGACAGACGCTTTAGCTCCGGCCAGTCGTTATATATCATGAGCATGGCCATGGGAGCGATGAGAATGCAATGGCTATAGGTATCCGTATCCCACTGGCTGAGCATATGGAACAACACATCGCGACGCAAAAACAGAAGCAATCCAGCCAGAACCATCCAGGCAAGGAGGTAAGTGATCCATATATGCAGATCCGCCTGTTTTCTGAAAGCATTCCACAAATTGTGCCTTAGGTGTCCTGCATCTGTCTCTTGTATTTTTGCTTCGTTCATTATCCTAATCCAGGCGAAATCAAAGGGCCAAGGTTGTCGGCAATAATAGCAGGCATTTTGCTCCACAAATGCGCTTTCATCCTGTATTTTGGACTTAAAGGGTTAAGAACTTCTAATTTCTCTTCCGATGGGGACCAATATTCGACATGAAACTGTTGCGGCTGGAAGCCCCAGTTTTTCTTGAAATGCCAGGCTCCGGTCCCGATCTTGCTGCGCCCGAAACTGAAGCGAGTGCAGCTGTGGTGATCCCGGGCGTGGTTCATCTGGTTGAAATACAGAAAATCATGAGCACGAAGCGCTCGTGTGCGATCATTTCCCCCGACATAATAGGGATAGACCGTCTGTCCATGATACAACGATAACAGGCTTGCAACCACCCGTTCTTCGGCGTCCATGACGACCGCCATCTCTAGCAGGGGTCCGAAAAAATGTTGCAGCGCCTCGAACCATTTACGCGGGAACAGGGGAGTTCCCAGCCTGTGCAGGGATCGTGCATAAAGTTTTCGGAAAGCCTCAACGTCTTGTGTGATTCGCATCTGCAATCCATAGGTTAAGGAACGTCGCACTTCTGCGCGCTGTTTACGCGGAATTGCTTTTAGGACCGCGTCACGATCTGCTGCTATGGGCGCTTCAAAAACGGAATAATCATCGCTACGAGTCATCCAATCACGACGGTGATGTTTATGCGCCCGGACCTCGATCCATGAAAGCCGATGCTTCGTGCACAGATTCTTTGCGGCATCATCCATAATTCGTCTTATTTGCGCATCTTGCGCAAGATCTCCGGCTTGTACTGCAAAGGCGTTGGAAATCAGACGATTGCCAAACAGACGCGATCGTATCATCGACAAGGGAAAAAGGCCTACCACCTGCTGATCTTGCTCTACCATCACTCCAAAGACCTGGTGGCCAAAGCCAACAGTTAGTGCCCGCATCCAGGCGCTGCTGTGGAATGGACTACCATCAGGGTGGTCATGAACAAAGTGATCCCAGGCCTGACGATCCCGATCCTGATCGAAGTCAATCAACCGAACGGACATGCTCAAGGTCTTTGTTTTGTTCGCAAAGCCGGGAGTGATAGAGCCGGTCGAGGCGATCCCACTGCCCGATCTGCAGCAATTTCTCCAGTTTTCCCGCCATGCCTTTCAATCCAACATAGTGGCGAAAACGGGACCGCAAAGGCGCATTGGAGACTTTTGGTTGATCCGGGTCGAATTCCCAAGGGTGCGTGTAGAAAATTACCGCCTGTCGATCATGCGTATTAACC
>Ga0209052_1000509_pt1 | contig 12155 bp, 7 predicted proteins | sample WorMetHEROISLAND_2_FD_187409 | JGI IMG/M metagenome (GOLD analysis project Ga0209052, IMG submission 187409) | Marine gutless worms symbiont microbial communities from Max Planck institute for Marine Microbiology, Germany - Olavius sp. 4 HERON... | ecosystem: Host-associated > Annelida >...
TAATCTAGCCTTTCTTTCAGTTCATCTGAGAATGTAACAGTGAAAACATTATTAAAATCGGTCCATATTTACCAAAGTTATTGCAAGAAAAATTTGGCGCAGTTTTTTTTGGCCCACCCTGTAAATAGGCCTGATACGTGTAGGCCTAAACCGCCACGATATTTTGGATGGAAAGCTAAAAGCTCAACTTCATTATTGCGCACATTGCTGAGGTATATATTAAATTCGCCATAAATGACCTGCGCTGCAGATGGTTAGTGCATATGGTCACATAAGCACGGTTTACTGCCCCACAAATCATAGGCCAAGAACATAATAGTTAGTTGCTATGGCTGCTGCTGCTGCTGTCGTAGTCAGCGTGAGATGATATACGTTTATTGTGTTTCGAGGTCTTTGCGGAAAACCATAATACACTCGTGGATGATGTGATAGCGCGATTACGCTGATGATAATTATCCTTACGCTAAACATGCTGCATGCGACCCGGTTCCACTTTGGTCCGTAAATAAAGATCGTGTCTACAGATTAATATCAGATACGCTGTGGGCTGTAAAAGATGACACGATGGTCTTGGCAAATGCAGACAGATTTTTGTATAAGTCATCCATATTTGCATTCTAAGATAAACTGGGAAATAATTTTTAGCGCTATTTTATCTACTAATGATGTTTTCGAGGGCCGGCAGAAAAAACGCACTCACCTTAGATGCGTACATTGGGCGCACTACGCACTACATGGGCTATTACTGCAATATGTTTAAGTGAAAAAAAACAAAAGACGATAGTGACAGTTAATTCCCGCACAATGGATATTGTGCATTGTGAGGCTAGATTTCAATACTCGCAAATCTGCCAGAGTAGGGGGCCTACTTCAAGGTCGACAAAATACGTAAGCGAAGGCTATACTTAATGCCGCAGCAAATTAAACTATAATTAACGAAAAACAGAAAATAGTGAAAAAAACATCTTTGTTTACGAAAGTGAAAACTATGAAACATGCACATGTTTCTCGTCAAAGTGGACTACGATGCAAAATGCGTATATTATTGTTGTTGTTTTTAATTTCCGGAGATAGTGACCCTCTGCCCTCAGATCTTGGCTGAAGGAAAAGGGCGAAGAAGAGGGAAAGAGATACACAAAAAAGTAAATAGAAAGGAACGACAACTAAAAAGTGGGAGAAAATGATCGGTGGACATTTGATACGTGACAAAATCTTGAATACGCCTTTGAGCATACATAAAACACCTGCAAGTGAAAGAAACACCGACTTTTGGAAAATGTCGCATCAGTGAATGCATATAGGGCCTAATTGCGACACGAGAAACGATTCCGACAGACATTCTAATGATTCTACTGTCCAAGCCGCATAACGCTGCTTGCCATTGACAGCTCGTCATCGTAGGCAAGGATCGTCGTTTGCAAGTCACGTCGAATTAACAGTCAACATATCGACTGAAAGTAGGTGCGCTGAAAGGATCGACGTTCATCGTAGCTTGTCACCGCCACATGTCTGCGGCTTCGCGTCGTCCGTGCACAGTAAGGCAGGGATGAAAATTTGGGTACAATTTTTTTTTTTGGGGGGGGCTGCACCCTTAAAATTTGCGGGCGCTAAATTTGCGGCGATTTCGGACAATATACTTTATACTTTGATCGCGAATATCTCCGGAACGGACGGAAATAACGAACATCGCGAAAGTAAGTGATCAGCCAGCCACAACTCTTCCCATGTTAAGCAAAAAGAATTGGTAAACTTTGGTCCAGTAACAAAAAAGTTATAGGCGCGCATGTTCACTCACCAAAAGTCAACACTGCGCATTTCGTACGAAGGACTCCTTAAACCAGGGGGTCGAAACTTACACTGTTAAAATCTACGTCTCATGCTGAAAATTGCATACGCAGGTTGTCTTGGTCTGTCTTCAGTAATTTCAGTGCAATTCACTCTCGATAGGCCTATGTGTGTGGCAGCCTGAGATCGCAAAAAAATCTCTTAAACCCCTTATTTTTGCGGTTCAAGATCGTTCAAGGTCATCGATGTTGGTACCACCGGAAAGCTCGTCAGCAGTGCTTGTTATGCAGCAAGTCTGTATGTCTGCAACCGTTCTCACACTAGACGGGTTAATAGCGGTAAAGCAACGATTTTTTTTTTTTTTTTGGGGGGGGGATCTCATCAGCCAGCGGCACGAAATTTGGTCACAACAAACTAGCGACTCCAGGCTCTTATACAGTAAAAACCTGGAATTTCTATCTCACCTCAGCTTGAATCAGTACCGTGTCGTGACCAACGAACGGACGGACAGAATTACGATAGCTAATACGCGCTGAGCACTACATGCTGTTGCGCGTAAAAATGAGTCTTAACAGTTACATTTATCAGTCAGTCGGGCGCATACTTATGCATACAGTGATGCGTCGGAATTATAAAGCTGGAGAAATTATTAATAGGCCTACGTGGTATGCAGCATCGAGATGGCAAACGTCTACGGTTTAACGCGCTAGTTTCAGCAGTAATTGTTCGACTGCCATAGATTGATAAACGGACGCTTGTCGACCGCACACTACACTGCAGACGCAGTACGCATAATTCATCATTCATAGCGCAGAAGCTATGCTATATATTTCGCTGGCGAGACAGACAGCACAATAGTTATACGATCTATCAAATTTTTGCTCCAGTGGTAGATTAATATGCAAATTCTAACGGGTGAAGTTTATCAAAGCCGTGCATTCTGATGCATAGTAGCCTACCGTTGACGGAATAATCGACACTGTCATGCAAACATCGTGATACGTACTAGATACTTACGTTAGGCCTACGCAGTACGAGCTTATCCACTGCAGACAGTGCAGTATCGTATTTAAACCACGCTCGGATCGCACAAACTACACCGTCGTTTGCTTTACGACGCACGACTGCAGCCGAAAGTTGCGAAAACACTGTACCAGTGCGAGATGAGAGTGGTTTGAGTGCGTATGCAGAACTTTACCGTACTGTTTTAACTAATTTTACTTAAGTTAGTTGCATGTATATACTATACGTGTCTCTACCTTTAGCCTAGTACGCTTTAATCCAGGCATTTGCTGCAACACAGAATAAAGACGTTTCATTCATTCGTGTCTCGTTTAGCCGACAGCAAAAACTAAAAACTGCAAAAATATTTTGGAGGGTCCAGTAAAAAAATTAGGGACGCGGGTTTTTTTCGGGGACGGACGGAAACCGGAAGCACAGAATTTTTTGAAGGCTTTGTTGGGTGCGTATTTTTTTACACCTGGATGTCCTTCGTGTCGCCCATGCACTGACGGAAAGGTAAGCCAGCAGACGAGGTTCACGTCAAACGAACGCATCGTGCAAAAGAAAGGCGTCAAACGTACGAGAGCCAAGACCATGGCTGCCGCTTTATTACTGTATAACTCGAGACACGTCTATTTACAGCAGAGACGACACCGCCAAGTACAAATATAAATTAGACAACAGCGCGACACGCCTATACGAACACGCAAGCAGCAGCAGCTGCAGCGACAGCAGCAGTTTTTGCTATCATATCCATAGAATCATCCGCACTCAGTCACGATACGATGGACGCAGGAACTAAACATTTCTAACGAGATACTTACCGACTACAGGCTCCGTGCAAAAACACTTGCATAAACGTCCAGTCGGAAAGCAATCGCCCAAAAACAGACGCCGTGCTTTAGAACACTAGGCCTAAGTGATTTTCAACAAACTTTCTTACGACGAAAATGGCCAAAGGGGCACGAAGACGCAAAGGGAGGTCGTGCAAAAATTTGTGTGATGACAGGTATGAATGGCTGCTGTAGCCTAGTCTATCACATGCGTACGGAATGCAGCGAAGCATCAGCGACCTCGCGTTCTTTCACAGAAATTGCCGCAGATTTGCTCGGTTTGTACGAAACGTACGTACAGCCTAACAGAACGAAGAAAATCAAGAGACGCGGGCTGTTGCGATATTTGTAAAAAAAGTAAAGTTAGGTTATATTATAGTGCGCTCTAACGCTTAGCTTAATCTAGCGCACTTAAACACCATAACCACTTAGGCGCCCAAAACTCCCTTTTGTACCCCAGTTTCTTGGAGCTGAGAAACTGGGGAGGCAATGTGTGTAAACAACTGGCCCAATATGTTGCTACCCCGTGGAATAGTGGCGCGACCCGGGATTCGAACCGCGGTCGCCGGGTTCTCATTCCAAGTGCGCTAACCACTACACCACCGAGCCACACACGTTCTTGTACCTAAGAAGACTGCAGCAAGCAAACACCTGTATAGCGTGCTGCAGCGCTAAGTATGAAGAAGCAGAGACTGGCAGACGTCGTACTTCGCCTATGGTAGAGGTTAGCACTGTTTCAAAGTAGGCTATCATTAACAAGAAGGTTAATTACTCTGCATGAACGTGTGTCAGCGTTCAATTGTACCTCTGTGGCAAATAAACATGAAACGTAGCTCGTTCGTTGCACAAAGTACAAAAGCCAACTCAGTCAGTTTTACAGAACAAGAAATCTGAGCTAATGCTCATGAGACGCGCGACAGCATCAGTTTAATTTCGTACGCACGCTGTCTTGGTCTATTTCCAGCATATTTCAGCGAAAATTCACTCTAAGTGTGGATCGCAGCCCAAAACAGCGAAAAATTCACTAAAACCCCCTATTTGGGGGGTTCAAGGTCGTTCAAAGTCATCGATGTTGGTACCACTGAAAAGCTCGTCAGCAGTGCTTGTTATGATAAGCAGCAAGTCTGTGGTAAAATAACGATTTCTAAGGGGGGTACCCCTCTTTGATGCCCTCGTCACCCAGTGGCACCAAATTACCTCATTAGAAACTAGAGACTCTAGGCTATCATATGATGAAGACCCGGAGTCTCTATCTCACCTGGCATTGAATCTGTACCGGGTCGTGACGGACAGACAGACGGACAGACGGAATTCCCATAGCTAATACGCGCTCTCAGCAGTACCTGCAGGTACAGCTGTCGCGCGTAAAAAAACCGATACAGAGTACAAAGCACACGCAACACCCGATTGAAACGAGCAATGTTCCTACGTCTTCAAGGTCCGCAGCGCAGCTGATCAACTCGTGCTTGTCATGCTGTACCTACAACGTACCTATACACTGGCCGACTTCACTTTATGACTTAGAGCCAATTAATAGTAAGTCTCCTAACAAATCCAGCGAAAGTTTAAAAAAGTTGAAGTCGGTTCAGACTCGGCGAAGGTTAAGCCCTAAGGGCTAAAGCTATCTCTTCCCTGCAAGTTCGACCGACAAGTCAGGTTAGTTAGGCTAAACTTCGGTCTAAGTAGCCTATGTACTTGGACCATACTTTTGGACTGGAAGACTTTCGCTGAGCCTTTTCATTGAGCGGAAACTTCGGACTTGGACGGAAGATCGGCTCAGCGAATGACTCAGTGAAATCACTGAACTTTTTGGCTAAAGTATCATGTACGCAGATCGAACTTTAGCTAAGCGAACTAGCTCAGCAAAAGTCTTAAGTCAAAAACTGAAGTCACCACTCCGTACCTACATCAGCCGTACACAGGGGCACCACTTTGGCACCATAGTGTACCTACGTGGAAAGCTTTTAGTTCCGATCTGTTGCAGTTCCTGCGATATCGCTTGACGAAAGAGCCGTGTTGGTTATGACCTAATAACCTACCTAGCCAGTAGCCACTCAAGTCAGCCAATCAGCCCATTTGACAGCAACAGACTAACGGCTGCGTTGAAGAACGTATTAAGTTCACTAGACACAGGCCTATCACACCACGACCTAAGCTGACAAGAATCGTGTTGCTTGCTTTCTGACGAATAAAAACGGAAATAAACACAAAACTACAGCAAACGGGAGAGATCAAGTCGAACGAGCAAAAGGCAGCAGCGACTTGGCACTTGGCCAGCAGCAGACTGTGCATTATGTCGCTGACAACAACGAACAGTCTCCGCACACACGAACATTCACTCACAATTACCTGGCAACAAACACTTACAGGATTGTCCCAACTACTCCCGACTTCTGATCCACTTCCCAACATTTCCACGTTTCACCCTGGAAAAACGAAAAAGCATCTCAAAGTGGAAACACAAATCGGACTTACGTAAACGACGTGCGGACAAATGTGCCACTGTACATCAACTTAATTATGAAGTCAAACACAAAATACTCGAGTTTGTTTATAGACGCGATGGATAATCAATGTGTGAGCTTCAGTAAATAGGTAGGGACACTAATAATACGTCGTCCAAATGTCATTTTTCGTCCGTCCAAAATCACAAATTTCGTCAAAAATTCTAATTTTCGTCCAAATTCCGTGCAAATTTTTTTTTAGGTCCAAAATGCTAAATTTCGCGATTTCGTTCGTTTTTCGTCGAAAACGAATTTGCTGTGTCCCTATGAATAGGTAGGTCATCATGGCTCTAACAGATGAACTAAATAACTCAACGTAATGTAAGCAAAGTCGTCAAGACAAGAGGACAGCTGATAAAATGAAATTATGTGTAACTGCTAACATGATACTCGCTCGATACTTAGGCTGCCATCCAGTTAATGCACCACTGTAGTGAAATAATAATAACAGAGATAATAAAAGAAACATACAGATCCGAAAAAAACAGGTTAGCATGTAATAATTGTGATTCTGGTGTTGAGTCAACTGAGAAGAACATTCGTTGTAAATGGCAAAAAAAATCTCCGAAGCAACAAAAACGCACACAGCACGAGGAGCAAAAATTATCAAAAGCAGAAATGAAGCTAAAGAACAACTCAGAAGAGCCTATGTACTGAAACTGACAAAATGCTCTAGTACTGTATGTATATATGGTATCAGTTTGGCGTGTAAAACCTCCGATACAAACGGCAAAATTTTTGCCTTCTTTACCAACTTTGTCGACAACTGCAAGACACGGTAACATCACAGATCCACATCCGGCGAATCTACTCACACGCAAGTGCGAGATTTCGTAGCTTTCTTTACGGTCAGCAACGTTTCCGAGACTTAACTTGGCAACTTAGATCTTAAAGATGCTGCCACCTCACCTTAAAGAATTACATAACATCAATCGCGAACAGTCAAACTGAGGTCTAAAGACTCGACTCTTCGCGTACGAGCTTACTCTGAGAACTCAGTCGAAGCACAGCTACAGAAACGCTGCATTTGATACTATCTGATTTGATTTACTGCACTGTTGATAAATTTTCACGTCGTTCTAAAACTGCGGCAAGTCAACGGTGTCGTTTGTTTAAAGCAACAGAATCTAGTGCATTTGTCCTACTGCATCTCTACAAATACTCCTATAGGCTACTATCTTACATTATATTACCACATCTTGTACAGAAATAATAATCACACATACTCTTAACGTACTGCAGTCAAGAACGTTCATACGCATGCATTAACCATGCAATATAATGAGATTCAGCAAGTACGTAACGGCAAAACCGTGCCTATACGAAAGACCGAAATTGACTGCTATTCTGCACACTCATTCTGAAATGAAATATAACACAGTGTGATAGGTAACGTCATTCTAACGTCGACAGATTGGCCACAAAGATGCTTACAGCAATTCACTGACGAGTACACCACTGCTGAATAGATCATTGCTGTGTATTGAGGAAGCAACGAGGGGACTGTTCAATTTCATCACATTTTACTGACGCTTCTGGACAGTAACGTAAATTTCCCGAAACTGGCATACAAAAATAACTGTGCAAAGTAATGAATGTGAGCCCCCTTCATGTTACACCAAATCTGCCATCGAGAGCCAAAAAAAATCCAGCATCATACCACATAGTGCACCAATATGCGAGGCAATTGAACAAGAAACAACTGTATGCCCGTGAAACGTAGTCTCTATACATCGAAGCGGGGTACCAATTCCCACTGTGCTTAATAGTAAGTCTCCTAACAAATCTTCAAGTCTACAAAGAAACATCTCTCGAGAACTTCTAAAATGTAGCCTACATCGCATCACAATGCTACTTCGTTTGCGACGCAGCCTGTAGAAGGAACTTAGTTTCAACGCACATCGCTGGGTCCACTAAAACGTTAGGTCTGCGGTCTTGCCAGCTACTGCCATTGCACGGACGTCCGACAAATCAGAACTCAGTGCAAACGAGAACTAATAAATTTACAAGACCATCTGGCATCGGCAAAATGTAAACAAAAAATTCCTAGTTACTTTCCAGGTCATCCCATTATGATGCCCCAGTAAAGAAGTCTGCGTCCTACGACAAATGGCCGAGTACCGACAGAGTTAAAGGAAACAGAGCAAACCTGATTATGAGGCCAACGTGTATCCTAAGTATGCAAAAAATACAAGACGGTGACATCGAGCAACTATGCCAAGCAACAGACAAGCACGATATTATTGCACACCTTGTAGCAGGAGATAAACAACATCTATACATATTATGCATCATACTCAGACTTGGTATAAGTAAGACATCAGCTCGTTGCATTATCACGACATCAGAATCCTAACACTGCCCACATGTAAGGACTTCGCCACGCTAGAAATTGTCGGGGCTATCAATGTTGCTATTACGATCAGTCAGCCAGAGCATGGTTACAACATGGAGCACGTGTCTCTCAGGCGTTCTCGTTAGCCGAACAATCTCTGACAACTGTTCAAAACAGTTTTCAGCAAGTCGGAATCCACACGACCGTCTAGATGGCTAGAACTCGTTGAACTCTGTATGCCTGTGCCCGCTGTGACCTTGGCTTGTGACCCCCTCCGCCACAACTAACAATACTAACAGAAGTTTGGAGACAGTCCATCAATGCATACTGGAGACACCGCGGAAATAACATAATGGGTGAACACAGGCCCGCAGCCACCCAATCAGCCGGAACCAGGAAATGCTGTATAAAAAAATAAACAACAACGTGACAACCAGAGGCGATTTTCGAACAATGCATTTGCCCCAGACCACACTGGGGAAGCTTACAGCACTCACCAGACGCTAAACCTCACTCACTCACTCTCCACCTAGCTGGATTAATGGAGAGGTCTAGGGACGTGGAGTCGAACCCCTTCTGTAAAGCCTGGCCACGGGTCGGTAACACATGCATGGAAAGCACGAAAACGCAATACCTCCAGCCAGTGGCGTCACAGAAGGAGAGGCGGCAATTGTCCCCCTAAATTTTAAGCTGTCAAAAAATTCTCAAAAAATTTTGTTCTTGTCGGAAAAAATTCGTCCAAAATGGCAAATTTGGGGCTGCTAACCTACATTTTGGAAAAATTTAGGGGCAAAATTGAAATTTTGACCATCCATAATCTCCTCTGTCCGAAATTTGCAGCTGTCTGTCGGAAAATAGCAACTTTCTGCCCCACCTACTTCTTTAACACACGACGCCGCTGTGCCCCGTACTGCCTACAGGCGAAGGGCGGAGGCATAAAAACCAAACACATCAGTCGACTAGTGACAGTCAGTCTGTAGCTGAAGTCAGCCAATGCAAAGATGACGATGATAATGGCGCATCTACAAAGATCTTTGGCTTCGTTGCACACACATTTACTGAACTGACATATCTCTGTTACTCACACTACACACTTACTGCATACTGAATATTTCACCACAAGTAGAGCTGTACCAAATATTCAGTTCGTATATGTCTTTAGCCAAATAGTGGCTTTAATTCGAGAATATTCATATTTGTATAAAAACGTGGATAGTTCGAATACAAATATCGTGTGACTGGACATCTCTATTATTTACAAAGTCGCATCCAGAAGCTGCTGCCATCAGCACTATGCTTGTTGTTTTATAAGCTTAATGAAAACAATCACAATTTAATTTGCGCAGTATATCCAGTCAAACAGTAAATTTTTTTAAAAACTATTCGGTACAGCTCTAATTACAAGTCTATATCCGAAACATGTCAAGCTTCTGCTGAAATTTAACGCACGAGAAATTACTGGCGGTCGAAATGTATAAGTAAAAAATTCACCGTTTTACTTGGCACATATGCGACGTAGAAGGCATTCCAACAAGAAACTGTCTCGCCAGGGTGACCATCGCTTTCCCGCAGTGAAAAATTCCCCAACTTTTCCCCCAGCACTTTGCGGCATTGCTCACCACGCAGTGGTCACCCACAGCAAGCATACTGACAGCAGAAAAAATGAAATCTCGCAGTACAACTGCGCAATAGGGCGATGCAAAACACCCAAAACGGACCAAAGAAAATATCATGCTACTACTCTGCTACCAGAAATCAGAGTTGTCCCAAATGTGAGGATAACGATAAGCACCTTTCCCTTAAAACGTTTTCCCCAACAATTCCTGGACACTTCCCCGATTTTTGGTGAACTTCCCAACTTTTCCCCGACAGATGTCAGATTCGCTCCTGATTTTCCCGACGAGTGGGCGGTCACCCTGAGTACCTGCGCAAGCATCTCGGGGAAGGTCCGAGAGACTTCCGTGTCGCGTGTAGCGTAGATACTTAGCGGATGCCGACCGGCTGAGGTCACTCAGTGCACAATAACCACGACGACCGTTAAGCACGATGGAAAAACTGCGGCAGAGACGTGGCTGGCACGTCGATGAACCTGACAGAGACCGATGAATGATGACAACGTGTCATAGCTGCAGCTGCTGAAGCACGTGACGCCAGCCAGCATCGTCAGCCGAGACAGCAATCATCATCATCATCATCATCATCAGCAGCAGCAGCAGCAGCAGCAGCAATACTGACTGACCCAGCACACAGCTGCTGCTGGCAAATGGCGAGACGATGCAGATTATCACACAGCAGACGGACCTAACCACGACAACAACACTGTCACACCTCAGTTGAGGAAAACATCAAATATACCACCACTACCAGGTTACATTGGGCGGCTTCACTTTTTGACTTGACTTAAGTTTAGACGTGCACCGATAATGCCGATAATCGGCCGATGCCGATTGTCAAATGGCCGATACCGGTTATCAACAAACTGGCCGATAATCAGCCGATACCGATTATCGGCCGATAATCGGTGCACCTCTACTTAAGTTAAGCCAATTTGCTGAGCGAAAGTTCGGTCTAAGTACCCACGTAAGCCAAAAAAGTGAAGTGATTTTTGGTGAGCGAAAGTCAAGTCCAAAAGTATGGTTTAAGTGCCTACTTAAACCAAAGTTTAGCCTAACTGAGTACATAGTTTGGTCTAAGTATGTACTTAGACTTTGGTCTAAGTACATACTTAGACCGAAGTTTGGTTGAACTCGGATCTAAGTAGGTACGTAGACCGAACTTTTGCTCAGCGAATGGGCTTAACTTAAGTCAAGTCGTAAAGTGAAGTCGTCCATTATGCAACAAGCTACTGCGAGTGTCCTTCGGCGACAGCGGATAGTTCTAACTGGCACGTTACTAACTGTCATTTCAACCGCTTGATACGTCAAGTAGACGACTGAAACTTGAACGCCCATACGTTGATGCTGTGACCTTGACTTTTTACCTTCTGACCCCAAAAAACCTAAACAGCTCATCTCTGTCCGAAGACGCACTACTGAACAAAATTGGTGAAAATCTACTACTGCATAATAATAGTAATAATAGTAGTAATAGCCACGACAATGTTTATGATGCTGTCATCATAGCAGTGCACTGCCACTCCAAGAGCCCCCCCGGTTCATTTGATGAGTGCAGCTGAAGCGCCGGGCGGCCGCTGACCTTAGACGAAGCGATACACACATAGATATCTTGAGAACACATCGTGGATGGACTGACAGACGGAGAGCCCACACAAAATGCATCTGGCATCGCCTTCCAGCGGCAAGTGGAAAAATGATGGAAAAGCGACAAACCGTTGAACGCCGAGTGGTTTGACGATGGTAAGGAGAGTGGGAACGCCGAGTCGTGCATGGTCCAGCGTTTAGACGACGACATCACATCCGCGTGAACGCTGCTAGTGTGTAGGTGAGTGCGCAGCAGTTCATCCATCTCAGGCGCCAGCCGCACTCCCGGCACAATGAATATTGACGATACTACGACACACACACACACTGGATTACTACTATTACTACTACTACTGCTACTACTACTACTGCTCCCAGTACATCTCAGGCGCCAGCCGCACTCCCGGCACAATGAATATTGACGATACTACGACACACACACACACTGGATTACTACTACTACTACTACTACTGCTACTACTACTACTGCTCCCAG
>Ga0209052_1000510_pt1 | contig 12152 bp, 5 predicted proteins | sample WorMetHEROISLAND_2_FD_187409 | JGI IMG/M metagenome (GOLD analysis project Ga0209052, IMG submission 187409) | Marine gutless worms symbiont microbial communities from Max Planck institute for Marine Microbiology, Germany - Olavius sp. 4 HERON... | ecosystem: Host-associated > Annelida >...
CTTTAAACTAAGACTATCATGAAAAAGAATGATCTGTATGACACCAGCTTGCACCACTTGGTGTATCAAGTGACGAATTTTTGGCCGGTCTTACTGGCTTAATACCATCTCGTCTACCATGATCACATTTTGAATTTTCTTTAGTTCATGCACGCTGTTTTCGGTTGCCGTGCTTCGGTTCTAGCAATTTTTGAAGTTTATATTTCACAAGGTAGTGCAGCGACACGTTTTGGGTGTGGTGAAATCTTTGATTGCGGTTTTATCGCAAATTTTCCAGAGAGTGTACCAGTGAAGGAATTATGAAAATCCGTTGAGAATTGACTACGTTATCGATATGAGTTTGGTGTACCAGTTTTTTTGGAACACGGTGTATATACCGTCTACTTTAGACGCCAACTCAGACAGTCCTACTTCTCCTTTTAGTAACTAGCACACTAAGTCAATTCTTGTTTGCTTGCTTGGAAGGTGCTTGCGTGCGTCCCTCCGTGGCGATGCCTTATAACTGTTTTAGATTCGTCCGCGAAGTCTCCTGTTGACTACGTAAACGCGACGCAGTCTTGCTGCCGAAGCACAAAGACTGTAATTGACGCATTAGCATGCTGCCGTGAGGCTCACCGCAGGCACCAGGAAATAAAACCCTGGACAGACAAATTGCTGTATTCCGATCCGAACTGACCGGACGGACGTCTTTAAGGCTGTGCAACACGGGCGTTTTTTTGCGGAACTTGTGTGTAGGAAGTGAATCACAGGCGTACAGCGTGCGATTAGACTCACGGCAGACGCAGACCTATCTGGTTTTTAACAGTTGCTCACATTGGTCGACATCATAAATGTAACGTAGAGTTAGGTTATAATATAGTGCGCTTTAAAGCTTAGCTTAAAGCTTAGCTTAATCTAGCGCACCTAATCACCAGAACCACTATAGGCGCCGAAAACTCCCTTTTGTACCCCAGTTTCTTGGAGTTGAGAAACTGCGGAGGCAATGTGAGTAAACAACTTGCCCAAGGTTGCTATCCAATGGAATAGTGGCACGACCCGGGAATCGAACCGGGGTCCCTGAGTTCGAAATCCAACTGCGCCAACCACTAAGCCATTGAGCCACACAGGCCCACACTAATCGTTTGTCTGTGCGTATGTGCGTGAACGAAGCCACAACTTCTAGCTTCCTGGTCGTAGGCCTGCATCAGTCCTCAAAGACAAAAAACTTATTATGAGGATGTTACTGTAATGACTGTCTTCGTTGACAGTTTTACTTTAACTCATGTTACTGTATAACAGCTGTTTTTCTGTTTTTATTAAAAATTTTTGAATAAATGAAGTAGTGAAAATGCATTTTTATCTGCTAGCATTATGCCTCCGCCCTTGATTGTTATTGGCGGCCGCATTGTTTTCGGGCATTTTGGGTCGTCCGTCCCTAACTGTATGCATCTGTCCTTGTGTCTGTGCGCCATAGAAAAAAGTCTATTAGCGCGATCTGACGTTATGTGTATTTGGACCCCACAAGTGTACCTTCCAAAAGGCATCAAAATCCGTCGAACGGTTTAAGCAGGATGCACGAGTGTGACAGACGACAGACAGACGACAGACAGACCACGCAATGGAGAAATGTGTAGCTATGCGTTGCAAGAAGCGATTCCGCCTAATAATCGCGAAAGTTTGTAAACTTGTCATTTACCATCATCATCTTTGATCTGCCACATGGTCGACACAGCAGCTGTAGGCCTATCTTTGACCGTCTCTCGGCACGTTCGGCTGTCGAGGTTCCGCAAATTGCTATGACGGCCTGACGGACCTCTAGCGAATCAACTGCGAATCAACTGCCAATTACTAGCTGCGATGTCCGTTTCAAAGCACGTAGTTTGACGTCGTTCGTTTTGTAATGTAAATGTTAATGTGACGATCTTACAGCGTCCTAGGCTTTACACCGCCAGCGAGCTAGCGTTCCGTGCTCTACAGTCTAGAATGACAATGAGAATTTTAAAAAATCTCCATATATTTCCTTAAAGTACTAGCTGTGCAGTACTGCAGTTAGTGGCGAAGTGTGGTAGACTGTTCCAGACACGAGGTCCATCGACGGCAACGTGTGCAGTACGTAGGCGGTTAGTCAGCATTTCGCATACAATTCTAAGCCTAAGAGACATGTGTATTGTACACTTTGCCTCAGTGCAAGAATATTTAGTATAAGAATGCTGGTAACTGTTTCACATTATCTGTATTATTCGAGTATGCTTTTATCTGCCCTTCAACGAAGCTATATCGTTATCGTCATTTTGTATCAGCTGTAATGTTCGTAGTTCAACGCTGACTCTCTGACACTGTAGAGTTTGTTGCTGATGTTGTTGTCATGGCAACGGGATGATGGCGCAAGTACTCAAGCAAGCATCGTGACGTATGGTGTCAATTGCATCAATTGTTTGTATGATGTGCTGCAGCTTTGCTGTCGCAACAGCAACGCTCCGTGCATTGTATATAGGCCTACGTTGCATATCGATCGCATGAACAGGAACATGAGCATGCATGAACATCGGACTGATTTCATGTAGGCCTACACCCGGACTGCATTACGGCTTTTTTTCTGTTTCAGTTTTTTCTAGTTTTCAGTTATCGTTATTTCCTTCCGTTTCAGTTTTTCTGTCTTAGGTCTAATTGTCTCTCCCATAACCGTCTGTTTCTTGATTTTTATTTTTTACTTTTTTATTTCCATTTAAAACATTTTTAGTTTTCTTTTAGTTCATGTGCTATAAAATTTAATTTGCATGTATTAAATTCATCTGGTGTATTAAGCAATGATAATACCACCGTCGTGTATTCTCTATGTATGTGACATTTTAGGGTATTCAAAAAGTCAAGTCTAAACTCGAAGGTAAAACTTACAGTTGTACTTCTTGTAAATACCAAACAGTACATACGCCTGGGCTTGTTTTCATATTGCGCTCGTAACCTGCTAAATATGCGGTATCACAGAGAATGTCCTACTTTATCTTTATTCATAACGTTGACAAATGCAATGAGATATAGTTTACTATCGTCGATCCTAACATGCGCTCAGTTAAGAATCTTGATCACACCTTTAGTCATTGTTACTGCGAGTAATTTAGTGTTTTACTTTGACATTCTAATATACGTCAGTTATATTATATTTAAATTTCGCAATTTGTGTGTATTTAATATTATTTTCGTAATTTTTCACGAGTTCTGAGTATTTAGTCACACCTATTACCTAACCGCTCAGGAGGCCTGGACACCGGCTGATGATCGTGAAGGGTGGAGAGCGCAGCGGTCCACCGCCGACTACGCGTTCTGATGATGATGATGATGATGATGATGAATTGATGATTATAGCATCTTGCTTGTGTTTTTTTTTTGCATTTTAGATCACTGTATACATCGGAAAGCGAGATTTCATTGACTATCTTACTAAAACGGATCCGATCGGTGAGTCCCATTCGTCTAAACTGTTCGTCATGCACTTACATTAACATTATAGCAGCAGCAGCAGCATTAGCATCAATTTGACAGAGAATATCAAAAGGCGCTGGCGGCCGTCGCCGTCGCGTGTCAAGGTGTCAATCAAAGTGATGTTGTTGACTCAAATAGCCAGACTCGGGCTTTGAAAATGAAAACTGTAAGGAAATTGTTATTGAAGGCGAGTCAATTCAGCCAGCTCGTGTTCTGCATGAAATGGCTGCAAGGTTATTCTGATGTGTAAACCGTCGCGCTACGATTAGGCTAGTAAGTAAGTAAGTAAACGCAGCGCGTTAACTGTAATAACCTCGAACGCGCTCGGTGTGCTAGTAGAACGAGAAGTAAAAATGTTTTAGATGGCGTAAAGAGTATGTGCTGCATTTAAGAATGTTCGGAAGAGTATTCCAAGTAGGAGTACAAGAGAGTAGTCTATCTGTATTGCCGTCCGTCCGTTTCTCCGTCAGTCTTGTAACTGAAGCTCTGAAATACTCAACTCGAAAACAGAGAGACATAGAAGAACCGAAGTCGTCGAGAACCCGCCTACAGATCATATGACAGACACAGAGGGACAGTTTGTTTCGCTGGGCTGCAGAGAGTAATACGTAATGATGAGTTTTGTAAGGAAAAGTTTGTCTGCGCGTATTTTCCCAACAGATTATGTCCTGACTCGTGGGGATTATGACCCTGATTCCATCCGTCCAGAAGTTTTTTCTCTTATTTTTTTCTTACCAGGCTTTAGGAAGGTTCTCAGTCTAATGTGTACGTGCGTACATAGACGGAGTGATTCTGGTGGACCCGGAGTATGTCGGTGAGCGGAAGGTATTCGCTCAGGTGCTGGCTGCGTTCCGCTATGGTCGCGAAGATCTCGACGTTCTTGGAATAACGTTCCGCAAGGACCTCTTCATCTCGTCTCTCCAGGTCTACCCGCCACTAGGTCCGTTTGTATACTTTTACTGTTTTTACTGCATTTACGCTGTAGTCTAATCCGCTGTTGCTTTTTTCATAGCGTGTCTTCGTTTTACGTCATTTTTCAGTGTCTGCAAACTGGCAGTTAAGCTTGTGCATGCGTAGACGGTCATGGATGCGTGCATGCGCCCGACGTAGGCTGATTTGCTCACTTGCCGTTAGTAACTCACTCGTGTGTTTACTTTTTAATTTCTATAGGTAATATTTGTTTAATTTTTTAACAAATATATAGATATGTCGTGTATTTACGTGTAGCGGATGACGATCCTAGCAAGCCATTGCAGTCCAACCAACTGACGCATCTGCAGGAACGACTCCTGAAAAAACTCGGGCCCGACGCGTACCCCTTCTACTTCGAGGTAGCCTATTATTTACATTCCGCCAGTAAGTACGTAAGTTGGACGTGAATAAAGGCGGCGAGATTAAGCTACGCGAAGTCGCATTCCATTATGTTTTAGTATTGTTGCGGATGAGGCGCCGCCTTAGCGCTGTCCGGTGACACAAAACTAATGCGCTGCACGTGTGCGATAAATGTGTAGATGTTGGTCCAAAAATGAGCCGCGAGGCCGTGGTTGCGTGCGAAATAAAAATGTTGCTAAACGTTCTTGCAAACGTAGCAAAACATTTTAGCATCTTGAAGACGTGTTCCAAATGTTTATTTCACGTGCAACCGCGTCGTATCTTCAGCTTGTGTGCAAGATAATAAAAATGTTCTGCACCGTTCTGCAAATGTTACTGACAATGCTAAACCAGTTAAACATTTCTGCTTATTATCCTGTGTAATCTTAGTATTTGAAGGCTGGCATTGTATTGTAGCGAAGTGTGTAGCGACATCTTTTGTGGTTACTTTGTTGCCAATTTGCTGCTAAATATGCTGATAAAGGAATTTCGAAAATCGGTCAATATTTGGCATTCGACACATTCCGTGTGGTTGCCTCTCCAGTAAAAAACAGTCTAGCGTATTTATTCTGCGTTAATTCTTTGTCACTGCTTACTGCATGAATTTCATATTTTTCTGTGTCACCGTATAGTCATTATATAGTCATTTTCTCTTAGTTTTGTGCTTCGCATACATGTCCTGCATACGAGTAATGGTCGCTGTCACTGTCGCTGTCTTCATTATTTTTGATATAGACACCGGCGTGCGTGCAATTTGTCACGAGATAGATGGTGTGCATTAAGCCCAGCCCAGCTGAGCTGGCATTAATAATTCACTGTGATGCGCATTACTGTTCACCGTGTGCCGTGGATAAATGCGCTGTGCCGATGCACAGTGAAAAGTGCAAGTTATTGGCGCATTTTGTAAGTAGGCTATAGGCCCAGATCGATTTCCGTCTCTTTCTGGAATAGACGCAGGGACGTAAATTATTACCCTCGCCAAAGCAATGCGAATAACTACATGTTATGTTTTTGGACCAGTTGAGTTTTGTCAGGTGGATTTTACTTTAAAAATTATGAATGGATTTTGATGAAATTATGAGGAGGCCTAAGTAAGAAGTGTCTAGATTTTGGGGCTATCCGGATTTTTTGGTGAATTTTGGATCATTTACATGATTCTTTACTGTTTGGAGACAGTTAGTTGTAAAAAGTCCTGTCCCAGCACCAGCGGTCCAGCAATCCATGGAGTTTATTTTCCGGCGCGGTATTGCCGCCGTAAGTTGTCTGTCCGTCCGTCCGTACGTAAGTCTGTCTGTCTGTTTTTTTACATGATACAACGTTGATGTGTTGTGGCCGTATAAGTTCAATCAATCAATCAATCAATCAAAATCTTTAATAAACAGTTGTCAGACTGCAACTGAACATATACATATGAATTGCACGAATAAAAAAACAACGATAAAATGAAGTAGAGTATCCTAGTTAGTAACTGTCTTTAAAAAGTAAACGTGTTAAAAAGTTGCAGTCCAGTAGTCTTGACGTGATGTGAAGTTCACGATTGTGTGCTCTGTCGCGCAAGTTATAGCAATAGTGTCTTTCGTCTGGCAGTAAACAGTTTAGCACATGACAATCGTTTAAAACACGTTTGAACAGCGACTGATCGGATTCCTCCACGAGCTGCTGAATTGTTCTATTGTCACTGCAACGCACTGTCGACACATTTCCCTGTAAGATGCAGTGCATCTGTGTGCACGGTGCAAGAGTGACTTACAGTATCGTGGGAATACAACAGGTGCATAGACGCTGAGTCGATATCATCATATAACTCCATTAGGTTACTTGGAAAGTAATTACAAAAGTAAGATCTTCGCTTCTCGGAACCCAACATCGGCGTAATTCAGTTATATATTTGTCTTCCGGGTAACTTATGACGTCATCCGAAAGCAGGGTCGTAAACATAAACAGGGTCGCGCGGTGTTCGCTACGACAGCAAGGCGTTCTTCACCGGGCTTTAGAGAGGCTTTTCGCTTAAAATCTGTACCGGAAGTAATCACTCCTCCCTCATCGGATACGAAATCCAAACGTTGTCGTTTTTAACTTGTTAGTGCGAAAATGAAGAATATAAAAAAAACTTAAGTTTTACGATCAAAAACTACGCAAATTCTATTTTCGGGCTCAAAACTTCTAATAATTATGGAAACATTAACGAAACATTCATTATAGGAGCTGTTTTGGTGGGGGACAGCCGGCATAGCCTATGACAGTCATCAATCAATCAATCAATCAATCAAAATCTTTAATAAACAGTTGTCAGACTGCAACTGAACATATACATATGAATTGCACGAATAAAAAGACAACGATAAAATGCAGTAGAATATCGTAGTTAGTAACTGTCTTTAAAAAGTAAACGTGTTAAAAAGTTGCAGTCCAGTAGTCTTGACGTCTAACTGTTGAATACAAAATGTTGTACCTGACACTATTGTAACGTTATGTAGCCTAGGCTACGTTATTATATTCCGATGACGGTATAGTGATAGCCTTGTGTGATCGACTTTCTTTGCCGTAACAGTGTATACAGGGACTGATGGTACCTGAGTATTCATTCACCTGCGCTGCTGCGTAGGCTGTACAGTACTATAGCTATTGCGTTTCAGTTTGTTGCGCATCGCGCCACAGACAGACAGACAGACAGACACTAATGCATCTTTCTGTATAAGACCTAATCAGATCACGAAGCATTGCAAATGGAACTGCGCATTTGTCGACATTTTCCGCTAAGATGCCGTGCATTGATGCAGAATGCAAGCACTACTGTGTCATCGCAGACCTAACAGATGCACGCTCTAATTCGATATTGTTCCCATCCATGTAACTCTATTAGACCTACATTTTGGCTGGATCTATTTTACGTAGGCTACGTACAATAGAGAACCTCGTGCATGGGCCTCAAAAATGTATACTGCTGCCTTTGTTGAAAGGCGAAAAGATAAACTCTCCGCAACTGCTCCAGAAATGGTTTGTTGTATAAGTATAAGTTTATATACAGTCTTTGAAAATAATTATACAGGCCCTAGCGTTTGATCTTTGAACTTTTAACTAATTGTGGACTCTATGGAAACTAGTGCAATGTGTTTAGATATGTTTATAGGTAAAATGTGAAAACAAAACATTAAAAGCGCGTTTTTGAAAAAAATAAAAACCTTTCTAAACGCAGAATTAGAAATAACATAGCATGCTTTTGCTTGAAGTATTTGGATGGGCCTTATAAACTTAGGATACAGTTTTTTAATATAATCATATTTAATAATTTTGTCGTCAAAAATGTTGCACGTGACAGTAAAAGTAGTGTCGCATTGTATAAAGTACAATATCAGCTTATTTTTATCACTAGCACTTTGTGACTTTTTGTAAATGTAATTATTTATTTTGCATTGACCGTTAATCGTTTATAAAAAAAACAAACACAACGTTGAAAAATAGAAAAAAAACGTCAAAAACGCGTTTTTTTTTCTATAAAAAAGATAATTTTAAAAATGTTTATTTTGAGATAAACGTTTATAACAGCTATAGCGTGCTCGATGCTGCTGTTGGCTCGTTTTCAGTTGCCGCCCACAGCTCCGGCGTCCATTACTCTGCAACCGGCGCCCGGAGACACCAGCAAGGTAAGCCATTGATCTTGTAGGCTTACACGTCTTCTAGTATTATTACCTGTAGTATATTCTGCTACGAGCTCATGCACTTGGACCGCAAGTTCACTCGATAGACTACCGTTGATTTGCTCAGTTATTATTGGCCTATACTCAATAACGGAGCATGCAGCATAATGCTATACCGCAGAAATAAAACCATTTCAGTCACTAAATAAGACTAAATACGATGGAAACAATTATATAGTGGACTTGAAAGTCGACAATAAGTCACGTAGTCTTCAGATAAGTCACATAAGTCTTCAGAATACTAAAAGCGATTAATCCGTGAATGAGTGCAGTAATCCGCGCTCAGCATGGCTACTCTTCCATCCAGTGCTGTACTAATCCTAATCTGTTGCCTGTCGTTTCTTACGTCGTATAATCTTTATCCTTCCTCCTCCTGCTTCCCCAGGTTGGACCGAGAAGAAGATCGGGTAAACTCGAACGTGGAAGAAAGACTTTTATCTTTTTATGAGCAACATATTTGCCGCTGATAGTATGGGTCTATCTTCTTTCAAATTTGTACAATGAGCTTCGAAATACGCATCACTTGTGCAGTAGAGTGTGGTACGGCGGTTCAAGGTCATCCAAGGTCGTTGATTTTTGGGACCAATTGAAAGGGCTTCCTGTTAGTGATTAATAATATATCATTGGTCATATCTTGCGCCGTTTCTCAGATACGGCGACTTATTGATTGAAAACAGCCAATTTTCTCCCCCCCTTCATTAAGCCCCCTCGATCGGGGTGACCCTTTTAGAATTTGTAGAAAACCTTTACAGATCATGGTAGCAGAGTCCTTCGCGGACCTGCTAGGGAAGGTTTCGTGATCGTAGCTTGTGTCACTTTGATAGAGCAGCATGCAGGCTGTGACGGGGACAGACAGACAAACAGACGGACGCCTTCGTCATAGGTAAGACATGCTGCTGCTATGCTGACGTCCTGTAAAAAAACAACAAAAAATGCATGCAGCATTGGCATCATAGGCCAATCGTATGCTAGATTTGTGACCATTGGCTTACTAGTCGTTCTGTATGTTTATCTAGCATATCGTACGAGTAAGCAGACTGTATTCACTGCAGTGTCCTACAGAATTGAATAAATTGTCCGTAGCGGTTGGGGCTCCGTCCGCTGAGACCTCGCTGTCGCGGTGGAAGTTTATGAGTTACGACACTCCGCAGACTCCATCTCTTTTGACGCTTTTGGCGACTCGCATCCACAAAACTGCTGCCCCAAGAACGGCCGCCACTGTTGGTAATCCGCCAAGCCTTAGGTCTTAGCTGCGGGGTTGTCCCCTGTGATACGTCACAAGGTGAGATGCAAGGTGATGCGTATAGTTAGCAGTGTCGGCGACGTACAGTATGAATATTTCAAATGTCTGGTGTCTGTTGTACAGCCGTGCGGCGTGGACTACGAGCTAAAGGCGTTCGTGGCGGATGGCGTCGAAGACAAAATTCACAAACGCAACTCGGTGATTCTGGCAATACGCAAGCTGACCTACGCTGCCGAGCAGCCGGCTCCGCAGCCAAACGCCGAGGCCGTCAAAGAGTTCATGATGTGCTCAGGCAACCTGAGACTTGAAGCTACTCTTGACAAGGAGGTCAGAACCAGTGTTCGAGAATACGTATTTTACGTTTTTTTCAGATTTCAAAAAAAAACATGACTTTTACGTTCTTTTTGGAAATGACCTGTCAAAAAACGTAAAAAGTCGTTAGCAAAAATATAGTCCTCAATCAGTCAAAATGAGTTCTTCGCTCAGTTAATTTAATTCTCAGCTTGTGGAGTTCGATCCATTGTGATTAGTGGCTCTGAGGCCTGAGCCTTTGCTGAACTATCTGGTTGATCGGACCAATCAGTCGGAGCAAAATAACGAACGCTTCCAAATTGAGTGTTATGGTAAAATTTGAGCGATTAAGTGGCCTGTGAAACTACAGCTAGGTTGAGTAGGCCTACCTGTACGTTTTTTACTTTTTACGTTTTTTTTTCAAAATCCAAAAAAACATGACTTTTTACTTTTTTTGAGTTGCCTCACACGTTTTCTCGAACACTGGTCAGAACAGCTTCGCTTTGTATCCTACGCACACAAGTGCATCGGTTTAAGTGGTCCTGCGGTTAAAATATTATATGGCACTCGTAAGGATTCGGTTAGATCAATTGAAGAAAATATTTAGGAAGTTTTCGCATTTATTGGAGTTCTCGATACAGTATCGTTTACCGCGACCAGTGAAATAATTTCAAAAATTCATTAATATGTGATGCAGTCATGACAAAAAAAACTGAGCGGCTTACTTGTGGACCATGTATTTATAAATATTATTTTTATCATACAGATAATAATAGACCACAGTATTTGCTTGCCAACTTTCAGTTGGTAGGCCTGGGCAGATTTTACTGAGGAAAGGCACACAATAATATTTAACACATGCAAAAAGGTGGAAGTTAATATGTGTGAAATGGTATAGGAAATGGCCGATGCAAGTATCCATTTTGTATAATAATTATCTGCATGGATTGTAGGCTATAGACATTAGACGTAAGCTTGCTGATGAGGTTGTGATGCTGTAATTAACAGAAGTATTATCACGGTGAGTCTATTGCGGTCAATATTCTGGTGGACAACAACACGCCGAAACATGTCAAGAAAGTCAAGATTTCAAGTAAGCTGCAACTCACTAACGTTCCCGATGCGTAATTTCCATTTCGCTCTGAAGTCGCTGAAAAATCACAGAGTAAAAACAGCAATATGCTACTGATTGTCTCTGTTCTGTTCCGTGTAATGGATCCCGTGGTTGGATTTTGTAAGATAATGACGACGCGACGATGATGTGGTGATGACAAACTAGTCATTTTATTTACGTTGAACAAGAGCTATACTACTGAGTTGTAGACGCAGGGGCGTCTACACCATATAAACGACGGAGCAAATGCACCATGGAAAAAGTAGGGGGAGGTTTTGCAGAAACTTAGGGGGGAAGTGCATAACTTATCTCTGAAAAATTAAACATATTTTATACTGGCACAGTTATTTGGTTCAATGCAAATAACTGTGTCAATTTAAACGATGTTTAATTTGCAGAGGAAATTGATGCACTCCCCAAGTTTCTGGCTTTCTGCAAAAGCCCCCCCCCCAATTTGATAATTATACTGATAAAATACCGTTTCTCGTTTCATAATATTCAGAAGTAAATAGCATTGCAATAGGCCTGTCGTCCCTTGTCAGATAATGACTATAGCCTATGACCGCAACTAGAATAATTCATAGTTAATGCAGAAGACACTATTACAGCTGTAAGCTTATTGACTCGTTGTTGCACTTACTTTTGTTTTTGTAAGTCATTATAAAATATACCTCACAGGTCTGACAATCAGAATCCAAAGTTTGCGAACTGAAACTGGCCTTTTAGCGTCAGTAGGCCAGCCTTACATTAGGCCCTATAGCACTGTCAAAATAATGCATTGTGCCATTGCGGGAAGCAGTTTAGAACAAGAAAGCCCAGCTAACGCAAAGGGAACGCGCGACAGCAGTGAATGTATGAAGGCCCACTGCGAACAAATGTAAAATCCGTAAAAACCTCTATTTTAGTGCTCAAGGTCATTCAAGGTCATTGCTTTCGGTGTCAATCGAAACCCGTGTATGACTTCCTATTAGTGATT
>Ga0209052_1000511_pt1 | contig 12149 bp, 11 predicted proteins | sample WorMetHEROISLAND_2_FD_187409 | JGI IMG/M metagenome (GOLD analysis project Ga0209052, IMG submission 187409) | Marine gutless worms symbiont microbial communities from Max Planck institute for Marine Microbiology, Germany - Olavius sp. 4 HERON... | ecosystem: Host-associated > Annelida >...
GGGTTGATGGTCCTCCCGCAGGGGGGGAGTACATTTGTTTCAGGGGGGAGTTACTCCCCCTACGGGGTGACTGGATAAACCCCTGCTGCAGTTGCTGGCAATAATCCTAACGACTCAAGCGACACCGACGCACATAAGGAAACGTCTGTAACGAGAAAAAGAACAAAAACGTTGTAAATACGAAATAAGCATCGTTTACGATGCTGTTAGAAGTAGAATACCGGTGTCGTCAATATTCAATACGCTGTTCAAACGTCTGCAGACAGACTGTTTTCTGCCGCTTCAGGCTGCTGCAGAGCGCGGCATCTACTGCAGTAGTTCTTCTCTCTTCAATCGTCTCTCTGGCGCTAACTCTGTCTGTCTGTGTCACCAGTGTGTTCATCCGTGTGTGTGTCACATTGGAAAACTGTTTCATTTTCGTCTAACCACGATGTTTGCAAACATTTTAACACGGCCGTCGTAGTCGTTTCGGCGTCGTCATTCGGATCTAACCTTAGCAAATAGCATCTCATCTACAGCATATTTCGACCAAATTTGACGTTTCTATAGGTCACATTTATACAATTTATTATAGCCTAACATTTAAATAAAACTACCAAGTTACCAACGAATGTTCTGCAATGTTCTGCAATGCTGTGACGATCATTAAAGATATCAAACACGCCCGGCGTTCCGCTACGCTACGTTCTGAGAAGTTAATATAAGCTTACAAGACGTGGGCCTATTTCATCGCTGACTTGAGACCTGGAAACTTATAGCCGACTCGAAAAAGCCAGACGGGGTCGCTAACGGGTTTTTCGTCACAATCATACTTGTCACACGTCGACACCGCAAATCATTTGCTATGTGCGACTGCGGGCGGTCTGGCGCCATCAGGTCTCAATGGTCGGATTGGAATTCCGTCCATTTCGGCCGGTGAATGCGGCCCGTAGACTGACGACGGCACGGCATTAATGCACTGAAGAAGGACGGCTTTGGCTTAATTTCCGCCACGCAGTCCGGCGTCAGTCACAGCGAATAATCCTCACGGTCCGCAAATCCCGTCATCGCTTTATCTTGCACCTGCCCGGCTCGATATGACACGCCATCGCTATAGCTTAGGCCTACCGCACGGTAATATTCGCTAGGAGATATCTCGGTAAACGTTGGCCAAAAACCCTGTTGAATGTGAAAATCTGTTAGCCGCAAGATTTCTCGATAGTTCTAAAATTACGTAAATAGGCTACGTGTTTCACGTTGTACGCCAATGCCATTACGCTTAGGCCCATGCAATAAAGCCTGCAGACGTGATGTTCAAAGCGCCGTCATAGCTTTCGACAGCTAGACTGACGTACTACGAATGGGCAAGAATCGCGTCATCATCATCAAGCCAAGGTGCACATTACTGTGTCAGCACGTGCTCCAGTCGACGGTCTGCTACTCGACATTTATCATTCGTACAAGCCACCGTGATCAGCGCTACAGGGATGGCCACAATGGCCATGGTCACAGTGCTTTATGGCCGTTAATAGCGTTGGCCATAGCAGCAGGCCTGTCTGTTAGAATCCAAAATTCTTTCACCACCGCGTTTGTGATTTGCACAGAACTTACTACAGATGTTTGCCACTATCCACATATTGAGATGTTTTTTGCGTGTAGAATGTACATTACTGATCCATCGTAAATGTCTGGCTGTCGCTTTTTCATTTTTAGTATTCCAAGATTCCGCTATTGGGAGCTTAGTTAGTGAATGTGAGACATTGGAAACGAGCCGAAGAAATCAAACAGCGCTCGGCGTAGAAATCAAGCTAGTTAAACGGGCCGGACCAGGCTAAAAAGCGAAAAGGTCGTGCCAAATAATTTAGGCCCGTGTTTTGACGGGATAAAGAGCTGCAAAGCAGAAGCACAGGGACGTGAATTTTATTACGAGAAATTGAAGTCGTGCGGTAGCCTATAATTAATCACAATGCATTATTGTATGTCCAATGCAATGCATAGCACTGGACAGAATATCACGTCAACGTGTCCGGTGACGGTGTCCAGTGTTCGTCCGGCGTCTGTGGACAAGACGTTATTTATGGATCGATCTTCACCAAATTTGGAACATAGCTTCCCCGTATCATACAGAAGAAAACTTGTTAGGCAGTTCGGTATCAAGTAGTACACGCGCCTGAGCGACTATTAATTGACTGCCACTTACAGCTGTCCGAGTTTTGCACCAACGATTAACGTAGTTTTTTCGCGAAATAAACTTGCTTCCGTCACAGTCCGTGCGGATCATTTCAGTAAAATGACTGGAATTAGGGCCTAGTATTAGTTACGGTATTAAATACGCATGTGTAGAAAAGTCAACAAATTTTAAGAAACCAAACGATTTCAGACAAGCGAACGAAACGGTTGTTGAAAAAAATATAATTGTGTTCACCAGACTTCCGTACGCAACGTTAATTTTTTTTCTTATGACTTGCTTAGTTACTGTGTGTGCGACTATTTTTACATGTGCATATATAGATTTCAAGGGTTTTTAACGCAAATCCGATAAACTCTCTCTTGCACTTTGAAATGTTGAGTATAAACGTGTCGTTGCAATTCGCTGACATTACCATTCTAAACATCGGCGCGCAGCATGGTTATAGCCTATTACGCTGGCCTTCAGGTATGCCCTAGATGTATGTAAAAATATGGATAGTTGGATACTTTTTTAAAAATATGCCTACATCAGGAAATTGGGATCTTACATTTATTATTATAACTTGAACACTGTTGATATATAATTTGAAATTACAGCTTCTCATTTTAACCACTCTGGTCTACTTTGCTGAGTTGCTCACTGATTTCAGTTATATGAACTTCACTGAAAGCTACAGAGATGCATTGGACAGACTCGTGTGAGTCGTGACCACTTGAACATTATCTTGTTAACCAGACGTTTAATGAGAACACCAGCATTGAAGCAACAGCGGCGGCATCAATGAACTGGAACGTGTATTTCCTACAGCAGACAATGAAACATAACCGCAGACAACAGACGTGTGCACAGGCCGCGACCAGCCTAGAACTGCCATCACTGCCGCAGTCAAAAACGACAGGGCTGAAAACTCAACGGGCCAAACTGATCGAAAGCAGGGGATATAGTGATCAAAGTTACAAAATTTTCAAATTCTCATCAACTTCTTCAGCCACCCGGCGCATTCTAACTGAATAGATGGTCGTTCAATCGTTGTCGTAATACATGTATATCAGTCCGTTCTACTGTAAGTCAACGGTCAACTGTTAAATTCTTGTTGTGAAAAACGGCAACGGAAATGCAGCTGGGTGCCGGTGCACGCAGGGCCCGTGTGCCGAGCGAATACCTGAGGCCGGTGCACAGATCTGTCAGACAACACAAACAGTCAACACACATGCACTGTACACGAAGTGTCTCCGCCTGCACGATCAGCTAATCGTCGACGTACTCGAACGGTTCCGGCGGCTCAGGTTCTGCCTCTTCATCGGGTTTAGGTCCGCCGGCCGCCACCAGTTCAATGATCTCCTCGTCCTCACTCGGTCGAGCGTTCTTGAGCATTATGATGCCGCCGACCGTCACGTCTTTGAGCGGCACGTAGCGTGAACCGGACGACATCGTCATCACACGCAGCTGAACACAACACAGAACACATCAAGCACGTACAAAATACGAGGCTCGTTCCATAAATAAGTTACAAAACAGTGTCATTCTATTAGTTTTCCAGATATAAAAAATCCGAAATATACATTTTGTAGGGAATTTAATTCTGACTACAAGCTGTGAGTTTTATTACGATGACGCCACTGTGACGTCATTTATAAACATTAAATGTGGCGATGTTGCCGGTGAAGTCGTCCCGTAACGAACAGCGTGCACCAGGCATTCAGAAGCTTGTTGACAGACAGGACAAATGTTTGAACGAACTTGGACGATATGTTGAGAAATGAAACATTAATGTCTAACATTTAATCAGGTAACATTAACTTGTTAAGCTTGCTCGTTATTTTTGTTTCTATGCTGTTTATCAGTTGTGAGTTATGATAGAAAACTGGTGGAGTAAACAATACACAGATAGACTGTTCTGTGAGCAGATGACGTCACAATAATGACGTCATCATCAAAAAAAAATTCTTTTTTTTGTATGTTCAAAATTAAATTCCCTACAAAAAGTATATTTCGGATTTTCCCTATTTTAAGAATTAATGGAATGGCGCCGTTTTGTAACTTATTTATGGAACGACCGTCGTACGTCAGCCGACTGCTGACACATTATGTCGCCTTACGCCAAGACAACCTTTTGAGCTGAAAATTGACACACCAGTTACTGCTGCCAGGGAACGTTCACATCAATTTTGGTTTTGCTATGCCTTTCTGCTCTCGAATTAGCAGCCCGTACGTAACAGACAGACGGACGGTCAAGACCATACTGCGGCCTATTAGGACAGCTGCATAATAAAGACAGGATATCTATCAGAATGCAACCACGAATGGTTGAAAGTCTACAAAACAGCAGATACAACAATCAGTCCACCAAACACTACTAACTCGAACATTTTGGACAAGCAGAAGAGAAACTGTAAGTAGCAAAAGCTTTGGCAATGACAGACGACTTCGAGTGCTGCCCCCGAATTCAACAAAATAGCTGTCAAATACTACGAGGGAGAGATGGAGAGCCCAAACTCATGTGTTATGAGAACCTGCTAGAATTGCTCATCGCTTTGCGGCATTTGGCCTCCCATATTGGCACTGCCAGACAGCTAGCTACGACGAAGACAACAATAACAACAACACGTAGCAAAAGCTCACCTGCGCTCTCATAACACGTGCTGGGTTGCTCAACATCTCAAACGTCGGCTCCACAGATTCTTTCTTTTCACCTTCGACAGCGATGACAACCGATGACAACGACGTCACTGACGTTGTCTCCTTCTCTTTGTTCTTGTCAGCAGTCGTTGTTGTCGACACCGAGTCTTTTGTCTTATCAGCACCACCGCTAGTTGTGATGATGTCCTTGTCTTTCCCCACCTTGTTATCAGCTTCCTTCTTCTGATCTTTCTCCTTATCAATGTCCTTCTTCTCCTCCTCCTGACAATCACGTTACATCAAGACATTCTTTGTTAAGGTGATGATGACATGGCACACTGTGACTAAGGGGATGTCAGATGATCGACAAAGTTGGCCGATTTTGTCGGCCAATAAAATCGTCCAACAAAAATCTGTCATCTGTCATGCAAAATCGGCCGATTTTGTCAACCAATAGAATCGTTTGATTTTATCGTCCAACATAGAACACGTTCTGTTCTCAACGACAAAATCTAATATTGGTCAACAGATATTGTTTGTGTTTCCATGGCGATTGTTTACAGTGGAAAAAAATATTTATTTTAGTTATTTATTTTGTTTGTTACTCTATACAATTTATTTTCAATCTTTACAAAAAATAACGCAAGTATCATTTTGCGATCTGTATTCTGCTGTTGTGTATTTGTGAAGCTAGCTGATTATTGTACGAAGTAGTAAACGATAAAGTCGGCCACGTGTCACGGTTCAACGATTTTATCAGATAATTTTCTCAGGCAACTACACCCAGACCATCGCCACAGAAGTTAGCCAACTTTACCGATCGTCTTACATCTGCTTAATAGCTAAATTGCACTTTAACTTTTTTTACTTAACTAACAACTAGGTTCACACTACCTTCTACACTGAGTACGGACAATCTCAACAAAGAAAGAAGTGAAAAAATGAGCGTAACAGTGGCACAGTGTCATTATATCTATACAGTATACATCAACGATTCAATTTCACTAGTATTCTATTACCATATCAACACTACATATTGGCTCTCAGGCAAAGCTGTCCCGAAATGACATATAACGTTTTGAATGGGACGTAAAATTCTACTTACTCACTCACTCATTCAAATAAAAAAGTGGCCTAGCCTAGCCTTGAATAACTCAGAGAATGGTGGCCAATTAAACAAAATGCAATACACAAAACAAAATGTACCAAAATACATGTAAGTATTTTGCTGTCATGAATCAACTAAACATTGAAAAATTGTCCGATAGCTAGTGAATTTCTAGTGCTAGGTTAATGATCGGAACACTCTTACCACTTCCATCTTTTCGTCCTTTTTCTTTTCTGCTTCTTTCTTCTTCTGTCTGGCCGTTGTACTCAGCACAGCCGTCTCCACTTTCTCTTTGCTTTTGTCTTTCTTTTCCTCCAGTGGCGGCGTGTAAGCAAAGGTTGACGGCCGCGCGTTGGATCTGAACTCGACTTTCGGCATGTCAAGTGCCGAGTTCAGACCAATCACGGCTGTCGGTGTCAGCGCCAGTGACAGAAAGTGGGTCAGCGGATACCAGTACCTACATAACAATACCGGCTTTACGACTAACTTAAAATAGACATCATACTTGCATCATAAGCCAAGACGTCGGTGCCCAGTGCCGACACATGTAGCCCGTTCATCCACAGTTGCTGAGGATCTCGGGTGCAGACAGTAAACTGGGCCTAATCACTGTTTAAAGTCGATAATGAATGTGCACAACGCCTCTGAGCTGGATATGCATTATTTTGCTAAGCTTGTGAACATCCGATGTCCCTGACCTTTGACCTTTTGCACTAAAAATAGGCCCACCGCTTACTCATGCCCTGGACAATATTAACACTAATTTTGGTTGTTCTGTGCTGTCTGCTTCTGAGTTAGGAGCTAATACGGCACAGACAGAGGGACGGATGGGCAGGACGCACAATGTAGCATACAGGATGGTGAAACAGTAACGTTGAACATTATGCGAACATTCATATAAATGTGTCCGGAGACAGAAGGTTAGTGCTTAAACAACTACAGGAGCAAATTTGACTATCAGTGATCACCTAACTAAAATGAAACCTTTAGTCCTGCAGGCAACAAATGAAAGAACAGAAAGACGTAGATCTAGCAGGATAAGGAAGTTGAAGAGTAGACAGTATGTGAGTGAAGCATTAATACCAGAACTGGTTGAAGACGAGCAGGCCGACGACCGCAGCCATGTTAGTGTGACCGGAGCGTGACTGCAGACTGACGGTGACATTACGACCGCTAGCGTCTATGATGCCTTGAGCCAGTATTGCACCGAACTTAGCCATCACGTCTTCGTGCTTATCACCAATCACCTGCAGCCAGTACACAAACATGCTCACAATGACGCAACGTATCATAAAAAAACCTGAAAAGGAAGGTAAGAGACAACAACGGAATTACAAAAACATAAATACAGGACAATCAAAGCCACTCTGAGTAACGAGAGAAAACTATGAAAACAGCTTGCATAGAGTAGTCTCAAGTATGTAACACACCATGTGCATTACTGTAGGACTTTTGATGCAAGCCTCGAGCTTCTGCTAGAACGAGTAACCGAAGCCTTCCTCAGCTGTCACATGAAGCAGGATGTTTTACACGACAAATGCCTGATGATACATATATTCAACAGTTTCAACAGATAAGTTATCGAGAGAACACAACTGTCACTTTCTGTCTTCAGCCAGCATCTCAAGACTTTCCTCTTTCGTGGTGCATACATGGACCTATTCACCTGACACTTTACTGACGTGGTTCTAGCAATACCAGGTAATGGGTAATGCATATTGTTTAGGCCATGTTAAACCACTCAATGACAATGATGATAACGATGATGAATGGTTGACTACCTTGGCATAGAGTTGTCTGAAGTGTGCAACTCGCGAGCATGTCTGATCATTCTGCTGAACCAGGACAAGCGCCGAGGCAATGAGTGCACCCTGACGTACATAGCTCACTGGGTCATTGGACAGCGTCTCCAGCAGAGCAATAGCTTCCTTGAGTCCAGTCCCGGCACACGCAACACCCAGAGCCAATGCCGCACCATACCTAGACATACATACGCCACCTACCATGGTTATTCTCAGATCAACTCAGCCTTTCATCCTTCCAGGGTAGGTAAATCAACATTGACTGTGAACAGTTCGAGCAGCTGCTCAAGACATTTCTGTTCGGTTGTTGATATTGTGGTGCATTATGACTAACTTAAATTTGTGCTTTGCAAACTTTCTTACTTACCGAAACGGCATTCAGACTACGAATGTACCACGCCTGTATGAAAATACACTACGCATGGATGACTACGCCAGTGTCAGTCAATAAACAGATAAATGCAAACGTATGCGTATACGTCTGTATATGTGCCTGTCCCTGTGCGTGCAGTTGTCTGCATCCGTTGTTTGCAATGTGGATATGCAAACAACTGCATATATGCGCATATACACAGTCATCCGCACTGCGCAGACACGCACAAATTGAGTCGAGTTCGATTTGTGCGCATGGACCAATGTGCACTACCGCACACTGTGTGAAGGGGTCCGTACAAATCAACGTCATCGATTACGGCATATATGTGTGTACAACGGATGTACTACGAGCGACTACTCGCGTATATGCGTATATGTACACAGTACATCCGTCGTGTGAATGCCTCAGTACTCAGAGGTCTACAGTCTGCTTGGTTGGAGTTAAGGTAGGGCACGTTCACCTGTGTCAGGTGGCAGGAAACACTCTGTGATCCCATACGACCGGTGATGCTCAATAATAGCTCAAAAAAATACACAGCTTTAACGTAAACTTTAACCTTTAATTATTCCACCCTGCAACGTGTCACTCAACTGCAGCAGCCAATTAGTTCATTACAGCTGAGAGTTAAGACGAGTGGCCAGTGAATGATCCCAAACGTCCAGAGAGTGAGTAGGCCTGTACATCCGTGCCTACGATTCGAACTTGTTTCGACACATGGCACGCTACAAATGCTGACTACTTACTTACTTTAGGCCTAGTTTTACGTACGACTTGACACATAAAAAATCATTGTGGGGACAAGTCGTTCAAGGCAATCACTTGCACTGGCAACGACAACAACAAGCAACAGCAAAAAATCAAACAAGCAACTCATAAACCTAAATAACAATAACAAACTACCTATACATGCATAGACAAAACATAAACAAACAAAATATTAACATTCACACACACAAACTAACAGCAGAAAGCTAAAAACCTTGTACATCATCTGGCTAGTAAACGAACTGGGCCTATTCTAAGGCTCCAGGGATCCGCATGAGGCAGTTTACTTTAGTAACCATATCAGTCTGGGTAAAAGATAAAAGACAGAACTACCTTTATCTGGTATTAAACCTACAACCGAAATGGTATAAAAATATGAGATGCAAGACAAAAAGAGGGAGCAACGAATAAATAAATAAGAAACCACTTTCTTGTTCCAACACCAATCCATCGCGGTCCAATGATTTAACGTGACCTGCCTGGCAGACACATTCCCAATTTCCTAGTCCACACTGTGACCATTCCAGACATTATATTACTCTGTTCGCTATTTTAGCCCGAGGAATTGAGTATCATGGGATTTAAAAAAATAAATGAATAAATAAAATACACATGCGGAGAGCCACTAGCTAAATTATCCACTAATGAAAGAATAAATCAATGAATAAATGAATTACTAAATAACTAAAAATATAAAGAGAATAATTACAAACCTGACATGAGGATTATAAGATTCGGCAAGCAGAGACACGACAGTTGGACACTGCTCGGGTGATCGGAACAAGATGAATCCGATAGAAGCAACAGCAGCGCGCCTGACATCATCAGCAACATCGCTGACAGCCATGTGTAAGAGCTGTCTCACGGCACCATTGTTAGCAGTGCCGGCGTATGCAGCGGCCAGGGCCAGCGCGGCCGCCCAGCGCAGTATGGGATCCTTGTCACGTGACAGCTCACTAATACAGTGGTCAGCCTCCTCGAGGCGGCCATACAGCGTCAGTGCCAGGCCGACTGCCAGACCGCGAAGGATCTTCTCATGCTGCGACTCACGAGCGTAGGTTAACATGTCAGTGATTGCTCCCAAGTCACACGTGCCAAGCTTCACGAGGCCAATAGCAATACCTGCTGCTTCACCTGCAGTGCCACAGACACACAATGTGCGTTGACCACAGCATGCAAAAAAAGCCATTATTATCATCACCACAGAGGGGTTTAACGTGGCTAAATAACAGTTATCGCTCAGACCACAAAACAGTAAAAAAAGGTCGGGCAATAAAAGAAAAGGTCAGCCCACATACCAAGCAATTACAGCCAGTACTGTTACATGTGTCTGCTATGTCTACAACTAACTTAATCTGCTCAGAATGCATGTTATACACAGAAATACACTCATATACACACAAGCATTTGGCCTACGTTTAACTAACCCACTTTCCAGAGTTAGGCTGCGTTCACACTGATATGAATGTGAGTCCGAGTTTCCCTTTATGTGTTATTCGTCACTTGCACAAGCTTCAGCTGCATGAGTAGAGTGTTTACAGTCACTTGTACGAGCACAAAACTTGTATATTATTTGACTGCTGAATAGTGCATGTCTACTGACAATCTTCAGCGGAACTCAGTGAATGCTATGCATAATAATAATAATAATAATAATAATAATAATAAATCCAGTACATTGTTAATGACTTTACGCCTAATAATGAACAATGACGAAGTTCTGATGACAAACACAGTCTGTAGAAATTAAATTAATACTATTGCGTGTTGTTTACTTCATAATGGTTGTATAAAAACAGGACCCACACAGAAACTGCTCGTACTAGTGAAATTCACAGGTAACCTGTACTTGTACCAAACTTGTATCAACGTGAACGAAAAGCCACCATTGCAATACATGCAAACTCCTGTTTACTGGAACCCGTCTATGGGTACTCGGACTCGCACTCGTATGAATGAAAATGCACCCTTACTCCAGGCTAGAACAGGCCCCCACGGGCGTATCTCTTTCCATTACTGCAGCACCTTTTACAGACTGGAACAAGCAAATTTTAACGACGTTTCAGATATTAAAATTGTTACAAGCAATACACGTACAATTAATTGTCAACGTTGTATGCTCCAAAAATGTTGATGTCAAAACATCATCATCATCATCGTCATCATTATTCGGCATGCACCATCAGTGCGTAGTAGTGCTGTCAAAACAGCACTACATCAATCGAGGATGTGCCAAAAATTCAGACAGCGGTCACTTCTCTCACGCTGGCCCACGTGTGGAACCAACTGCCTGATAAACTTCAATCTGCTGCCGATGCTGCAGGTTTAAAAAACTTCTTAAGACACATCTTTTTAACTCTGTCCTTAGCAAACTTTCTACTAGGCTATTTTGACGTTTACGTCCTGTGTACGTGTGCAATATGATCCTGTCATGACGATGATGATGAATATCAATGGCACAGTGTATCAACAGAGACAGAGATACCAACAAAGTTTAAACATTTAACATAGAAGTGACGAGGATAAAGTTGGAATGCTGACCGGTGACTGCATCGTCAAGTTCAAGGCAATGTTTGAGTTGTTCGTAGACGTCTTGTCTCGCTGTTCCCATCGCAGCAAGACCGACGCCAAGACAGCCGCCGTGACGCACTACGTCAGACGTGGCATCACGCAGCTGAGACAGCAAATAGTCTATCATCTCACCGCCATGATTTGCATGGATTAAACCTAGCCATAAACAATATGCATAGATTCAGCAAATAATTAAAATGTTTAAAGCTGCATAAACTAATGATTAATCACACAATCAACAGTTAAAAAAATTATAAAGGTTAATGACAATTTTAATCATTAAAATTATGATTAAAGGTCACATCAATAAAACATTATAAAATAGATACAGTGACATCATGACAAGCATCTGAAGTCATCTCAGTCATCTGTTTTGCCAGAAAAAGTCAACATTTTATAGTCTGCCTACAAGACTAGGTTAAGAAAACACTCAATAATTGTGATCTGTGCATCTGTGAGAGCTTATAGTTCAATAAGTGACTAAGTGACAAATTTCCTCAGGCAATTACCACTCCTAGCTTCTAACGGAAAGTGATTTTTAAAAAGTTAACTATTAAAAAATGTTCATCGTTACCACCTCCACAAATTTTAATTACCTAGACTAGTGCCGCAAAAAAATAGACCAGTTGGACACAATACAATGTCAGCACGAGTGAAGCAAACAGGAGCAGCCTCACTTACTTACATGCAGTTATGGCATAACAGAACATTTTCAGATACATGTGTATTTCCATATAG
>Ga0209052_1000512_pt1 | contig 12148 bp, 8 predicted proteins | sample WorMetHEROISLAND_2_FD_187409 | JGI IMG/M metagenome (GOLD analysis project Ga0209052, IMG submission 187409) | Marine gutless worms symbiont microbial communities from Max Planck institute for Marine Microbiology, Germany - Olavius sp. 4 HERON... | ecosystem: Host-associated > Annelida >...
TTACGTTACGTGATGTTGACACACACTTGGTCAGACGCCATTGTTGTTGTTTGGTTCGACGTTGCAATAATATTACACTTATTGACAGCGCAAATGGACACTTTTCATTATAAATAGCGAATAGTTCGTGCAAGAAACACAAGAAACATCGAAGAGACATCGTCAGAAGTTGAATGAGGTACGTAAAATTTAAATTCGTACAGTATCCTAATATGGTGGTGCGCCCCTGACCTTATCCCTAACCCTAACCGTATCTCTAATCTTAACCGTAAGCCTAGATCGCTAGTTCAAAGTTCCTGGTAGAGAACTTTTGCGATAGCGCCGACGATACATTAAAAATTCAGGGCACATAGAACTGTCATAGAACTGGAAACTGGAGTACCATTCATCCCTCGTTTGTATCACTGGCTCGTGCTTGCAGTGTTGCAGATGTAGGCTACTAGACATGTTGCAGTTTGCAAGCAATAAGTCAGTAAACTGTAGAAAATAAATATGAAATGGATAGGCCTAAGCATATTATTGATTAAAAATATCCATCCAGTTAAAAAAAAATCAGTAGATAACATAAGCCAACCACAGTGTATGAAATGACTGAGCAACTGTTTCCATTTTCATATGCAATGAGTCCATTTATTTGCTACAGAAAGCACAAACAAAATAGTATTTGCAAGTGCCATTTGCCACAAATTAATGTTGACAAAATAGTGTGCACAGTCAGTTCATTGCGAGGAATTCAGATGTTGATTGCAGCTCAGAAACATGGGATATACTGGTTAGTATTGGAGACTAAAGCTATGCATGGCGCATGCCTGCACACAAGGTCTCGATGAGATGAAATGGTTGGAGACCCGAAGCGAGACGCCAAGACCTGTTGGGCTGAGACCGAGACTTTAAGCCAATGCTGTCCAACATTTCTGACCCTGAGGGCCACTTTCATAATTTCACGCCTCCCTGTGGGCCGCATGCATTTCTCTGGTGAAAAACAACTGTCTCAATGGGACTGTTGTATCCCCTCACCCACAGTCATGTGCCCCACCGGGGTCCGGCGCTGTGAGTGAGAAGAGTGGTGAGTAAGCAGTTGAGTCATGGTGCCAGTGACAGCCTCATGGTTTATTAAAGTAAACAGGACACTTTGTAAACTTTGCATTTATACCCATCTTTGACTATAATTTTTCTACTTTTTTGTTGTCCTTCGCGGGCTGCACAGAATCTGTCCGCGGGCTGCATGCAGCCTTTAAGCGCTTCATCCAAGATGAGACCAAGGTGAGATGTTAATGCGTCTCGAGGCAGTCTCGACTGGGGCATCGAGACCAAGACCTGTGTCTGTGTCTATCTGCAACCATTCTCGTGCTACATTAGTCGACAGTAGCAGAAATTGCACGTTTTCAAGGGGGTACCCAAATTTGATGCGCTCATACGTAGGACTCCTTGAACCTAGGGGGTCAAGCCTTACACCATTGAAATCTATGTTTAATGCTGAACATTTCATGTGCAGGTTGTCCTCGTCTATCCTGAATGGTTTCGGCGCAATTTACTGTTAAAATGTGTATCAATTGCAGCCTAAAATAGCAAAAAAATTCACTAAAAACCCCTATTTTTGGGGTTCAAGGTCGTTCAAGGTCATCGATGTTGGTACACCCGGAAAGCTCGTCAGCAGTGCTTGTTATGATAAGCAGCAAGTCTGTGTCTATCTGCAACCGTTCTGTGCTAGATTAGTCGACAGTAGCAGAAATCGCACGTTTTCAAGGGGATACCCACATTTGATGCACTCGTACGGAGGATTCCTTGAATCTAGGGGGTCAAGCCTTACACCGTTGAAATCTACGTTTAATGCCGAACATTTCATACACTGGTTGTCCTAGTCTATCTTGAATGGTTTCGGCGCAATTCATTCTGAAAATGTGTATTGCCGCCTAAAGTCGCAAAAAAATCATTAAAAACCCCTATATATGGGGTTCAAGGTCGTTCAAGGTCATCGATGTTGGTACCACTGGAATGCTCATCGGCAGTGCTTGTTACGATAAGCAGCAAGTCCGTGTCTATCTGCAACCGTTTTCATGCTAGATGAGCCAATGGTGGTAAAATAATGATTTCTAACGGTGGGTACCCCTATTTGATGCCCTCGTTCAAGGGGAATCTCCTCACCCAGTGGCACCAAATTACCTCGTAAGAAACTAGAGGCTCTAGGCTATCATATGGTGAAGACCCGGAGTCTCTATCTCACCTGGCCTTGAATCCGTACCGGGTCGTGACAGACAGACAGACAGACAGAATTCCCATATCTAATATGCACTCCCAGCTGCTGTGGCGCGTAAACAAAAATGTTTAGTAAATGTAGCATCAGCAGGCAAAAATGTTGTCTAATTTCTAAAGCAGTTACTTCACTGTCATTAGCATTTTATTGTATTGTTGTTGCTCAATGCATGGTCAGATTGTGAATACTGTGCACTTGGACTCAGACTACTGTTATCAATCACTGAGTTAGATTGTAGGCAGCTTAGCACAATGATGGCGATGATGCTGATGACAATGTGTTTGTGTCATAGGCAGAGGAGAGCAGAACTGTGTAAAGTAATCGATGACATTGGTGCTGCTTCAGCGAGGGTAAGATTTGTTATCTGCATAACGTTGGCTTTGTGCAAAGTTTACTGCTTTGTTGTTGTGCTGCGATGTTAATCATCTTAACTATATCTCAGTTTTATTTTAGAGCCGATTTTTCTAACTTCACTGTGTTCTGTATATATGTTAAGTGAATGTTCAATGATGCCTTTGCCATAATAAACAGTGAAGATGTAGTTTAAAGTGTGCATGCAATGTTGTGCTGTACTAGGCCCAGTCTCTGCATGGTCCTATAACAACTGCTGGTCGTCTCTCACAGTCTGATCATCACCTCTATATCATCACAGATCCTCATGCTAATCAGTAAGTCAGGATTACATTATCTACCGTTGCCACATTCTATAAACTAGAAGGTGCTCATGAGAGTTTGTATCTCTGGACTGTCCTTGGGAACACGCTCGTCAAACTTGAAGTCTGTAGCTTCAACCATTTTGCAGCTATTGGCATTTAAATTCAGGTTGTAGTCACTGGCAGATCCAGAAGCTGGAAAGGGGGAGGGGGCATGGCGAGCATGGTAGCACGAGCATATAATGGCGGGCTGAGGCTTAACCCCCAGTGGGGTCCAGAGACAGAGCCTTTGGTCAGTGGGTCCCCATGAAGTTGAAAGCATTTGGCAATCATGTGCAGAATTTCTGCTGAAATATTTCCTGTTTTCTGAATATTTTTATTATGTTCACATGCTGCACCTGGTTTGTGGCCTATATGCTTCAAAGGGGAATGTAGCTGTATTGGCCACTGCATATGACTGGAAGGAAGGCCATAACTGGATTGCCCCCATCCCTGGATCTGCCAGTGTCAGTAGTCACGTGACTCTGGCGACGAAAATTTTTAAGTGGTCATGTCTGGACGGCCCTGGGAACATGCACACTTTGCGGTGCTGTGTTGACGTCTGTAGCTTTTTAACCACTTTGTAGATATTGGCATTTAATGCCCAGAAATTAAGTGTTTACATCTGAACTGTTCCTGGGAACATGCACATCAAATCTGAAGTCTGTTGCTAAGCTTTAACCATTTTGGGGCTATTGTCATCTAACACTGTCGAAAATTTAGGGAGTTACATGACCCTAGCAAAACCCCATTTTCGAAAAAAATTTAAGAGTCATATCCGGACTGTCCCTGTAAGAAGCAGGCGTGTCAAATTTGAAGTCTTTAGCTGAGCTTTAAGAATTTTTGGAGCTATTGGCAATTTGCCTTTTAACACCCAAACTGGTCTGATTGATCGGTCCACTGTCCACAGATGGACACACACACGCACACACACACATTCAAAGAAAACAGTATTTCCACCATTCACTCCATTCACCACTTGGGGAGATAACCAGTCATGATATATCTCCGGTTCTAGATCATGATGTATGCTCATGGCATGCATGCTCATGGTGGTGGAGGCTGCAGTCAGTATTTATGTTTAGCTAGTCTGTACGCAGCATGCTACCGAGAAAAAAACACCAAGTTTTGCACATGATAAATCGCAGCTTTCACCTACGTACACTGTGTCTCAAAAAAACGTCCCACTGTGTCATTTGCTGTAACTTTATTATGCCTGCACCAATACACATAAAATTTGGCAAGGAAAAGAACAAACTCAAGAGCTGTAAAATGCATGCAGTCATTCTCAACTATTGTGTCACTGAATTATTTACATTTGCTAACGATCCGACTTGTATGCGAAAGTCTTGCATTTTCTTCTGTAAGCGTTGTGTGGTTCTGAAAAGAACAGGTTCGATATTGGAGTCGGATTTGGAAAGTCGAAATGACGTCCCATTGCATTCACACATGCTCCTAGTCATCACAGTAGTAGCAGTTGTCTTTAGTGGTGCTGTAGTGTAGTTGTGGCAGTGCTGTGTAGTAGTAGTAGCAGTTGTTGTAGTTGTGGCAGTGCTATGTTGTAGTAGTGGCAGTGGTGTGTTATGGTAGTAGCAGTTGTTGTAGTAGTGGCAGTGCTGTGTCGTAGTAGTGGCAGTGCTGTGTTGTAGTAGTGGCAGTTGTTGTAGTAGTGGCAGTGCTGTTGTGTTGTAATTGTGGCAGTGCTGTATCGTAGTAGTGGCAGTGGTGTGTTATGGTAGTAGCAGTTGTTGTAGTAGTGGCAGTGCTGTGTTGTAGTAGTGGCAGTGCTGTGTTGTAGTAGTAGTTGTTGTTGTAGTAGTGACAGTGCTGTTGTGTTGTAATTGTGGCAGTGCTGTATTGTAGTAGTGGCAGTGGTGTGTTATGGTAGTAGCAGTTGTTGTAGTAGTGGCAGTGCTGTGTCGTAGTAGTGGCAGTTGTTGTAGTAATGGCAGTGCTGTTGTGTTGTAATTGTGGCAGTGCTGTATCGTAGTAGTGGCAGTGGTGTGTTATGATAGTAGCAGTTGTTGTAGTAGTGGCTGTGTTGTGTTGTAGTAGTGGCAGTGCTGTGTTGTAGTAGTAGTAGTAGTTGTAGTAGTGGCAGTGCTGTGTTGTAGTAGTGGCAGTTGTTGTTGTAGTGGCAGTGCTGTGTTGTAGTAGTAGCAGTTGTTGTAGTTGTGGCAGTGCTATGTTGTAGTAGTGGTAGTTGTTGTAGTGGTGGCAGTGGTGTGTTGGACAGTGGTCATGGTCTGGTGGTTGGCCTACTGAAGGTTGGCTGTAAGAAACTATTCGTCTATGACTACCACGGTGTTCAGCATGAAATGCAGCCATTGTGTATTCTCGACTTCTATGTTCATGAGTCTTGCCAGCGGCGTGGATATGGCAGAAAACTCTTTGAATACATGCTTCAGGTTTGCTGTTGTATTATTGTTATTTTATACCCCCGGTAATAAAGATCCCAGGGGTTAAAAACAAAAGTCAAAACCAACATATTGGTCTAAAATTGCCAATTTTCCCTAACCCCTTTCATTTAATGCCCTCGATTGGGGTGACCGCTTTCAAATTTATGGAAAAGCTTTACGGATCTTTAAACAAGAGTCTTTACAGAGCTGACAGTGAAGATTTCGTGATCCTAGCTTGCGTCGTTTTGAATAGAATAGCAGGGTATGACAGACAGACAGACAGAGAGACACACGGACGCCTTTACCGTAGCTAAGACAGGGCATCTGCATTGCAAGCTATGCTGACGCCCTGTAATAAAAAAAAGCAGTGAAATTGCAGTTGCCAGCAGTCACATGATGTCAGTTGAATGCAGTAGCGTAGAGGTAAGTCTTCAGATTGCGCTGAAATTGGTCAGCAGATGACAGGTCGTCAGTTAGACGTGACGGTAGGTCATTCCAAAGCCGAGGTGCACAACTTACTCGCGAGCAGCGAATGCTGAGGTGGTGAATGGAATGTGAAGACAATTTCTTTTTTCGCTGGATCTCAGGTGTCTGGTCAGCGTGTGGGGATTTAGCAGTTCTGACAGATAATTTGGGTTGATTAGTAGAAAGTGTTTTGAAGGTTGATTTTAAATTCCGTGCAATGAGCTATAAGTAGCCTATGAAGTCTGGTGAGTATTGGAGTGATATGTTGATGCAGCTGAGAAAAGGTTATGTTAGATGTTAGTAGCAGCAGCAGCCAGCGACGTGGTAATGGCAGCAAACTTTGAACTGGCCAGGCTTTAGGTTTCCCATCTTTCAGAGACGTCACGCAAACCATTGACAATCACAGCATAGCTTTTATTAACCATTCCAGGTTCGTCTGTTTTATTGTACTAGTAGCGTTTTCTTTGCGCAGTAGTTTCATTGGTGTAATCAGTTACTGCTAACATTGTTCTGGCATGAAATGCTGATGTGTTATTGAGAAACTGTCACGTACACCCAAGTGTACATGTTTAGCTGTCTCAAGATTTCAAATGCTGTGCTCAGTGTGAAATGATATAATGACCAGATCTTTTATTGGTGAGTAACGATTGTAATTTGATGACTTATGACTGATTGTTAGCTGTTCAACTGTTGTTGTTAGAGAGAGTCGGTGAATGTTCGTCATCTTGCAATTGATCGACCATCGCCAAAGTTTCTCTCATTTCTGCACAAACATTACAACCTGTCTGCAAATGTTCCTCAAGTCAACAACTTTGTTATATTCGACGGATTCTTCCGTGACCGACCTCGTCAGTTCTGTGGTTTTTTGTTTTATTTTTTACTTCTAGGGACGATTGTCTGTTTAGTGCACTAATCACTATTGTTGTGCAAGACACGTAAAGGAAAAAGCGTAACTCCTTGCCGAGTCATACGTCCCATTGGGTGGCGCTGATCTTCGTTTCCTTAGTTAGGCCTGAGCCTGACACCAGTTGACACTGCAAGACCACGGATACGGCTAGTGCATCTCGCGATGTGCCTTGCCTGTTTACTCCCCATCTTTCACTGATACTTATTGCACTTATCCATGACGGATAGCCAGGCCTGGATGATTTGGTCGAATACCAATCTTGACAGTATAACCAAGTATGGTCACACATCTGAGTACTAACCTGGCTCAGTGTTGCCACTAAGTTAAGCCACGACTGGGCAAGATAGCATTGATCTTTTATAGTAGGATCACTAGGATGACAGAGTTTGGTGGCAGTGTGCTGAAGCTTTGTGGTGCTTGTGAAGATGCAGTCGTCCAGCTGAAAACTAAGCTATAAAATGCACGTTCTATCGACCTGCATCTGCGGCTGTCAGAAATTCACCAACTGTGAATGCGTGTAATCTGTAGCAGATAGTACAACTTGTGATCTGTGATACATAAATATGCTGTGACACATACTGTAGTCTGTGATCCATAGAAGTTTCACTGCTAGTCTGTAGCATCGAATGAACAACTTTTGAAAGGTTTAACTTCATCCTACGTGTCGATATCAGCTTCTGCTTGGCAAAGCTTCTCTCTCAGTCAGTCATCTTTCTTCATTGTGTGACAAGTAAAACAACTGACAAGTCGGCCTATCAGCGTCGTGCATTGTGTTTGTAGCGACAGGAGTTACAAACAAGCGACAACGGAACTACGTGGCAGATGGTACCGTGTCACCTGTTAATAGACAGAATATGATGCTGCGGCAGGATATGATTAAGCAGCATGAGATGGATATGACTAATGAGCAGCAGTGGGTGAATGATGATATTCATAGTTCAACGGCGACATCGTCACCCAACACGTTCTATCAACCTTCATCTGCGGCTCTCAGAAATTCACCAACAGTGTATGTGTGCTGTGCTGATTTACTGCAATGTCCACTCCTCAGCAGTAGTTTACTTAACGGTGAATAAACTTCTTTCTTCTTGACAGCCAACACAATATTGTCCATTAAACGCAGTACAGTGGAGAAGTAGAAATAGCAATAAAAGTACTCAATTAGTCAGTTCGACTAGAAAAGCACAGAGATAAATGTGTAAAGTCACAAATAAAAAACATCATCCATTTTTGTTATCGGGGAGAAGTTCCAGTCACAGAAGAAGTGTTGCCTTACTGGACGGCAATGTGAAGGCGCTGAAAATGCAACGCCGTCGAACTGCATTAAGCACTGTTATGCCTGGTTTTTGAAACTAGGAGTAAACCTAGGAATAGTTATTCCGAGATCAGAGAGTTTATCTTCGGGGTGAGTTTTGGCGTTTTATCAACTCAGTTTATTCTAGTGATTATCATGCTCTAGGTAACTGGGCGATGATTGTAAACAGGCATCTGATTGGTCGATAACGACCACATGACTTGGTTTGAAGCCGAGTTGATTGATCGTTAGGTCATCGTAGTGAATGCCACCTGGTGAATGACTCAGATACAGAGCGCTGTTTACAGTGTTACAGACAACGATTTGTTTGAGTATAAACTTAATCAAATCCAAGCACCTGCTGTTAAGTGAAATTCATTATTAATATACATGTAAATAGGCAGTGGAAGAGGATCCTTTACCATCGCAAGATAGTGCAAAAAAGCTTGTGTGCACGATAACTCATGAATTGTGCACTTAGCTTGATGCAATTTTGCGTGACAATCTTGACAACCACACAAACTCTATTGAATATCATGGTCGTAGGTCATTTTTTCGTTTGTGGGCCAAAGTTCACCTAATTGTTTTCATCAGCCATGCAAAAAAATCGTAGTTCCGCTTGTCGATTGCTTGATCCATTCCAGAGATATTTACGATCAAAGTCCAAGGTTGTCCAAAATCTAGTGCGTTGTTGATAACTCGTGAACTGCTGCATTTAGCTTGATGCAATTTTGCACGCACAATCGCACATGTAACTTGCAACCTCTAGAACCCTATTGAATTTCAAGGTCATCAGTCAAAGGTCAAGGTCACATGGGTTTTGGGTGTTTTTCTGTGTGCGTGATACTGCAGCTACCCGCGGGCAGTACTTAGCCTTGAGAAAGGCTTGATGGTCTTGTTTTTGTGTTATAATCCAGCTATTGCTACAACACAGAATAAAGACGTTTCGTTCATTCATTCATTACAGGGAGAGATGTCTGTGTGTGTGCGCTACTTGGAATGGACGTCCAATGCTCTAGAGTTGCTTGTGTTGTTTAGTTCAGTTGTTAACTACTGTTGTAATGACAGTCAGTCAGTAGATGTGTGGATGTGTTGTAGCAGTATACGTCCGATGCTGTACAGTCGTCACGCAGTTGCTGACAGGATTAACACCGCCACTGTTGGCTCCAGAGCAGGTCTGCTTCTGTTTCTGTCCATCGACGCAGCTACTAGTCGCTAGTCGCAGCTTGTGCGCTGGCAGCAACCTGCTGTGTAAGTGAAGAACCTTCTTTAGTTGGGATGTGGGATTTCCTATCTACACACCACTTGTAGGAGGTAGCGGCATGGCGTAGTGCTTGACATGTTGATATCGATCAACGAAGTTGCTCTGTGCCGAGTCCAGTTAACACCCAAGTCAACTCAGCCTTCCATCCCTCTGGGGTCGGTAAATCGAGTACCAGCCTGCCTGGCTGGGGTTAAGGCGGGCGCATTTACCTATATCGGGTGGCAGGTAACACTGAGTGATCTCATATGACAGATGACACTCTGTAGCTCTGAGATGGCTACCAATGAAGATTAAGTGCTATACATACATTTAACCTTTTTTAACATGATACGTGTCAGCACAGAACATGCTGACATCACTACTTTATACTAGGGAATAAAAATATGGGTATACAGGGCCCCGGGTAACCTGCACATTTTTCAACCCTGCAAGTCCGGGTTTATGTAGGCCTAAAACCCAAGTTTGACGGGTAATTCCACACACTGCCAATGAATTTTTGAATTCTGTAGTGTATGTAACTAACATGTAACTTAGCTGTTAGCTTAGCCACAGAGAATGCAAACCTTTGACTGTCCAGTCTCATTTTCCGCTGCGTGCACGTCTGTGTTGTAGCTGTCACTTACTGAAAGGTAAAAAGGCAAAGTTTTGACTGTTCTAACTGTTGATGATTTCACGTTGTTCTCTTAGTAACTAGTTGTGACTTATTGCAAGTACCATAAGGCCGGTACGTTGTCATGCCTGTATCATTTCTACAGGTAAAAGTACAAACAGAAACAAAAACTCGTCATGTCACTTTATTCAGTCAACTGTATTCATAATAATGTATGGTGGAAAAAAATAAAGATAAACCAATTAAAAGCTAAAAACAGAGGACAACTGCACAACCCTGTTACATTACAGATATTGTTTAAGTCGTCATCAACACCATCAACCCGGTGCCTGCGACGGCTGTAAGCCTGAGAATCAGCCCCAGGGTTAACCCGGGTTTGTAAAAGCGCCACGGGTTTGAATTCCCTATTTCATACTGTCGAGTGACAGTCACAGAGTGCTGTTGATGGTGGCAGCTCATGATAGGGTGCTAGTGCAACCAGGGTTCTTACAGGTCAGGGAAAACTGGAAAAAGTCAGGGAATTTGACTACAGAAGACCTGTAGGAACCGTGTGCGACGCACTAGCTTGCCATTGGTCCGCCATCATGTCTGTCGTCTGCCATTGGTCGGCCTCGTCGCTGCTAGGGAGCAGCGTGCGGTCGTATGCTTAGTTGCCGCAAAGAGACTGAAGTGAACGGGTCGTGTGAGATGCAATAGAAATGAAAGCAGTGAGAATAAATGTTGTCTGCGAGTCCTCGTGGTTTTGCACGATCCTACGTCTAACCTACACACAAGCAAACATATAATATAGTATAATAACCCCCAAAACATACAAGTCTAACACTGGTGACGTACGCTATTGTTTGGTCGCAGGCTGCGTTCAGTAATAGCGACGTATGCCAGTTATGAACTGTTCACGTGAGTGTGTGTGTGATCAGGCACTGACAGTCCAGCTCCGCTACACAGAGATGCATCCACGTTATCATCATCATCACCTGCACACCAGCATCAGCAGCAGCAGCTGTGTGGTGATGGCGTCACTGCTGACAGACGTAACACAGTCGTCGAGCGACGTGCAGCAAATTACAAGCTGACGCAAACACAGTCGCCCTCGCACAACTGGTAACGGCTCCATTATAATAATTCTCTGGTATTTTTGCACGTAGTTTAGATTTAAAACAAAACACAATGGATGCAAAAGTTGCAGCAAGATTTTCACTGACGCAACTGTGTGTCAGGTGTGTGGCTCTACACTGCTGGGCCATTGTACACCACGAGTCAAAAAAAACTTGCCACCAAACTTTTGTCCATATCTTCGCCAAACATTAACCAATTTTCAAAATTCTTAACTGACTCTTCTTAGCTTTTCGTGACAATTCCACTAATCTGAATATTGGCCCAAAATTCTTTCTATCAAGCTGGATTTTTTTAAAATTCTGATTGGGGGTCTCCCCAGTCTGAATTTTGAAAAAAAATCCAGCTTGATAGAAAGAATTTTTGGCTAATATCCAGATTAGTCGCATTGTCATGAAAAGTTAAATATATGGCTAATATTCGGTTGAGTGCCAACGTTTTTTGGCTGATATCTGGATTAGGGAAATTATCGCAGGACAGAACCGTCGGTAATTCTACTGAAAAAGCATGCAGCAAACTGTTCAAACCAAGTCACAACTGTTCAAAAGTTAAACTGTTATCAACTCACAAGCAAAATCACTCTGTTGTAGTTTTGCGCCTGGTTTTAACTGAAGAATGAACTTGAAGTTGTCATGCATGCGATTTTCTCTAAGTAAAAAAAAATCTATTAATCTAATATTCTTATTTTTGGCAGATTTTCGGCCGACAAATTTTGATGGCGTATTTGGCTATCAGCTGTGGCTTGGGTACCAACCAGTGGACTGAATGGACACGTTCTCTTCAGTACGTGCAACTTCGGTCTGCTGCTCTGATGCCTTTGATTGATGCTTCCTGTTTCTCGAATCTTTTTCAGTAAAGTGTCCAGTCCTTTCCTTTTCCAGTTTTTCTTCGAAAATTTCGCCAGTGTCCCCCGTTCTTTGAACTGGTGTGAGTTCTTAATCAGTGCCTTGTCTTTGTCGCTGAATGGCATGTTACATTAACGTTTTTTTGTCACTGCCTTAGAAACTCTTATTTACAATAATATTGTATGCTTTTGTTTACAGCATCAGAAGTATGTCTCAAAAGTAAACATTTTTTAATTAAAATATGAAAATTAGTAGAAAATTGTTTCAGAAGATAAGTTTTTGCATATGTATTTATTAGGCCACCC
>Ga0209052_1000513_pt1 | contig 12138 bp, 9 predicted proteins | sample WorMetHEROISLAND_2_FD_187409 | JGI IMG/M metagenome (GOLD analysis project Ga0209052, IMG submission 187409) | Marine gutless worms symbiont microbial communities from Max Planck institute for Marine Microbiology, Germany - Olavius sp. 4 HERON... | ecosystem: Host-associated > Annelida >...
ATTGGATGGCATGCACTAATTACCTGGTTCCATTCAAAGTAAAACTAGATTTCTGTATGTCTTATTATTAAAAACAGACTTTCCATCTGTCTTGTTTATTTTTGCAGCTCAAGAATTTTTTTCCGAAAACAAATGGTTAAAATTCCACGACTCTCTCCATTTTCCATGACTTTCCATGACCGTAGGAACCATGTGTATAGTCATCCAATGCAATGCATAAAAAAATGCAGCATCTAAAATATTATGCTACTGCAAGATTTTTTTTCAAGACAATTTCCACTTTACAGGCTCCCAAACAAGCGGTTGGCCTGCACCACTTCCGCTGTGACAAGGGAAGCAACATATTCTCAGCCAACAATCAAAAAAGATGACCACTGGTCAACCTATGAATAAATGATCTCAAGTGATGAAAGGAAATCACATCCCACAGACAGTTGTGATATTTTATTCGTCGCTGAGCACCCCAGACACACACACCACACAGTCAATGTTAGTGCCAAGGAACGCTGACAGTCACAAAGTCATCACCATTCGTCATCACCGCTGCAGATTACGACTTCTTCTTGGACACTCCGACAGTGCGACCCCGGCGACCCGTCGTCTTCGTGTGCTGGCCGCGCACACGCAGCCTGCACACACACATCATCACGTGTGAAACAGAACCGCAAAACATATCACTCACTCAAGATAACAATGCAGCCAGGGATGGTTGAAGTGTCATAATACACCAAACATAGTAGTCAATGCAAAATAGTGAACAAAATAACACGTAATGCAAGCACGTCGCCGAAACAACACAGTAAAGACACAAAACACTATCACAACATCAGAGTACTGAGAGTAGCCATTGTTTCAAAGTGTGCATATCGACAGTCAGTCTGGAGCAATCCGTCAATGGACGACACATAAGGCACAAGCCTACTCCAACAAAAACAGCAGTTTTGGCACACGTGGCCATGCTGTGACCTTAAACTTTGACCCTTTGACACAAGTTTGCCAGTTCATCACGGTCTCGACTCTCGAGATGATACTCTGACAAAGTAGTAAAATCCATCAAACTGTCCAAATTAACCGACGTTGGAGCAGTCGGGTCAGCCAATAATCAGCGTATTGAAAATTGTCCACGGAGTGTGTGTGAGAAGGAATTTTTAGAGAATCTGTCAACCTAGATTGACAGATTGACCAATCTAGATTTGTCAGCAAATGCAACAGCATAAAACAGCATCCTTGTACTCTACAACGTGGGCTATAAAAAAGGTGCCACTCAACTTTCGCTCATATCTTTGCCAAATATTGACAGATTCTAAAAATTCCTCCTCACATACACTCCATGGACAATTTTCAATATGGGGATTATTAAATATCCCACCACACATTAAAGGATAACTGCAGCGAAAAAATTTTATTGCAGAATATCTTTGGATTTCATGTTTATATTACAAATATATATGTCAAACTTTCCACTGAAACAGTTATTCGCTGCCATGCTGGACTGAAGTGTCTCGTTTACCAAAATGCTTGTTTCCTATTACTGTTAGTTTTTCTTAGATTTATATTTCACAAGGTAGTGTAGCAGCACAGTTAAGGTGTGGTGGATACTTAAAAACCACTTTACTGCAAGCAAACTGTATTAAAGACGTTTTAAATTCGGTCGATATTTGGTGAATATATGAACAAAAGTTAAGAGGCACCGATTATGGCCCACGATGTACATGCATCAACGGTTAAATGTGCAGTGGAACGAAACAGAATAGTCACTAAGCGTAAATATGACAATAAACACAACAGCGTGAATGAACAAAAAGCAGCTAATGATGCAAAGCAATCATCGGTAGTCAACTGACCCCCAGTAGTGTCGCAGGCCGCGGTGAGCACGGATCTTCTTGAGACGTTCAAGGTCGTCACGGATCTTGCTGTCAAGGACGTTGGACAGAGCCTGGCTGTACTTGCCATCCTTTATGTCCTTCTGTCTGTTGAGGAACCAGTCGGGAATCTTGTACTGGCGAGGGTTCGACATTACGGTTATCACCTTCTCCACCTGATCATGAACAGTTCAACCACTCTTTTCTGAGTCTCATACACAGCAAATTGATCAGCATTGTATCTTTCTTGAATTGTCCACTGTGCCTTCTTCCTCTAGTAAACTTCCAGTCCACTTTTACCTGTGTTCAGTCTTCTGATTGCAAAAAAAAATAAATGGCACAAACCCGAAATGGAAAATCCAAGAACGGCTAAATACTGATTTGACCTCTCTCAGCTTTTCCAATTTCTCCAGATTTGTACATTTCTGCTTTTCAGTCATAAAAACCAAGGCATACAGATGCAGACTAGATTTTCTTTGTAAATATGGGTACAAAGAGAAGAACACAAATTAGGAAATGACTCCAATTAGTGCATAATAAGCCAAAAATCATCAACAAAAGGCATATTGTCCTTCAGACCCACTAGGTACCCAAATCTGCCAAGTGCAAATACAGAGAAATGGAAGCCCTGACTGAGAATGACAGCAGCCAATTGCAGCCTAAACAACATTCTGTTGCGGCATGTGACTGGGCATGGTCACATAGCTTCAGACACTGAATGAAAAGCACCTGATAAACAAATGCTCTGGGCACATACTCGGGTAATAGATCACTAGCTGTAACGGGCTGAAAAAAATTGCTACCAGCACAAATTTCATCAAGAAAAAAATACTGCCACTGAGAAAAAACACCAAGGAATTCATTAACAACCACGAAAACAGAAAAAGCGGTGACTGAAAACAAAAACTAAGTAATAAATCAAAACAGAAATCACACTGCCAGTCTCCAGGTGTGCACTGGATCCAGAATGTCCAATCAAATCAAATTTGTGTCCGAATCCTAAGATTCTAGATCCAGACAGGATACACAAACTTCATACCTGGCCAGATACCCAGCTTTTGCATTACAATAATTAATTAGTGAGACCGTTTTCCAAGAATGGAAACTGTGCTATTGACAAATTATAGTGCGTCAGTTGACCAATCATTAGCAGATGTTGGACCTTATTTCACGCTTGATTTAAATATTTAGATGGTAAAGGTAATCTGTTCACGTGTAGTGTTGTTATGGAAACATTTGCATACAAAACATTTGGCCAGATCCTAGTTAGGATCAAGATCCATACTAGACTTAGCCTCTTTGGATCCAAGCGGATCCACAAAAACCACCGGCTATCTGGGTGGATCGGATTATATACCCGGCGCACCACTTCCATCACCAGTTTTCAGGCAAAACAAGGCAACAGAACCATTAAAATGACTGCACCATCAACAATCATCGGTATTAGCATTTTTTACCTCTTCATCAGACAGCTCTCCAGCGCGCTTTGTCAGGTCAACGTTAGCTTTGCGACATACAATATGTGAGTATCGGCGGCCGACACCCTAAACACAAATTAATGACAACACAAGGTCTTGCAAGAACAGAAAATCAACTATGAAAATTAAGTACAGCAAACTCGGTACACGAGAAAAACTCATCCGAATTTGAGTGCTTTATGTCTATCAAAAACGGTAAATGCATGACCATTTCAGACTGTAAAGTATATTTCAGCACATTTAGCTGTATCAGTAATTCACTTTTCCGAAAGTCTGGTGCTTACATACGTAACTGTCTTTTGCCACAGCAAAACAATGGTTTGACAACAACACTACGCAAAAAATTGTTTAGAATTCACTTGCACGCAGACACTGTCATTTGCCGTCACTCGTTATACCCCACTCCATAGGGATGATCTTCATCATGCACCATTACACTTGCGTGCCTGGACGTGAAACCCAGCAGCTGCAACTATTAGTCTATTACGCATCACTCCCTGAGCTGTACGTTAGAGGAGAACGCATAAAACAGCAACAACAAACCTTGATGGCCGTCAGCGCGAAGGCAACTTTTCGACGACCATCGATATTCGTGTTCATAACACGCAGGATGTGCTGAAACTTCTCCGGAATCACCAACGACTGTTTCCACAACAAACACGATATCATTGTAATTTAAAACGTAAACGTATGCCACAATGATTGTTAGTATAAACATAATACCGGTATGCTATAAATAAAATTAACATCGTAGAACACAGCAAGAACTGGCCAAAAAACAAAGAAATTGCCTTCGCTATCATGATTTTCTGGTTTATTCGCCATAACAGTCAACAAATTCACAAGTTTAACTGTAGATGGCATTAGATAAGAAAAACTTACCATTTTCCGTCCGAAGTAAACAAAAACATGAACGAAAAGGAATAAACATCCGTTGTCACCGCATGACAGCGACGGTCACCATGATAATGAATTAAATAGCCCAACTATAGCACATGTAGCAGAATGTCACAATTTCTCATTAATATCTCGACTTAAGATTTAAATTTCATAGAACGCCACGATATTGTTTGAAAATTGGCATACTCCGAAACACCATAGTTTGTTTTAAGAGAACGATGATGTCTTATTTTACACACTCGTTCGTAAGATCCTTTTGATGGTACGGTTGTCGGTACCATTTGGCAATTACGTAGAGCATTTGTGATTTTGTTTTGGTTTTGGTGTTTAAAGTGCTATTCCACTGTTTAATCGCCCGGAAAGCAATGCATGAACGTAATATCTGTTTTGCTACATATGAGTGTGTACAGTGAATCGTTTATTGCATACAAGAACCAGCCAAACAAGTCTAATCCGGTTGTTGGGCGTTGGTCGCTTATGGCACCTAACGGAGGGTCTGACCTGAGACAAAAATTTTGGTCCGAGGTCTGCCTAAAGCATGATGGGACATGACGGGACAGCTAAAACATGCAAAAAATTTACACTTAAGGCCTAAACAGGAAACATGGGACGGCTAAAACATGACAGCCGATGCATGAGATCACAGGGCACTATCGCAAAACTTCCCCACCCCAAGGCTACCCCTAACTCGAAACCTAACCCTGTCACTAACCCTAACTACATCTCTAACCTTAACTTTGACCCTAAGGCTAACCGTAACACTTAGATCGCTATTCGAAACTTCCTGGTGGGGAACTTTTGCAATAGTACCGATCGCAGACAAGCACACAAAACTTGCCAATTACAGCCATGATTGGACAGATGGGATGGCTAAAACATGACGGGGCAGACGGCGTGTGCTGTAGACTTCTACGTGTAGTTGTAGTTTTCTTCTGCAAATGACAACAGCATGCTTGCTTATTTGTTTCAGTGTGACTAAAACATGACTTGACAGCTAAAACAAGACAAGATCGTATATTGGCCACTACACGGCAGACGGCCGCTGAGGAAACCGCTAACCATGTCCGTCCGATCATTAATGCTGCAGATTGTATCTAATGACACACTCAAAAACGGCAAGCACAATTAGCACCAAGCTATCAGCAGCAACACACGACAGGCAGTGATGGGACCAAGGCACCAACTCTCAAGGCCAAGGCCAAGACACTGAAGTCCAAGACCAAGGCAGTAAAAGTCTGCCTCGAGGCAGCCTCGAGCCGAGGCACTGCCTCGAGGCACCACACCACTGACGACAGGTGTCGATCCATTACACTCATAGTCTCTTATGGCAACTTTATTTAGGCCTATAACTCAGCAATTCAAGTGACGGCAATTTGTGAATTACAGCTCAGAAATGAATAAATACAAGCACAAGCGAGCGTGCTATTGTCGTCTGTGGAAGAGAACAAACCCTACAGTACTCGCCATCTGTCCCATCATGTTTTAGCCGTCATGTCTGTCCCATCATATGGCTGTAAATGGCGAGTTTTGTGTGTACTGTGTGCCCATCTACGATTGTGTTTAACTGCTCAGCCATAACGGTTTGCTCACCGGCTGTCTGCCAGTGGCCAGTATACGATCGTGACCTGTCTTGTTTAGCCATCCATCAAGGTCCATCATGCCCCGTCATGTTTTAGTCACATAAGTAATTAAGTATGGCTTATGAGATTTTCATCTTTGCTCACTTTATGCAGATTACAATGTCTTTAAAAACACAAAACTTAGGTCACTGCAAGCATGCAACTATGAACTTCAATAGGCTAATGTGAATTTTACGGTACCTAAATTGGCTGGTGTCTGGTGGCCCCTCCCCAAATTTTCAAGTTTATTACTAGCGGTTGTCGGTCTTAGAGGCTTCACCGGCTCGGAATGTCCCACATGTTGCACACAATGAAAAAAAAGTTAAAACTATTGCCAGAAAATGACACAATAGGCAGTGCGGCTCTTTCCAGCAGCGGAAGGCTCAGTGCACCGGCCCCATAATACAGTGAGTGTTACTGTTACAGTGTCCCAATGATATTATCTTATAGTCCTGTCATCTTCGCTGTTTTAGGAAATATTCTAGGACAAATTTCATTAAATACATATTGCTTATTTGTTTTTTGTTTTAGCGGAGATTTTTTCGAACCCTTTGGCTCCATCAGGACAGGAGTTGGATAATGACAGGTATTTTTTCAGTTATTTAATCATAGTATCTTTTAGCCACCATCATTGAAAGCATCATTCTTACTGATTGTGCTATATTTTGTTTTCATATATTTCTGATGTCTGTATTAAATGAATATTGCTTTCTTTCATTTGCTATAGTTGCTGGTTTTGTCCGTTTTTTATACTTTGGACTGTTATTAATAGGCACATATTTAGCATGTTTTTGCCGTAAGTTTTGTTTTCTTCCACTGCACAATTGAATGGCTGATATGTACAAAGATGTTTATTTGTATTAAGTAAAAATTAATTGGTTGATTTGCTGTATTAGCTGTTTTAGTCTATCTTTATGCCAGATACTGTGGACTGCTTTTTTTCTTTTTAAATATGCCTCTAATATTTAGTGTGTTTACTGTTTAGTGAAATTTGTGTTTTGAAAAAAATATGTTTTGTTCTAATGCACATTTCCCTGGCCGATGTGCATAGATAAAGTTGCTGTATTGTAGGTCGTTGCATCCAATGACAAATGAGGATTTCAGGAAGTTGATGATGACTCCACGTGTCCCTGCAGGGGGCAGCACTGGTGTTCACAGCAACGCTGCTGCAACGCCGGCTTTTACTAAACCCAAAGTTCCGTAAGTCTTTAGCTATCTGTTTACTCTTGGCTCATCATCTTATGTTATGAATTGTGAAATACGTTCATTATGTGTTGCTGCTAATTGCTTTAAAAAGCATTAAACAGTACCAGGTCACTTTCAGACAGAAGTGTTTTGATGGCAACTGAGCTTGGCCATCCCTCTGTGGGTAGGCGTAATGAGTACAGTGAAATATGTGTTTGTGTAAACATTCACACCATGTGATGCACTGTGGGCTTGCAGTGTAAGCTGGTGTCTGACTGACGGATAAAGAAATGGCGGTCAGTGCTGCCCTATGGTCCTTGTGGCTCAGGAAGAATTTGGCATTTTTTAAACAGCTGAATCAGTACTTTAAACACCAAAAGCCACTGCAAAACCAAATCACTGGTGCAATGCATAATTATTAGTCCTGTTAAGTCCTTATTTTTTTGTTTGCATGTGTGTGTGTGTGGGTGTGTGATATTAATCAGTGATTAAGCAGTTGCTGTGGTAGTCACCACTGTCAATTAGTGAATTTATTGGCCACACAGTGTCAGCATGAAGCCTTGAGATGCAAGGGTTGAGGTGGGCTCTGAGAAGACATGAAGACTAGTCTGTAGAACAAAGTCGTGAGTTGGCGATGAGAGCAGCATTATGAAAGCACTGATTGTAAATGTCCGGAGTAGGGATATTTGTCTGTATCTCTGTACCAGACATGCAGTCTGTTTAGTGTTTATGTCTGCTTGCCTGTCTATCTCTCTGCCTGTCTGTCTGTCTGTCTGTCTGTCTGTGTTGCTATGTGAATGAAAGTGACTTGTGTATCTGCTTCAAACTTGGCACAGTGCTCCGGCCTTTAACATGAATTAATTCTCCATATCACCATTCCCGAGATGCATCATAATAATGGGTCTGAGTAAACGCAAATACTAATTCTATGCTACATGATGAGTTTCGTTTGGTTGTTGTTGTCGTTATTTTTATCGAAGTTTATGGCTGAAAATACATTATTACCGGACAGACAAATGGCCAAACAATCTTGTACCACAAAAAACTTAACAATAATATTGCCAAACAGTCTCAAACGTACGCAAATTTACATAGCATAGAATAAGTATTTGTGTTTAGTCAGACACAGTGACACTGTTATGATGCATTTCGGGAATGGTGATAAACCGAATAGTTCCTGTGTGTGGTATGCATTTGGGACAAAGGTTAGAGGTCATGCATATTAAATGCTGAAAGTCAGCATCACTGTACTAAGGCGCAGTGCTATTTCGGTGCTTGTAAGTGGGTCATTATGCCTCGTTGTTGCTCAGCCGTAAATTAAACAGCTTGAAACAAAAGACATAAGTTAGACAGAAGTGTTTTGATGGCAACTCAGCTTGGCCATCCCTCTCCAGTTTTGTTCGTCACTGATCTTTCACTGAGCTTTCTATATTTGTTGTAGTTATAAGTCTGTACGAGGTTTGTTAGTTTATCTGCTGCTGCTGTTGCAGTGAAGAGGAGGATGATGATGACCCAAGTAGTGCTCGCAAGAAGAAGAAAAGGTCAGAACCTTGGAAAAGTGTTCTGTTTAGTGTTCTAGCTGTTACTAGTTGGTAATGACTAATGTGAGCATTGATAACAGTTATAGATGCATAGCCATCTGAGTGTGTTAAACCACTGTGGGATAAGTGAGCATTACGTTTATTTTTCAGTTAGATTATTATTCTTGTCACCACTTTGTGGTGAACGTTTTAAAGTCTTGACTGATTCAAGCAACAGCTTAGGACATTTCTGTTTAATGGCGTATGGACAGCATTAGAGTAAATGTCAAATTTATGTACATCGGCAGTTTTTTTGCCCTACCATGTTATGTAAGCTTACATAATCTGTAGTAGAACTGGCAGATTTTTTTTTGTATTTTTTTTATAACATTTTAGGATATATTGCCTATTTTTGTACATTATTTAGGCTTAGTTTTTCTGTTGTTATGCACCACCATCCAGTATTGTAGGAGGTGCTGTACACAAGTAACTTTGTTGTAACTGTAATTGTAGTTTACTGACGGAAGCATTGTATCATTTGTACGCACACGTTGTAGCTACTATGCACAGTTGAAGAAGGAGGAAGAGGAGCGTGAGAAGGAACTGGCCAAGAAATACAGAGATAGAGTATGTGAGATTTCAATCAAGCTTAGTAAACTTATTTTATTTGATAAACACTTTTTAATTAATTTAAATATATTTCTGTTAAGTGCCCCAGTGTCTGCAAAGTCGTGGATGTTTGTGTTTGTTTTTTGTCGGCTTATTTGTGCTTGATTGTCATGCCGAGTGATTCGTTGATTGATTGGTACATCTGCTGTTTAGTAACGTTTCAACCATGCATGCTTGCACTATGCACATATGTTATCTTGTATCGCTGTATAAGCAGGGTTCAGACACCCGGGTAAGTACCCAAAAAAACCCGGTGGGTTTTTTGGGTACACCCACCTAAAAAACCCACCCCCAAAAACCCACACTTCTACTTTAACCTAATTTTAGTTTATACTTTATATGCCACTAATAATGCAATATAATTGGTTGTTTTTAAAGCTTTACCTAATTTTAGTTTATACTTTATATGTCACTAATAATGGAATATTTTATTGTTTTTTAAGGCTTTAAGTTACTGAGTTTTTGTATTATTTTACCTATTTTTCCTGCTTGTCCAAAAACACAAGAAAACCCAATAAAACCCACTGGATTGGGCTTTAAAAAAACCGTTTTTAACCCTGTGTATAAGTGGCTGTAGAGTAAATAGTTAACAACAACCATGCCTGAGATGCATACAGTAACTGATTGTTTGATGGTATTAGGCTCGTGAGAGGCGTGATGGTGTCAACAAAGACTATGATGAACAGGCGGAGCTTCAGTCTACAACTGCCGACTACAGAGCTGTGGCCCCGGACGCTAAAATGTCTGTAACCGTCCCTGAGCTGTCGTGTTAGTTTCTCTCAATGAGTTTAGTCTTTGTTCTGTGTTGCAGCCAATAGCTGGATTACAGTTTATACAATATACAGCTTTGAACTCTTACCTTACCTTACCTTACCTTCGGGGTGGGCAGGTTGTTACACCTGCCCAGCGCTGAGGCCATATCAGTTCGGCCCAGTGCGCAACCCCGATGTAACCAGAAGGTCACAGTAATCGGCTGTGAAGCCGAAACATCGGCTGTGAAGCCGAACAAATCACCAGCCACCTGGGACTGGTGACGTGTAGTATGGTTGTTCCTATCATGCGGTCTGCACTTGGTTAGCTCCTCTCCTTCAGATTAAAAATCGTCCGGGTCATCGGTGCATAAGCCCCACCCCGCGACAAGGTGGCAGACCGTGGTGGGGAGCTTTGAACTCTATTAATGCGGAAAATATACGGATAAAACAACACACGATCAGCTGCGATAGTGCACCATACGCAAGCCTCTGCCATAAACAAGAGTTGCTTATCATTGTCAGTTTGTCACATTCATGGAGTTTTTTTATGTATTGTGGTCTGAGCACAGTAGTCAGTAGTTAATTCTTGTCACTGTCCCTAGCTCTCTTTCTAGCCCTGTGCTTTCTAGCTGCCAAGTATTTCAACAGCTGTCCTATAGCCCAGTGTTTTCTTGTGCATTTTGTGCATTGTTAATTGTTCGTCATCTATTAGCATTTGCTTAGATGCCTCAAAACGCATCGCGATAACACTATTTCCTGATTGTTTTCTGGACACTAATTAACACCTTACTAGTGGATCCAGCAGCAGTTTTTTACTACTTTGGCCTTTTTAAAAAACTATGATTAATTGCGAAATGGAGCATCGACGTCATTGTTGTTTCTTTTCTTTACTTTTTTTTAATTAGAAGCCCATATGTGACAGACGGGCGGGCTGGCATGGTGCCTAGTGCAGCCTATAAGGTAGACGCATGTTAAAGCACTTGTTAAAGGTCAGTCAAGTTCTTATGACAACAAGCCTACGAGTGAATAGAATGGTTTGTCTGTGGTTACCAGTGAAGACGATCATGCAGAGCGACGCAAGCTTGTCATACAAGAATCCAAATACCTCGGTGGTGACATGGAACACACTCATCTAGTCAAGGGACTCGACTATGCTCTGCTGGAGAAGGTTCAGCCAATCATTCTTTTCATTTGTCATCATTTGTCTTCTTGCTCTAGTTTTTTTGTCTAGTGCTGTCACAACGTTGCTTCTATTAACTCAGCTCTCTTGCATTTGTAGTTTTTGTTGTCTAAGAACACTTGGTTTTGTCTACTAGGAGCAAGGAACATGGTTCCTACGGTCATGGAAATTCATGGAATTTTAGCAAGTCATGGAAAGTCATGGAAAATGGAGAGAGTCATGGAAAAGTCATGGAATTTTAACCATTTGTTTTCCGAAAAAAATTCTTGAGCTGCAAAAATAAACAAGACAGATGGAAAATCTCGCGTATGGCAAAAAATGCAACCAAAATGCGCCATTTTAAGGCAAAAATTTTCTGGCGAGGGGGCACAGCCCCCTCCCCAGACCCTACCCCACTGGGAGGGAAATACCCCTGAGCAGACCGCTCACCCTCGGTATATATTTGTGCACCTACTTTTTGTTTTTTTTGGGCATTGCACGTATAAAAGTAGTCATGGAAAAGCATTAATTTGGACTGGAAAAGTCATGGAAATTGATTTCAGCAAAGTAGCAGGAACCATGTAGACCATACTTTTAGACTTGACTTTCGCTCAGCGAAATCACTTCACTTTCTGGCTTAAGTAGGCACTTAGACTGAACTTTGGCTCAGCAAATTGGCTTAACTTAAGCGAAGTCAAAAAGTGAAGTTGCCCATTGTGTTCGGCCGCTGTCACTTTACATCTCTCTGTCTGTGTTGACATCTTAAAGTAACGGTCGGTCGCTCCTGTGTCTGCGGCATGCTGTCTGCCTTCGTTTCTTTTTATTTCCTGTAATTTTGTATTCTGTTGATATTATTTTATATTGTTCGGTTGCTGTCGTGGGTTGTAGTTAGATACATGGACAGCTGCATGATATTAATAGTAGCAGTGCTACTGCACGCTGCCTGTGTCCGTCTAAGTGTTGGTTGTATGTAACTATGTATACATTGAACCCA
>Ga0209052_1000514_pt1 | contig 12131 bp, 7 predicted proteins | sample WorMetHEROISLAND_2_FD_187409 | JGI IMG/M metagenome (GOLD analysis project Ga0209052, IMG submission 187409) | Marine gutless worms symbiont microbial communities from Max Planck institute for Marine Microbiology, Germany - Olavius sp. 4 HERON... | ecosystem: Host-associated > Annelida >...
ACCAGAGCTGCTCCATTTCAAAACCGAACCGTCAATACAGAGGCATAAAACCGCGGTTTCGGTTCGGTTCGGTTTGGCAAAAAAAACCGCGGTTTCGGTACCGGTTCCGATAACCGTAACAACACTAAAAATTCCATGCACACCTGTAACTTTGGGACTAGGCAGAGTAAGCTCACAAAACTTTTTCACATAACGTGATGCAAGGCAGGCATGACAATTTGAGTGCAACTTTTGGGGCTAGCACCCGTGAAATTTGGGAGGGCAAAAATGTCCATAATTAGGCATGAGTTTGGACAACTTTAGACTTTGATCGCGAATATCTCCAAAATGGATTGAGGTATCAAAATCAGAAAAGCAGGTGATCACCCACAGGCCCTCCCACGTCAAGCAAAAAAGACTAGGTGAAGTTTGGTTTACTAACAAAAAAGTTACAGGTGCACATGTTGACCCAGCCAAGGTCAACAGTAGGCTAATGCAACTGCATTCGGGACATGTGATGTTGCTGTGAGCGGAATTTTAACCCCCTGAATTGCCTCCGTTGTCGCACATACGGTGCTGGGCGGTCTCACATCTGGCTCTGCCCCAAATTTCTAGTGTACATAAATATTTTAGAGAATTTTGAAAATGTTGTTCATTGCTTGTTGATATGACTACGTAATATTTGTTTGTTCTTACAGCATCTCCAATATGTTTGGATTTTATTGCTGGCTCGCGTTGGCTGGTTGTGGGTCTGGATAATGGAACTGTCATGGTAAGACTGAATTTACTGTTTGTGCTGTTTTGTGAATTGTGATTCCATATAATGTGACATATGCATAGGGCAGTGGCTAATGTTTGATATGAAAAGCCAAACATATACATGTGACCGTCATTCAGCTGGTTAATGTACTGGGGCCTTATTTACAGAGATTTATATGAAGTTCATTCTTAAGTTCTTGCTAAGTCACCCATTTCGTCCACATTGATCCAGTGTTTTAAGGAGATCTCAAAAACTCCGCTAGACTTATTACAGCATTGGCTACAAGTCTGTAGCTTCTTGCAAACAGTAATACATGTAGTAGTGTTGATAGTTACAAGGAGGTAGATTAGTGTCATGTCCAGAATCATTTATTTCTTTCTAGGTAATTGAGTTGATTTAAATTCCTAGTCGTTTGCATTATTGTGGCTTAAGTTGTCTATCATATTTGTTTCTAGGAGTTCCAGATATCAGACGACTACAACAAGATGACTCATATTCGTGACTATCTAGGTTAGTTTATATTACATGGATTTTTGTACCATAATGATGAAATTGCTGTGAAGCATGCATCAGAAGTTCTTTGCACATCTAGTCTGTATGAATTTGCTGTGATTACTGCTGTTTAGCTGTCAGTTGATGCTGTGTTGCTCATTATGTATGCACACTGTTTCTATGTGAACATGTGATCACCCATATAGTTGCATTTCCTGGCTCGCGTATGCAGAAATATACACATATTTGCATATTTTTGCATATGCTGCCACGTTTTTTTATAATTGTGTGCATTTTCTGCAATGCCAAAGTCCGTTAAACAGTTTCAGCATTTTGTTTGGTGAATATTGACACTTCATGTGTAGGTCACGTAATCCATGTGTGTAGTGTATGCTGCACCTATGCCACATATGTGATTACACATTTCAGCAAATTCCACATATTTTCATGCATGTTTTGAAATGAAGCACATACTTCAAGCAAGAGTTTCTGCTGCAAAGCGGTGCGTCAGTTATTGTGGGTATGTTTCAGCACACCAGGGTCGAGTGACGGGCGTACAGTTGGTTGAGGCTCACAGCTGGTTGCTCAGTTGCAGTTCCGTTGATAAGTGCTTTACGTGCTTCTCAACGGAGTCTGGACAGCGGCTGTCGGGCCACTTGCTCAGTACTCCATGCACGTGCCTGATGTATCTTTTTGTCAGATACTGCTTTGTTTGTTGTTAATTAAATGTATTTGTTTCGTTTTCCGTAAAAATTATTTTTTCGTTGTTGCAGTCATTTACTGGGTGGTCCCAGGAGCTGTAGAATAGGCCTGATTCATTTTCCTGGCCAAATAGCATAAAAGGCACTTAAACCTGGTAGAATAGTTTTGCATTGATAATCAGATTGTGTGTGCAAGTCAATCTTCTGTTGGTTAATATAATCAATGTTTGTGTTTTTGTAGGTGGTTTATTATTGCTATTTAGTTCGTTTGTGTTGTTAGTTTGATTTTTTTTCTGCTGATTTTTGTTGTCTGTACTCGTGCAAAATTATTTATAACGTGTTCGGTGGGACGCAAGAATCAAATTGCTCACTCATTCACAGCAAGATTTGTCATGTTTAGTGCATTGGCTGTAAGACAGATTCCGATATGCTGTCTAAATATTTATCTAGGCTTTTTAGTTTATCCTTAACCATCATTTTCAGCTATGACTCCGAGCACAGTCATGCTTATATCGGTGACTCCAATGGCCAGATCACTGTTATGAAGGTCACTGCTGAGCTGTCACATGTAGTCGACACAATGAAGAAACACACTGGTAGCTATTGTCAGGTGTTATATGTTTGTTACAACTGTTTACAGCACTTGAATACATCAAGTCAGTGCATTGCAGTGTGATGATAGTTCCATGTCACACGTTAGTGCATTTCATATTTACAGCCACAACAGTACAACTATTTACATTGCTATTTTTACTAGTTGAGAATATCGAGTTAATACACTGTAAAATGACAACTCACATGTCATTCATTACTGTGGCTTGACTGCAGGTAGTTAGTCAGGGGGTCTGTGATGTGAAATGTTTCACAGAGAGGTATCTCATGGCCCAAATAATGACCGATTCCTCTCTTTCCCCCAACGAAAGAACTTTGTTCCGATGGGAGCAGCTGTCTGCTGGCCTATAGGTCAGGGACTTTAACCCCATCCTACTCCTGAAGGATCCATTCCTCCAAATTTCGGTTGGATATGTCAGTTTGTGATTATAAACTCGGCATGTCCAGCGGCAGGTGTTGTTTGTCATCAGGTGCCGTGCAGTGTTTGGCGTTCAACTCAGCTCAGCGTGTTCTCTACTCGTCCAGCTGTGATCGGTCAGTTGTCATGTGGGACCTCAAAAGCTCCAGCATCTCAATATTTGAACTCCACGGCCATGAGTATGTCACTTCATCCATAATAGTCAAGCTGGATCTGTGATTGCTTTATGTGTGTTTCTTCTGCTTCTTATGTGGCTGGTCCAATCTGTTGCATCTGTTTGTCCGTCTGTCCATCTGTTTGTCTGTCCCGTACGTGTTCCTAACTGAAAAGAAATGGACACAAAACAAAATCATTGTGAACGTTCCCCCGGGGCAGGAGTAACCGGTGTGACAATTTTCAGTTCATAAGGTGTTTTCTACTGATGTAATTTGTACGTGCTGGATGTCAGAAACTCCAGAAAATGATGCAATGCATTGCATATATCGTGTAAGTGTTTGTGGCAAAGGGTGGGCATGCTGATGTGCAGTGAGCACTGAACGGATGGCCGCATGAACGTTGACACACGGCATGGCAGCATCTTATGTTTACGTCATATTAGTACTAGCTACAGCAATGATGGTGATGCTGGTGTTGGTTGTCTTGCTGCAGGGATCGCGTTCACAGTATAGTGTATTGTCACGCATCCAACAAGCTGCTGTCGGCCGGTGATGACTCTATGGTTGTCTGCTGGGCGATGGACGTTGAACGGCTACCGGTAATCAACGCAAGTCGTTTGTTGCTATGATACGTCGGCAAAGTTCAGTGGTTCACTTACTGCTGGCGCATGTAACCTGTTGCTCTTTGCATTGTGACTCGGTCTGCATCGCTGGCTGAATGTCGTCGATGTGTACTGGTAATGTTGTTACGTGACCTGCATTATCTGTGCCATAGCTATGACTACTAATAACTTTGTAGTTAGACCAACATCGCCTTTCATCCTTCTAGGATAGGTAAATTGAGTACCGGTATGCCTGGCTGGGGTTAAGGTGGGGCACGTATGTACGTTCACAATAAGTTTTAAAAGGTGTTTTTGTGTTGTTAATTTAGTCGCATGAAGTCCAGTCTTTTGCATTGCAGTGTTGAGAATTGATGTTACTTTCCAGTGCACATTGTTTGGCAGAAATACAAGTTTCTGTACGTAGCCAGAATGCTAGATGTCCATGTGCAGATACTGTGTCTTTTCAACGTTTCCTGCTGATGCTGATGTGCTGCTGCAGCCTGTGAAGTGGCAGGAAAGTGATGAGTGTGAAAAGTGCTCAAGTCCTTTCTTCTGGAATTTCAAGCTCATGTGGGAGGCGAAGTCAATCGGTGGCCGACAGGTGAACTATTATTAGTTCATCATTTTTTGACACTGATGATGATAATGTTATTTTTTTTTCTGGTGAATTTCGTAATGAACATCATCAAGCTTCTTTTAAGGTGTTGCATGTGATTGCATGTGATGCTGTTGTTTGTTTTTTTTTAGTTTACTTGATGATATGTATAATCCTTATACTATTTATTGAACATAGGTATAGGCAGAGCAGAAAGTTTGTTCAGTTCAGTTCAGTTTATTAATTCAATTCAAGTGGTAAAATGAGATAAAATACACAGGAGGAATAAAACATGATTGGAATTGGACTAAAAGGCACCAGAGTGCACTGATGATAGCCCTGAAACTAGGCCTAGAAAAAACAGTAATGACAATGTACGAATGAACTAGGCTAGTAACATTGTAAAAGCAAATTAAAATCTACACGTTCAGTACTCCGTTTAAAAGCATTTAGACTGTTAAAACAGACAATGTCGCACGGTAGATAATTTCACGTGTCAATGACACGTTCAGTGAAAAAATGTCTGCTGCAGATATTGCTATGTTTCTTGAACAATTTGTAGGGGTGACCCCTAGTATGCACAGCAGGACTTGGTGGAAAAAAATTCGTCACTACTGACGTCAGCGTTGCCAAATAAAATCTTGTAGCATCATATTAAATCGTTATAAAGACGTCACGACTCTAGACTTGGAAGTTTTAGACGCTTTAGCCGTTTGGTATAAGTGAGGTTTTAAAACCGATTATCTTTTGGTAAAGCTGCATTGTGCACGCTCGACAGTTTCAACGTTATAATGTCCTTTCGAATGGGTGTTTGTCGTTTCCAAAATGTGCTGGACTGTTTTCAGCAGGCTGTTGATTAAGAAATTCTTACAGCAATGGTGTAAGGGTACACCATTGCTGTAAGCATTTCTTAATCAACAGCCTGCTGAAAACAGTCCAGCACATTTTGGAAATGACAAACACCCATCACAGCAGCGGTGAAATAAATCATTCGAAAGGACATTATAATGTGACCGTTTGATGCATTTGAGTGTATTTCTAAGAGAAACTCGGCAGTTGGTTGTGTGTCGGTGGTCGTGCAGCATCATTGTCGGAACTGTGGTAAGGCGTTGTGTGCCAAATGTGCTAGCGACACGATGGCAATACCCAACATTGGTCACGAGTGTTTGGTCCGAGTGTGTGCTGACTGTCGGCTACGTCTCGATGATGAACAGTAAGCATCTCTAGCCACTGGCTGCTGGCTTTCTGCTACAATAATAGTAATGGCTCAAATGTCTAGTGGTTAACGCATTTGGAATTCGAGCTCGGTGACCGCGGTTCAAATCCCGGGTCACGCCACTATTCCACTGGGTAGCAACCTTGGGCAGGTTGTTTCTCACATTGCCTCCCTAGTTTCTCAGCTCCAATAAACAAAGGGAGTTTTCAGCGCCTAAGTGGTTATGGGGATTAAGTGCACTAGATTAAGCTAAGCTTTAGAGCGCACTATAATATAACCTAACTTTACTTTACTTTAATAGTAATAGTCACAACAGTGTTTATGGTGCTATTGTCATGGCACAGTCACTGTGAGAGTTCACGCGGTTTATTTGATGAATGCCGACCTTTGGACCAAGCTGATCGGCTTGAGCCACAGATCCGCCTAAGCTGGCAGCTATGGTACTACATTCACATGTCGCCATTGCCAGGACCTTCTGGTCTTTTTTTACTTCATTGCTGTCAATTTAGTTTGTAGTTTGTGTTTGTTTTTATTGTGTGTTTCTGCATGTGCTGCCTTCTGGCATAATAAAGATTGATTGATTGATTGATTGATTGATTTATTACTGTGCAGTCCAAAAGCTGATACTTATTTTTACCATCCGATGGAGGGTAGAAAGCTGAGTCAACATATGCCATAGATGGAAGTGGTTGATAATGTCTGAGGAGTTTGTATTTGATTGAGGAATGTGCCGTGGTTTGTAGTAAATCGAGAATATCAATACATAGTAACCCGACTTGTGATGGTGATAACTGTTGGTTCATCTAGCGGTGAGTCTGAGACTGGAAGTTGTTTGAGCAGCAGTTTAGCAGATCAGATGCTCTTCTTCTGTCCCAGCCAATAGTGTCAAAGCCATCAAGGTACCAATCTACCTGTAGTACTTTCCCAACAAATTGTCCAAACACTTCTAACAGATTGTAGAAACGCTTTCATGTGTGAAGGTACAGGTAAATCAAGTGAGAAGAAGTGATTACTTGTTAAGCATCCGGATCATAAAAAGCTGAGGAGCAGTTTAGCTCATCAGTGCAAATAAGTAATGTGTGTGTTTGTGTGTATTCATCAGCTAAATGATGACAAAACACGTAAGTCGTGACTGTTGTTGACGTCGTATGCAGACAAGCATCTCTGGCGACATTTCACAGTGTGCAGCATGCTGTTACCTCTATGCACCTCGATGAGAGCAAAAAGCTGCTGTTAACAGTCGGCAAAGATCGGCTTATCAAAGTCAGTAACACATCTTTTCTTTCAGTCTTCTGACACATGAAACGTGATATTTTTGGATCTTATTTGTTGACAGTATTATATGTTAATTGTAATTATTGTGACAAGTGTTCTATTGTACATTTTTTACAACTGTATTCTGGGAAAATGTGCAATGTTTACCCCTAACTGGCTACAGAAAGCTTAGATGTTTTCTGTTGAAATAGTATTCTGGTAATTAAATCCCATTTTGAATGCAAATTGTAAGTGCTGCTGCAGTTACTGTTTTTGCAGTTTTCGTTTAACTGTTGAACTCACTCCGGATTAAGCCTGGTACTGACAAGTGAACTGTTATGAACAGAATGTTGTCCTACTAGCAGTATCGAAGCACCAAATGGTGCCACATGTCGCTGTATGCTTATCCAAAATATACAGACTCCAAATGTGGTGACCATAGTAGACTTTGTGACAAGTCGTGACAGGTTGGCAGTCAGTAAAATATGCAAAATTAGTTCTTAGTTGTCACATTTAATTGAGCAAAAAGGAATACGTGCAATTTTTAATGTACGATAATTGATTGTTGTAATTTTGTTTGTACTGTTGTAGTTATGGGACATCAGCAGCTTTCTGCAGTAATGCAACTTTGGCATTTGCTGCTTGCTGTTATATTTGGTTACATTGATGCCACTAAGTGCTATTTTCTACTGTAGAATACACTGCACGGTTGTTTTCACTGCTATTCAATTCCATTCGCTATTATTGTTGACACTGTTGCTACATCTTAAGCCTTCTGTTTGTGACTAATTATTTGCTGCAATGATATATGTATGTTGTTTGATATGGGAAGCAGTGTAAAAATAATCTGCTTGGCAAACTTTGATATTTCAAAAACCTTTTTATGTTCTGAATGTTAGACTATAAGCTGGTCACATTCTATAGCGAATTTCTATCATTTACACATGATTAAGCTTTTGGACAAGGAGTACATGACGTTATAAAAGGCATCCTGTTTAACTACCTAAATAAAACTAATTATGATGATCTCTGCTTTACTGTCAGAAAACTCTGAAAATCTGGAATATTGTCGCCTTTGCTGTTGAAACATGAGTTTGTTGAGGTGATTTTTATGCCATAACTTGGCTGTGTGAATTGCTGTGTACTGGATAAGTTGGTTCTGTTGTGTGAGACCAAGCAGTTTAACCTCTACCTATGTGATGTCTGTATATATGATTGTTAGAAATGTGATGCTGAACAGATTGTGTATGATAGTTGGCATCTTTCTATTACTGCCAGTGGTGTAGTGTGGTAGGATGTGGGGGATGCCATTCCCCACTGTTTCCAGAGAGGGAATGGGTTAGGGTTAAAAATCTGTGACATCCGTGAAATTTGTCAGTAGAATCTGTGCAAAAAATTTTGTCTAACAGTTGTTTCAGTGTCTGAGAAAATTACAAATTTGCAATAATTGTCAATGTATTACAATAAAACAGTGTGAAACATGCAGGAATTCCAGCCAGACTTTGTCTTACACTACACGTCTGTTGTAGCACTGCACGTCTGAATGCTGCTCTTGTAGTGTGTAGCAATCATAAGACTTACAAATGTGCCTCAGTAATAGTACTCAGTGCACAGTCTGCACACGGGTAGAATAGAATCTTTTGGTTAGTTTTTTTTGTTATCAGTGATTGCAGTCCCGGATTTGTCTTGGGATCTCGGGCCTCTCGACCGGTTTCGCCAATCCCGAATCCTGGGATTGGCGCCATCCCAATCCCAGGATTTCGAGATTACAAAAAATTCGTTAAGATAGTACTTTTTTGAGTGTTATGTGATAAAATAACAATTCTAGCCGTCTAATGAAATATTTCATGCACGCAAGAGTCTCTGCTGTGCACTGTAAGTTGCATTTTGACACTCACAGTCACTCCCTACAGTTTGGATATATCTACTGCTAGAGGTCTACTACATCTTACGCATGAAATAAGTCTCGTAGGGCTACTATAGGGATACTAAATGACGACCAGTCTGTAAGCCTAATCTCGAAAACGTTATCCCGGGATTACAGATTTCCTAATCCCGGATTCTTTGATTGAGAAATAAATCCCGGAATGGCAATCACTAATTATCAGGTTAATTTCATGCTACTGGTAAATTTGTTGTCAAGTGTGGTATTCGCAGTTGTTTACTGTCAACTAAGTTTGTGTTTGTTAAAATAATTATAGATTTTCAATAGTGTATGAAGATTGACCATTGCAGTTGATTCATTGTTTTAGTGGTTAATTTTGTATATAATTGCTGTTCGCCATACGTGGTTTATTTTATATTTAATTGAAGCTAGAATGCATGGAGTACTGCCGTCCGTTGATGTTCAAGTCCATTCCACTCAGTGTCAGAAAGTTGTTTTTGGCCTCTGTTCTGTGTATTAAATACTTGCTTTTAGAATTTTCTGGCTATCGCTACATATTAGTTCATTTGCTGGTAGATCATTTATTTTTACTTCTTGCGTGCTACGCTTCTAACAACATCATTATAATGAATGATAATGACTGATCGACTGACCAACGGATGACCGACCTCGCATCCTGGATAATTTCAAATGGCCATATCTCCGCGAAAACTGGTCGTTCAATCTACTTCTTGTTCAGTTCCAGTTGACGGTTTTTTTACGCGCGACAGCTATCCCGGCAGGTACTGCTGAGCACCTATTAGCTATGGGAATTCTGTCTGCCTGTCCCTCTGTCTGTCGGTCCGTCCATCTGTCATGACCAGGTACCGAATCAAGCCCAGGTCAGATAGAAACTCCGGGTTTTCACCATATGATAGCCTAGAGTCTCTAGTTTCAAATGAGGTAATTTGGTGCCGCTGGGTGAGGAGATTCCCCTCGAACAAGGGAATCAAAGAGGGGTGTCCTCCCCTCCCTCCTTAGAAATCGTTATTTTGCCACTATTGGCTCGTCTAGCGTGAAAAAGGTTGCAGATAGACACAGATTGCTGCTTATCATAACAAGCACGCTGACGAGCTTTCCGGGAGTATCAACATCGATGACCTGAACGACCCTGAACTCCAAAATAGGGGTTTTTACTGATTTTTTTGTCGTGATTTGAGGCTGCCACGCACATTTCAAGAGTGAACTGCGACGAAGTCACTGGACATAGACCAAGACAACATGCAAAAGAAATTTTCAGCATTAAACTTAGATTTTAACAGTGCAAGTTTCGACCCCCTAGGTTCAAGGAGTCCTCCATACGAGCGCATCAAATTTGGGTGCCCTCTTGAAAATGCGCGATTTCTGCCACTGTCAACTAATCTAGCACGAGAACGGTTGCAGATAGACACAGACTAGCTGCATATTATAACAAGCACTGCTGACGAGCGTTCCAGGGGTACCAATATCAATGACCGTGAACGACCTTGAACTGCAAAAATATGGATTTAAAGTGAATTTTTCGGTATTTTAGGCTGCGACGCACACTTAGAGTGATTTTTCGCTGAAATATACTGGAGATAGACCAAGACAACCTGCGTACGAAATTAAACTGATGCTGTCGCGTGTCTCATAAGCATTAGCTCAGATTTCTTGTCAGGATTGGTGGTGCGAGCAGTAGATTAGATCTGTACAGCTCACAATTTAACACATTTCTTGTATTAAACTAGGCTAAGTGTCCCCCCCCCCCTTTTTACCAATTTATACACTGTTAAAATTGTGTTGCAGTGATCATAATTGTGATTTCGCTGTAGGTGGAGACGGACTTTGACTGTGAGTTTTGATCGGTTGCTTACTGTTTGTTACAGAAGTTTCTGCAGTAACATCTGCCATGTATTTCTGATGCACAGCTATGTAGATATGGGCCACGTTGCCAGATGCAAGTATGTGTCTGTAGCAGTGTTACAGTAAGGTATTGTGCACTAGACTGTGTATTCGATTTTCACCTGAAAAAGTGTTTTTATTCTGTGCCATGATTTGCCTATGTCATTACAACTTTTTGCAGTTATTGGTTATGGAAGAATTTTGTGACGTTGCCACAAGATTGTTTTTGCTCAACAATGTTAGTTGCATAACTTGTATTTTTGTTATTTCCTTACACGGATTATATATTGGAACCATCGTTACATTGTTTGTGAAATTAACACATGTTGGTCTTTTTATTTATTTAAAATACCATAACAAAGCTATCAATTTGTGGGTTTATTATCCATTAATGTTGTGTTAATTTTTTGTGAACATTTTCGCTTTGATGCAGACTATAAGCTTTTGTCAACTTTGCATTTCATGTAGCTGACTTTGTTATAGGACACTCTTACTGAAGGTTGTTCTGGAATTTATATATTCTTTATGTGGGCTTGCGCTTTCAGTTGTTACTGTGTAATAAAGCAAATGATATAAACTAGTGTCAACAGAGTGAGACATGCATCTATAGACCAGTCTGTTGGTCGGTGTTTTATGCAATTTTTGGTTGATAGTTAATAATAATATTAATAATTTGTGAAATCATGATGAATTTGCGAAACGTTGCAGTGCATTCATTGTTCTATGTGATACAGTATGATAGTGCATAATGTATGCTGAACAATTTAATTGCTGAATGACAATAACTAAATTGTGAGTAATACTGCACAGTGTGCTACACCGCTACAATAACCACAATCTAAAGCAGTCAATAACAGTTGCTAGGCAAGCTGGCAAACAGTTACATTTTCCTTGCAGTTCAAGCAGTTGCCCAGAGTGAACTGGAATGTGGCACCACCAAGCTAGTGAAGTGAATTCCGGAGTTGTGCTGAGGAATAACAACAGCGACTGCAAACACGAAGTTGACATCTTCTGTTCACGACGGTTTTGTCAGTGGTTTAAAACGGGGAAACGTGGTGTGCTTCCGGTGAACTTGTTCCAATGATTAAGCGTCAGTGGTAGTATTACTGTGACTTGTGGCTCACGGTGGAGGGCACAGGGAATCGTGCCGAATGGAGAAGGAGAACCCATGTGGTTGACCCCTCACCAGAGGGATTCACAGCGTGAAGGAGAGAGTCGTATTACTGTTTCCTGCAATATATTTTACTGCCTCCTTGTTGTCGGTGATGTGATAAATTGATAGAATTAATAATAATAACATATGCTTTATTACAATAGTTATTTTACTAGTTATATCACAATTTTGTTGGTCGACTCAGATGAGTACAGAATAAAACAAGAAAGCCCAGCTAACGCAAAGGGAACGCGCGACAGCAGTGCATGTATGAAGGCCCACTGCGAACAAATGCAAAATCCGTAAAAACCTCTATTTTAGTGCTCAAGGTCATTCAAGGTCATTGCTTTCGGTGTCAATCGAAACCCGTGTATGACTTCCTATTAGTGATTAATTGTAACCTTGGC
>Ga0209052_1000515_pt1 | contig 12129 bp, 12 predicted proteins | sample WorMetHEROISLAND_2_FD_187409 | JGI IMG/M metagenome (GOLD analysis project Ga0209052, IMG submission 187409) | Marine gutless worms symbiont microbial communities from Max Planck institute for Marine Microbiology, Germany - Olavius sp. 4 HERON... | ecosystem: Host-associated > Annelida >...
CTCTTCACCCACTGGCACCAAATTACCTCATAGGAAACTAGATACTCCAGGCTACCATATGGTGAAGACCCGGAGTCTCTATCTCACCTGGGCTTGGTTCGGCACCGGCTTGTGACAGACGGACTGACAGACGGACAGAATCGCCATAGCTAATACGCGCCTCAGCAGTACCTGCCGGTACTAGCTGTGGCGCGTAAAAATGGTTGTTGGCACTGTGGGAAATGTGTTGGACAGCTGCAGGAAGCTTTTACAGTCATATGATACTCTCATTACTGATGCCACTCTGTAATGAACTTAATACTTATAGACATGCAAGCAATACAATTCCCATTAGCAACAAATCCGTTATAACAGACCATCAAGTAGTAAAGAAATAGTTCCACAAAGATTTTATAATAGCACATAATCGAAATAGGTGTCTCCATCAATGTCACTGTGCCCCTCCTCTTCGTTGAAAGCGCCATTGTCACTGTCATCATCGCTGAGCAGATCCTGCTGGCTCAGACTGTTGTCACACATCTCATGTCAGTGCACATCAGTTCAGCTCTGACACACGAGCAGTGTGCGTCGCAGCCTAGAATAGCGAAAAATTCACTAAAACCCATATTTTTGGAATTCAAGGTCGTTCAAGGTCATCGATGTTGGTACCCCCGGAAAGCTCGTCAGCAGTGCTTGTCGATGACCTTGAACGATCTTGAACCGCAAAATATCGGTTTTTAGTGAATTTTTCCCTATTTTAGGCGTGATGCACACTTAGAGTGAATTTTCGCTGAAATAACTGGATATAGACGAAGTCAACCTACATACGAAATTAAACTGATGCTGTCGCGCTTCTCGTGAGCTTAGCTCAGATTTCTTGTTCATAACCATAGGATCATCCTACATCATAGTGGGTACAGTTTGCTTGGTGAACTCTACACATTTTCATCGCCGCCTTTTGTTAGAATATTTAACCCTTCATAACAGCTGTTTCGTACATTTCCCAGAGTGCCAACAGCCATTTCTGGAAACCTTGGAGAGCCTTTAACATAACCACATGGGTGGCTCGGCTTGCTTTCACCATGAAATGCACATGGGACTCAGGGCCGTAGCGACAGGGGGGTATATCGGGATATATACCCCCAAAATCAGTCTACCTTAATTTTTATGTGGTTGTTTTGTCTCCTTGCAATGACTAGTTAACATTTATACCCTCCAAATCAAATTCCTGGCTACGCTACTGATGGGACTCAACATGTCCCAAGACTATGCTGTGTAGTAGAGCAGTTTGGTCTAGCTATTTAGCCTTGGCGGGCTGCATTAAAGCTTAAAACAGCTAACAGTGATCCACTACCATTACGCTGATAGACCTCTGTAATAAATACACACTTCCCGTGCATTGTTCAAAAATTGGCTTAATCTTGATACGCAGCAATCTGCACCAGTTTTGGGGGAATACTGTAGAAGTAGAAGCCAGATAAACCTTGAAATGGCTGTTACAGCCGGTTGTCAGTCACAGGTAGCAACTTTTTATAAGAAGCATTTAAATCTTACCTTTGTCATTGTGCATGCCACATCAAACTGCCCACCAAACCTCTGTGGAACAGCGGAGCTGTACAAAATTTCTTTGTACTGTACTGTAATGTAATTCTTGAATGCTTCAGATATAATGTGCTAGTAGTAGGTGTTTTGGCTAGTGGTCTGGCAGTGTTTCTTTGAAGTTAATTTTGTGTGTAACTTATCAGATGTTGTAGTTTGAGATGTTGTTTGCTGCAGAGCAGTCATGTAGAACGCGATGGACAACCAGTTTTCCTTATTGAGCTTAAAACTGAAGTACGTTGTCCAAACTACTGTACTAATGCTGTCTTGCATTCCATCTGTTACCTAATCATGTGCATAATTGTATAGACTAGTCTCACCAATGGAAGACATTAAAATCACACTTTCTTACAGTACGCGTATGTATTTGGTCAAAATGTCAAATGATTCGTATAAATTAAATATATTGCTAATTTTAAAAAAGTTCATTCGCACTTTTTATCGCTAACTAACATTTAATGCAGTAAATAAATTCGATGGAAGACATGCATGATATGTAGAAGCTAGTGCTAAATTAGAGACCGTTCTACAGAGAATAAAACTTTTTAAATATCATAATATTGTAATCATGCATTAACTCGCATTACTGTCACTGTTAGAATTTTATTTGTTGTGGCACATTAAAATTATTTGCGCATTGGGCCGAGTCGATACGGCCCCAGCGCTGGGCAGGTGTAACAACCTACCCACCCCGAAGGTAAGGCACATTAATAAATGTAATGACAGAAGATACAACTGTTGGCAGTTCGTGGCAGTACTGGTGATGATAAATCGTTGCTTTATTTGCAGGAACCTGGTAAAGACGGTTTGACTGATGTGCAGCTGACGTGCAGCCGTGACCAGTTACAGGCAGGTTTTGCTACTCTCCACTGATTCTGCATAGAACAATGACTCTGTATAGAATCTTGACTGTTTAAATTCCAATAATAATAATAAGAAGAAGAATAAGAATAAGATCTGAAAAATCTGGTGATGAGCGTGAGATTCAGTTTCTTTTCCAGCGCATTTCAGTTGTTGTTCAACGGTTCAATGGTGTTTTGTTGCACGACAGTTTTTGTGTTGAGGACAAATTTAGTTTGCTAATTTTTTTTGAACACCCGGGACTTGTCCCGGGTTTAAAAAAATAATAATAATAATAATAATAATAGTGTATGTTGTAAGACCTTGTATTGAAGTTTTGCTGCAAACCAATTCAGGTTAAATGTGTGTGCATGTAATTCCATGGCCTTCGTGCCACTGCGTGTTGAAGCCATTTATGCATCATTACACTTCATGGTAGCATGTCCCATTGTGCACTGGTTTCAGCATCTGCTATAGCAAAACAAAATGAAACCAGCTTGTAGGTATTATGTCATTGTAGTCCGCTGTTTCGGTGCATATTGTTGTACATTATTTTGTGCAAAGTAAGATTCAAAATCCGTCAGTTTTTACACTGGAATTAATTCTTCTTTTCCAAGTGAGAGAACTGTTTGCTGGTGCAGGATTTGGTAGGAAAGCTTCGTGATGCGTGCAAAAGCCTTGAACGGACTGCACAGATGTGAAGCTTGAAGACTACTGCTAGCCGCAGCGGTGTCCAGTTGACAGCTTCTCAACTGTTTAACACTGAATGTCACTAGGTGCACATTAGCACTGTGTACTCGTGCAACAGCTTTCCAGTATGTCACGTTTGTAGCCAGTAAAAATTATTTATAGATGTATCTTGCAGACAACTGTGTGACACCCCACTGCAAAGCACAGTAGTGATAGTTTGTCAGACATTATTGTTACCGTTATTGTACGTAAATGGACGAATATTACTCGAGTTACATGTCGGGCCTGATGAATACAGTGCAACTTTTCTACTGCCACTTTTAGTATGTTTGTGCTGAGAATTAACAACTACGTGTAGTTGTAAACAACTGTTTGCCAGTGATTTAATTAAGCATGCATGGGTACTGTGTTCATATTTCATGTAAATTTGAAATTTTTAAGCTTTTTTGTAGCCATGTTCAGGTGCAAACGAATAGTGCGAATTTGGTTAATTTGTGATGTTATATTGATGTGATGCTGATGTTTTTTTCTGGAAGTTGCCTATTGCAGCAAAAACAGGCCTCTGTACAACCTTCCAATAATTTGAAATCAACTGGCATGCATATAGTTTAACGTACAGATAATCCACACACATACATCAAGCAGTCTGATCTTGTGCTCAAATGTGACACACCTTTACTATAGATGTACAGAAGTAATATCTAACCATATTCAGGAACGGATTTAAACCCCATTAAGTTCTGTTTGATAAAAATGTAGGGGCCCTAATATAAATTTTCCGTGCAGGATATAAGCAAGCAACGTCGTAAATTACCCGCGTTTCAATATATCAAGTGAATTTGTAAATGTTGCAACATGCCATGAAGAGGCCCCACATGGTAGAAAATGTCGTGCTGCTGTTTAGCATTGTAGGACCCTTTTTCGTGGGGCCCCTGTTCAGCCAAACATGCTGAATATGCCTACATCCGCATCTGACCATTTGTGCAAAACACAAGATGACACTATACAGTTCAAACAACACTGCCATGCCTCTTGTCCAGTTATTACTACTGCAACAGTTATACACAATTCCCAGAACGAGTGACTAAAATATGATGTTGTTATTCCAAGAATGTGATATCGTCCATGAGAATGAGAATATTGTACGGCAGAGGTCGTGGTGACGGAGACAGGATGGTGAAAGACTGTCTGTCGACATCCACTGCTGTGCTGTTCACACACACACCAGTATCACACTGTCACTAATTCACTATCTACCTATACGATACGATACGATAGATGATTTGCACTGGAAAACTGACAGGCAAGCTGCCGGTTTAATCTAGCACACGAACTAAAAGAAAACTAAAAATGTTTTAAATGGAACTAAAAAAGTGAAAAATAAAAATCAAGAAACAGATGGTTATGAGAGAGATAAGAGACTAGAAAAACTAAAATGGAAGGAAAAAACGATAACTGAAAACTAGAAAAAAACTGAAACAGAGAAAAAAGCCGTAAAGCAGTCCGGGTATCCGTGAAATCAGTCCGAAATCACTACTACAACTGCATAAATGCTTGTTATTTAACTGATCTGCTTTTCTGGAAATACTCAGGTTTAAGCCAAGTCTTCCCAGACAGGAACCTTTGCACACTACGAAAAAAAGATTTCACATGCTGCCGGCACTTATGCCTTTGCTGCTGTCACTTCACTGTTACAACTAGAAAGTTAATACTCCGCATACAGTTTGTAAAATAATCTTGCACCAATTCTGTTTACACATTTAAACAAAGAGGCTAAATGCCCAGACATTCTGATCACAGCAGTGAAAGTACTAGTCAGATCAGTCTAATGCTAAAGTCATTGTAAAACAGGTGTAGCCTGTTCAAATATGACACAATGTATGGCATGAAAATACGCAACTTCTTCACGCAAACCAACTCACTGAAATAGAATGACTACACGGAATAAACCGTGTGAAGGTGACGTTAGTTGAAAATTTCAGACAAACGAGAATCGCTGTCACACAGCTAACTAAAATAAGTATTATTATTACTATTATTTACAACTGCATTCTGTAGCTAGTATCAAGTGTACGGTTTACGCCGAATGAAGGTTACAGTGCTAGAGAGATATGCTATTACAAGTGAGATGTTTAGCCTGTTACTATGCTATTGCTATCTACTATCCTGAGTACATGCAGTTGTGTATGCACAGGACAATGACAACTTAATCACAGTGTAGCACGGCAGTGCGTAACACTGTTGTAAGGACGACGATCAGAGTCAATGGGAAACCCCCGATTTTCGGCACGGATGATTACGTCGGCGGTGGGACCCCACATGCCAAAAATGGTAAGTCGGCCACGCAGGGCCGGCCCGGTAAGGGGGTGAAATATTATGTTCCAATGTCAATCAATCATAAATCAATCATAGATGTTGTAGTGCCCTATCTACAGCAGTGAGACCGATAGTGCATTACAGTGTCTAGATGATCTCTGAAAACAATGCCCCATAGTGCTAATGTAACAAACGTTAAATACAGAATAGTAAACCAATAGCAAATGGATGTAAATGTTCTTCGGTAATAAACATTTTGGAATGTACGAACCAGTAACAGTTAGATCTCACGAGCTATCCTTGGCCAGTATTTTTGTGCTGTCATTTTTTGTTGTTGCAGGCACTATCATTTGCATTCTGAAAGAAAAAAAATTACTAAAAAATTTAATACAGGCTTACATAAATTTGCACACATTTTAGTCCTACATAAGATAAATGGGGTCATGTGACGTTGGTTTGTAAGGGCAGTCAATTTCTTCTGTCAACTTTTCCTGATAAAATGATTTCTGCTGTTTTGGATGTGTGACTTAGTCGCCCTTACACATCAATGTAAACTAATAAGTTTTTTTTATATTTTTATATTTAATTACTTACATAACTATGAAGCCGGCTACATTGGTAAAGACGATGTCATCATCTGGTGCCGACGCTAAGCTAACACTGAGCACGTGATGGTTGAGTGCGTCACCTGCAAATAACGCCATTGCTCACTCAACAGCATACAGTAACAATAAGAATATAGCAACGTGTTATGTAAGTAAGTAAGTAACAAGGACGAAGTGTCCGAAAGCAACGAGCGTCACTGTCCAGGCACTGTACAATCACACGGGGTCGGGATATGATATGTCAAACAGATGTGTCTTGAGACGGGACCGGAAGACAGCCACAGAAGGATCGGAAGTGACATGTTCAGGCAGACTGTTCCAGACACGAGCAGCGGCGACCGGAAAAGCTCGGTCGCCGACGGTAGACAGTCCGGTGAGGACGAGCTGGAACGTAGTCGCTGACGAGCCTTGACATCTGCCAGCTGACAGAGCTCGTCGATAAGGTATACATGTGTTGTGTGACTCTTTTGTATACTGGAGGGTGCATGGTAAAGGAACCGGAGAGAGATTACTGAACCAGATTATGTAAGTGCTGCAGCCATTATCAGTGTCATAATAAATGACATCTCTTACAATTGGGGCTGGAAATGATAAAAAATTAATAGTATAAAAAATTAAAAACTAATTAATCATTAATTTCAACTAAATGGTAATTGTCCAAAGATGCATGTTTCTGTGTAGCATGTTTATAAGTTATTTAGCTAACAGCTGTCACAGATGCACTGAGACAAAATTAGCAAATGCTTGTTTTATCCAGTCTTGTAAAAAAATTAAAATGTCGACGTTCTCTGGAGAAATAAATTATAATTCATTGCTTGACATCATACCTAGTTTATAAGGCTTTCTTAGTGATGCAACATAACTGAAGATTTCTCCCATGAGGACAAATAAGCTTCTGAGGTGCAACCATTATCACAAACATATTCTCAGCCACTCCCTATCTCGGTACCCACCTAGTACAATGACTATGGGGGGGGGGATTCGCCGTCACTAACCCAACACTAAATCGATTTTTTATTCTACACTTCTTAATACCTTTGATTATTCTAAATTATCAAATTATCAATTATCAAACAATTATCAAATTGTTAAATTTTATTATTCATTAAAATTTCAAATGATTTCCCGCAGCCCCAGCAACAACATGAATGACATGTTTATAATCTGAATCTAATCTGATTACCAATTATGCCACACACATGTTGCAGTAGCGTACACTGTGAGCACTTACTTGGCTGGACAGGAACCAGCTTGGAGCTATTGTCCTGGGCAGCCATACCAAGTGGAAGCATCGAGTCAGGAAGAGCTGGCGCTGAAACAATACCATCCGCATAATAAATTGGAATAATTGTTTCAGACATATCTTTAATTGCTGCTGGCGTGAGAGTGTTAAACCGTTACAGTATTTCTGTTCCAACATGCCAATGATGTATCAGATAGACCAAATGAAATTAGTTTTCTGGAAGAAGATGTTTGTTAATGATAATACGATATTGTATTCACTTTCTCGTTTAAAACGCGATCGGTTTGCTGCTGTAGCTAGTAAATATGGAACACTGTCTTTAGCACAATCTGTGAGCAACATTAAACAAGTAGTTTGGAATTCTTTTATTATGAACATTCGTTTTTAATTTTTGTATTGTATTTTATCATGTATCTTACTTTTGTGATTTTATGTGTATTTTATGTGTGCTGCCATTGGCGTAATAATAAATGATGATGATGATGATAATAACGTCCGAGCACATTTGTTCCAGTGGAAGGAACTTGCCAAATAAAATCAACTACACAACTTTTCAACCGTTATAAACAGGACGGTGGCTCTAAAATATCCATTAAATGTATAAAAAACAGTTCTATAAAAGCTTACTTTTCAGTGAAGCCGGCATCTTAACAGCAACTACAAATTTTGTGAACATTTAATTGGACAAATGAACGCAAAATGCTGGCCAACTTCTACCACGGCATTTTGGTGTTTGGGATATATTTGTGTTCTGAATCGAAAATATTGGCTTATTGCCAGTGCTGCTATGCTAATGAAAGTACTTCAACTCAAGACCAGCAGACACCGATGCAATGGCAACGTAAGTTCAGTGTTTCATGGTATAATTTTTGATCATTTGTCCTGATGTTCAAGGTGCACACATACGTATGTACAAGAAACAGCTATCAAAACCGAAATCACATGTTACCTAAAACTGCTTCCACTGTCACTTTGCAGACTGTTAAAGAACTACCACAATGTCAATAATGTCAATAAATATTTATATAGCGCCAATAATCGAAGGTCGAATCTGTGTTATACAACACAGCTTTTGCATAACTGACCAATTCTTCATCCTCACTACAAGAGACAAGTGCACTGTTGTAACGGTATGTTCCATCCTGATGCTCAAACAACTGTTAAAATGCTGAAGTCAATAAATTTAACATTCACTATGACCCACAAATCTAAAAGATATTTTAATGAACAACATACAAAATACTCGCACGGAAACTGTACAACAATCTACCTCCAACTTTGTAGATATGAACTTCGGAAAACTGGACGTCAAATATATGTGGATAGAGTTGCTCTCCAAGCCCATAAAAGTATTCCTGGATTTTCTCATGGCGTCGAGCTGCACGCGCTTTTGTCGTTCTTTCAACAACCTACATGCAACAATATTCACTATATTCATATTTGACCGATCGACATATTGACCGGTCAGAATGGTCTTTTTAAACACCGGGTAGAACCACTCCGTTAAAAAATTAAAATCACACTTTCTTACCGTAAGCATATGTATTTGGTCAAAATGTCAAATGATTCATATAAATTAAATATATTGCTAATTTTAAAAAAGTTCATTCGCACTTTTTATCACTAAATAACATTTAATGCAGCAAATAAATTCGATTAATCTGCACAGCCTCACAACGTCGGCAGAGGAAGATTGGTTATTGTTGCCGTTGTGTAAATAGACTAATGTAAAATAACACAAATAATTAAACTAATTCCGTCTCCATTTCGATCACAAGTATAACAAAACAAATAGTGCCTATCATCATCGATCAATAGTGAGGCTAATTTCCCTCAGTTGCGGGAATATTGCCCACCTGCCTTTGGCACTTGGGCAATATTCCCGCAACTTCTGGAAATTAGCCTCACTATTGACCTCGATGCCAGTCATTATTTGCATAGTATAAGTACAAGTACATAAGTACATAAATACAAGACTGTGGCAGATGTCGCCAAATAAACCAAAGTTGATGACGTTGTTACCTTTCACATAGACTAGACACACCAAAGTCACATAATTCATTATTGATTTATTTATTTATTAAATGCAAGATATATACTTCTCTACTGTAGTACACCCACCTGCAGATACTCTAAGCAAATTGGTTTTCTTTAGAAGACTAATGTTTCCGACGATTCGGCTGACAGTTCAATGCGGCGTGGTGTCTAAGTCCAGGGGCTTTTGATTCGTTAGCCGTGCCTGGTAAACGAGTGCAGGTGGCATCAAATACGAATCGGGCCTTCTCCGTCCACCGTGTTATATGTCGAGCTTTCTTTGCCCTCCCTGTCTCCTCGTGCCCGCATCCCGAGCATGATATCTTTCTCTAGGCCGTTGTGCCTCATTGCATGCCCGAAGTATTTCAATTTTCGTGATTTCACTTGACCCAGCAGACCTCTTTCCAGGCCAACCCTTCGCAGAACCTCGCCGTTCGTCACATGGTCAGTTTGCAACGTAAGCCACTACTAAACGTGGTTCTCACTAACTGACTGATTGACTAACTATCATGCAACGTACCCCTCCAGACTTTGGCAACAGAATGACTTTGACGAAGTCTGGCATGTCTCGTTTCAGTCGGCTGTGAAGCCTCTCTTGATCGAGCACAAGCAGAACGTCAACTGCAAACACAAACCTTGGACAATTTCAGCAAGCAAACAGCAGTGCAGCACATAGACAGATTTACTCTCACATACTGTAACAAAACAGAAAACAGCCAGAGTTCAAACCTCATCTGAGGCTTGTGTAAGAATAAAGAATCCAGTAAAAAAAATCCTGAATCCAAAGAGTCAACAAAAACTAATCAACTGTTCGCCGGAACACACCCTACCAGGGCCTACCCCTTGACATCAAAATTTTTTGAATAATCTTGCAAGCAGACAGACAGATGCCGACATCAAACACAGCCTCCTTTCTTCAGCACCAGCAATGATCATAATCTCAGATGGTGACCAGTAATATTTTCAAAAGCAACATGTGACTGGCATTAACAGTTAAAATGATGCGCTATAAAAGGTACGACAACTACCGATCGGACACTTACTGGCATACCACTGCACTGCACCATGCTGGCTATTACTTGTATAAAACTCACAACACTACTTCGTTCAATTCACGCTGAATACCTTCGAATGCTCCAGCAGCCTGTACAATGCACTGATAGCCTTTGCCATGCACCCATCCACACGTGTTGATAATAACACCGCTGACATTGCCTGAAACACACAGACAGACAGACAGACAGACATCCGTGAGCAATAGCTGTCTGCTGCACTAAACCACAACCGACACTGACAACAATGATTCTAGGAACAGTCCGATCCACAGCATATTATCTGACACGAGCTAATTTACTAAAATCTAGTGGCAAACAATCGTTCTGAAAGAGACATCAGCAGCTGCCGAAACGTCAACAAATTAGTTAATAAAGGTTGCAATTAGATGAATTTATAGGGTAAACCAAAAATAATACGCCAACAATCATGAAAATTACGATAACCCAAGAAATGCACGGATATTCTCGTACTAAATTTTGCTCATTTGTTTAGAAGACAACTGTGCAAAAGTGTGCTGCTTTGTGCTGTATTTACTTGACATATGCCAAATTGACGGAAACGCAAACTTCATGAACGAATTTTGCAACTGTACAGACTGTACAAAAGACTGATTTTATTATTAAAGGAATCGAGTGCCCAATACCACCTTTGTTGTGATGTCATTGTGATGTAGGCACAATTATTTGATTTACTTTGGAAAAAAATTTTTTTTCACTATTTTAAGTCATAATTGCGGTTAGGATTACAGATTTGGTAATAGAACAGATACAATATCCTACAAAGACAAAATGTGGATTCAGACATTCCATAAAATGGGTTTTGGATAAAAATAATTGTTTCAAATTTTCCTGAAAAGGGCTGGAAGCTTAGCTCGGTAAAAGCAATCTGCTTATCACTGCTCATTAGCCAGTTAAGCTTGTGCAGCACTTTAACAGTGTTTTTCAGCATTGGAAATGCATGAATAGTTCGATACATGACGCTGTTGACTAGTGAAAATCAAACATTGAATTTAATGCTGCATCACTTCGCCAAATACTAAATAAATGTAGCAAAATTAAGCAGTCTTACGAAGTATTGTGTGTTAAATGAACGAGGAAAATTTGGTGCAAAAATATTCTCATACTACACTGATATCGTAATTTTTGTGTTGGGGTATTCTAACTTGAATCACCTTGTATATAGCTCATTAGTTACTGTTTAATCTGTGAGCTTAGTAAAAGCTGGCTGTAATGTTCGGTTCTGTACCTTCCCCATTCAACAGTTTTTGTGTATGTAAACCTGAAATGTGGGAGTTGGCAGTAAAAACAGCAGCTTGAGCACTAAAGCAATTTTGGCTGGTCACACATGCTAATGACGCCGATGTCTCACAGAGATCTAGTTGAAATAAAAACCGATTTGTTTGGGCACCAAGGCAGCCATGAGGGGTCACCATCAACCTCATTCAGTTGAGTGAGCAAGACATTAAACCTACTTTTGTTGTTCGCCTCTGAACGCATGTTAATGATCTCTGCAAGCTGAGAGACAAGCAGATTGTAGAGCTGAGTGTTGCCATCTGGTGACTTGTGACCGAAGTGATACACGAGGGGCGCTGTCAGCGAATATCCGTTTTCCACATCGGCTGGCCGTTCCACTACTATAGCAGCTGCACGCAACATCAACCACATTAGCCGGTGACATTCAAGTGAGTTTGTGATCATCAGGGTGACCGCTCTTCAGACACTCTGAAATTCCCTGACATTTCCCTGACAATGTGCGGCACTCATGCAC
>Ga0209052_1000516_pt1 | contig 12128 bp, 11 predicted proteins | sample WorMetHEROISLAND_2_FD_187409 | JGI IMG/M metagenome (GOLD analysis project Ga0209052, IMG submission 187409) | Marine gutless worms symbiont microbial communities from Max Planck institute for Marine Microbiology, Germany - Olavius sp. 4 HERON... | ecosystem: Host-associated > Annelida >...
CCCATCCACCCCCCTATCCAAAAAAAGAAAAATTGGAATCGATTCCCAAAAGATATATACAACAAAACACCACATATCACAAACAAATCATGTTCAAAATTGAAGTAGCGGAAAGAGCGGGAGATCATTAGTGGCGCACACGGTTTTCGATTTTCCAATTTTTTTTTAAAATCCGAGTTGGCCGTGGACCCACCCACCCACTTCCGAATTTTTCTCGGAATTTTGCAATTTTTTTATTTCCTCAAGACCCCTAAGCACATTAGTCTTTTTGAGTATGCACCATATAAATTTAAACTTTACCTACTCACTTACTTACTGGTTAGTCCACCACCGTGTATATCTCAGCATACCAATACAATGCCATGTATCTCCTCGACTTGGCATGTTTCAGGCAAAACTGCGAGTAATATGATGGATGTGGAATGACAGCTTCAGAACATCAGAGATCAGCAATATCTACAAATAGTCCTTGCTCATCCAAACTCAAAATACCGTTTTGTCTCTATACCACCCGATACAACTACTATTATTTTCGATTTTTGTTTAACTGACCAATATTGTTCACTGCAGTTTGGCCAGGTCCCCGAGATAGTTGCTTTCAACACGAATATTCACTTGTAAGCTACCGGCGATCAGCAACACATCACAGCAACTATATCAACAAGTACTGCAACTAAAAAGATCCGTAGAAAATTAACAAAATCACACAAACACACTGTGATAGACGAAGACGCTGATAAATAGCTTCTAGATAATACAAGCACCTATATCAAACGATCCAGTAAGTAACATTTCATCAATACATACAAACATTGCAGTGTTCGAAAATCACAAACTGCAAATACATAAACAGAGCAATAAAAAGTTAAATCAACGGAGCTGGTGAGTAACTTTTATCAGACAAAAGATTTGTTTGTGCTGATGGAGAATATAAATAGTTGATGTAGAGTAATTTAGCCGGCAGTTCAGTGCTGTCTCTGGGATCGGTGACCGTGTTCAATCGCCTTCACCCTGGTGCCTGAGCTCCTTGGACGAGCATCGTCATATCCGTCCCTACCACACAATACAGATTGACTGACTGTCAAATGAAGGACAGCCGGTATAGTGAATCAGGCAGGTGAGAGCAAAGAATTAATTACCTAGGCGTCGAAGGCCATGTCACAAGCACATCAACATAATGGTAACATTCTGTGGAATCTGATGTCATATATGATTACAAAAAAATGTGCAAGAGACAAACCAAAGTTCACTACAACTACGACTTGCTGCTGTTTCATGTACCATGTGCTGCATTTATTTGTAAACACACTCGGCCATTTCTGTCAGAAAACGTTATAATCAAGCCAGCAATATACTGCAAAACTGGCATACAAGCCACAGAAAAATAACATACGGCAATATGACATATGTCGCCATAGATTTGATGCTTATTTACATATCAGTTTTGGCACATGTTTATGACATAAAATAAGCGTAGTACATGGTCTACACTCGGTGCAAAGTACATGGTCTATACTCATTGAAAAACACTCGGGCTGATTCGAGTCAGCCATACAAGTGACATATAAGGCTGATGACAAATTACTTTCTGCTAGACCAGTGGTTACCATCCCAGCGGCAGCAGAGCATCATCGCCATATATCCACTACTGTACCAAACTAGATGGATTTGTCAACAAAAAACGTGTGTGAATAACGTCCACCGAGTACAATGGTAAAACAGCTGTGAGCAAATGAGAAATCTCTTGACTGCGAGTATTACACCGCCACACCGCACTTGTGACAGTGACAAAAAATTGTTAATTATTTATCACAAAAAATATTCTGTGGATTATACACTGTGTCCGGAAAAAAGAGTCTATGTATTTATCGACATATCTTTGGCACATTTAATTGTATTCTCATAATTTTGGCACAAGTCATCCTGAAAATGCACTTTACTAAAATATCAAAAAAATTTTCTCCTTACATTACAATATCACTACGTAGTGCTGACGTAATTATGACGTCATCAAAAATGCCATTTTTACTGTATCCAAGGTTAAAAAGGTAACAATGTTGCGGATAATAACGTTAACAAATTCTCTACACATTTATAATTTTTGGTAAGCAACATTAAAAAAGTAATGTGCAACTGTGCCTAATTAATGATGCCACTTGACCATGTAAAATAAAACACTCTTCACATTCTTACTTAACTCCACACCAGAATAAACCAAAAAATAAAAATAATAATAATCTTTTTAGCTTGTAGCTGCATGAGTTGCCAACAACAGTAACAAAACTTGCTATTAACCAACTTTGTAGTCAAAAATTATTCAAAATGTGCACAGTCACGACGCTAACGCATGCTGCAGAGACGATGCCACTGCGGCTGCTGCACAATGACGTTCCCATAATGCATATGACGACCACGCTTAACATAGCGAAAAGCAGAACTAAGTTACAAATTTTGTTGGCAAAAAGTAATTAATTTCCATATTTCTAATCTATCAGGTTTTTATTGCAATTTTTTCAACAATTGTCCTGCTTTTTACGTATTGCAAAGGCTCAATTAGACGCCACCTTCCCGTGAAAACGGCATTTTCGATGACATCATGATTACACTAACAATACTTAGTGATAAGTCAAATTACGAAGGTAAGTTTTAGATGTTTTTAGCAAAATGTATCATCAGGAGATTGTGTGCCAAAAATTGTAAAAATAAATAAGTTTAACTTTGTCAAAGTAATTCAGGAAAAATGTAGACTTTTCCGGACATAATGTATATGCACATAGCATCCCAATAAGGCTATCCATTGCTGAAATCGACAGAAACCACTCGTTTGGCAACTTACTGATAACGGCGGTTGTCAACTGGTCGACGATGAGAACGCTGGTGATGACCGACGGCATTGGAATCATGACGTGGAGCGTAGTGACTGGTCCTCTCGAGCCATTCCTCCTCAAACTGCGGCGCTTCAGCTGTGCACATGACCACCACGTCAGGCAAAAAATTATTTATTTAATATAATAATCGTGCATTAAGTACTCCAAAGAATAACAAAAATAAAATTAAAAAGCTCAAGTCAAAAGGAGTGATCAGTCAGTGCAGTACAATGTTGTTTAAATCATCCGATGAGAAAGTATGTCCATCAGAAAACTGTAATCTATCAATACCATCGCAAACATCAATAATTTCGGTTAAAAATGCTACATCGTGCCATCACCATGGCTGACGAGTCTACGATGTCTACGTGACAAGGCAGCGGTGCTGAATTTTTATAGCTTGCGGAAAGTAAATTCCCGGGAACTGATTCGGCAGAATGCTTACAGGCATGCAGCTAAGATAAGTCAGGAAAAATGTGAAAGTTGCTTGGACTGCTTTGCCACATGGCTACAAGGCAGCATCATTCGTCTGACAGTAAGACTGCTCTGCAGCTACAGACAGCAAGCTGCCAGCCATACTTCTTACAAAGCAATGCCTTCATGTCATCTGACCAACAGTGTCAAAGCAGTGAAAGATGGATAAAATAATGTATAGGGTAATGCATAGTAATTCAATACAAATTCAACTTTCCAGTCACTTATTATTTGCATACAACTGAATATAGTGCAACATCCAATTGTGGTGTAAGTTTGTGCTGAAAAACATAAAATGTATAGTAGCATACACTTCCACAGTATAAGCAAAAAAAACAATAAACAAAAGATGATCAAATAACACAACAGTAAATAAATAATAACCAGAAATAAATAAGCAAATATAATTGTGGCTTACATTCATCAAAATTGAGATAGTCGCGATTCTCCTCCATATCTCCTGTTCGCGTGTCCTTCTGGCGAGTGACGACGTGACCGCGATCATTCAAATGTCGACCAATCGCCATCTTCTCCAGACCAGCCTCCGAATCACGCACTGCTTTGTGCGTTTCTCTTATCTGATGCATCAGTTATAGTACACACACATATATAACCCTCTCCTCTATATCACAACATATTCGGGTGGAGATTAGTTCCTCGAGATTGTGTAACAGTCTGCCTACATTTGCAGACATGCCAACATTTGAAAACCAATAAGAGGAATCACTCACAACGGAGGCCCGAAGGGCCGATAAATTGAAATCCAACTACGGGGGCATGGGGGAGCACTGTAAGCTCCCCCACTGGGGTCTGGGGCGAAGCCCCAGCCGATTTTTATTATGGTGCAGTTTGAGCTTCACAGATGGCCTCTGGTGATAGGATTTTTTAAAAGATTTATGTACAAAAATACCAAGTTTTTATGGCTCAAATGAATGTAATGGAAAAGCGGAATTTAATAAATTCCACGCAGAATGGCGGAAAAATGGCGGAAATGCGGAATAATTCCGCCAAAAGCGGAATGGTTGGCATGTCTGCATTTGTCTTCTTCTTAGCACACATCATTTACGGACCTGTCAGCTTCAGTGTGGATGAAATTATGTCCATGCCATCAGAATCACATTTCAACAAATTGTTTCACGTAGCAATAAAGTAATTTTGCACTCTCGGAATAAAATGCATGATGCACTCTCAAAATGAAATGAGTGCGAGTGAGTAAGTAGTATCTTAATGGCAAATCAGTACAAAACAGGCTATTCGGTGCCATAAAAGGTTAAAAGCATTTAATATATGTGATAAAGGAGAAGATAAAAACTTGGTAGGATCAAGGCTATTAAGCTAATATAAAAAACAATCTTATATACAATGAAAAAGTTTGTATCTTTAATAAAAGCAACGATGTTTCGAGATTCGACATTTTCGAAAAGTTCTCTGAGTATATGAAATGAAACGAATAAACTAACAAGTGATGGCAGTATTGACGTGGCTTACCCCTCCAGGAGCCTGTCTGGTAGCTGTTGTGGCCTGATAGACTTTTGGTGCTCCCTGCCCAGTGTTGCTGTATGACATCACAGTCGACTGTGAGTAACTGTGGCTGTTTGGATCATTGTGTCCCGACTCCTGGCCATTCATACAACGCACAACAAGGTTAATGAGAAATGCATTTGCAATCATCATCTCAATGAGATTACAACAGCTGTAGTACAAATTGAAACTCTAATACACGTGTCAAATGTGTATGTAGTCCACGAAATCAACAAATACTTAATCCGCTGTGAGATAGCAATCAACAGCAAGTCTGTTGTGGAAATGCTCTGGGGGAGAAGTGCATCATCATTATCATCATCATCATCATCAACAACTAATATCCGGAACCAGGCCTAACGGCCTCTATTTCTGTCCAACGTATTCATTGTAGACACGAATTACAACAAAAATTTACTAGTACTATTATTATATTGTGACTTCCAGTGCATCAGCTTTGTAATTATAATACAGATCCAGGTCACACCAAAACCCATATGCGTAAACAATTATGCTGACATGCTCACACATCACAGCTTGGCAATGAGATACAACTGACAGATACCAGGCACCAGAAGCTGACAGCAGCGCTGACATGATGCAATTGGACAAATTTTAGATGCCAATTATATGCACTTTTTTATGCACTCAGAAAATTGAGAAATAGCATGAAGAAAACCAGCTAAGAGTACAACAACTGGGTTTTTGAATGTGTCTCCATAGAACAGTTTTGAAACTGGCTAATGTCTCAGCGAAAATGATAAAATTTTGCCAACTACATACATACCATCTGTCGGAATGCATTGCCCATCATGTTGTGCATGCTGGACATCATTGAGTTCATGAAGCTGAACGGGTCACGATGACCACCGTGTGCCACATCTGAGTGTCCAGACCGCCTTGGCTGCAGTTCCCGTCCATGCCTGTCATCTCTATGTCTCTGACGATGATCTCCATCCCGACCGTCTGTTACTGCCATCATCGGATCACCAGGAAACATGTTCCCGAACATTCCATCCACGTTATGCATCCGGTCACGATGCATGCTACAAGTGACCAAAACGCATCATTTACATCAGAAATTTAAGTATCTATTAATTAGTAACAGCTGACACTGATGAGCTTCACGTGAACACGAGAGCTCAATAATATGCTACACTGTTTTAACCATTTGTAACTTATAATCTTACACTGACAGCTGATGTCTTCTGACCTAAACATGCCAAGATCGCTGCTTTTCGTGTACTGTACAGTACAATAAATAGAGAACTGTGGAATGACAACTGGAGTCTACCTGAAAAATGGATCCTCATCGAAGTCTCTGAAGAAAAAACCACCAAACATTGTGCGATGTTCCTGCTTTTTCCTCCAAATAATTAGTATCGATATCAAACGCTGACCATTCAAAACACAAAATACCGAAATTTCAACATCGACCTACGGCTTTTTTCCTAGAAACGCAACACTCCGCAATGAGTCGCTGCGTTCTTTGTTTATGTTTACATGATGTTGTTCTGTCAAACTGCGCATGCGCCTGCCAAATGCATATGCATCGCGACAATTGAATTTTATCGTATCGTATCGGAGTATCAGACGCAGGCTTCCGCCTCCGTGTCCTCTTCTTTATGACTTCTCGATAAGTATAATAAAAATACTATTTATTACTATTTATTTGGCATATATTATTTGTGAAAAATAATGATACAATGACAATTTAAAGGATTTGTCATGCCGCTTATGTGTCATAATAGACCGTATTTGTTGTTGCCCAATTGGTCCCAGTCTGCAGCACCCGATGTTTCAGTGTTTCATTGATTTGTTATTGTTTACATTCATTATTTTACTTGAAAAAGTTTTGATATATTTTTTGGGAGGCTACTAAAAGTTATATTTGAGGATGCTACATTAATTTCCCACCGTCCGGAACGTCTGCACATTTGGAGGGGATGTGAATCTTGTGGCAGCGCTGTTAGTCGTAAGGATGAGCGACGATGAGTGGCGTGAGGTCCATAACAATACGGATATGTCCGGGAAGTAGCGCCGCCACCGATTGGTCGGGAGTGATGCCGGAGCAAGTGACGTTTGCCAGTTGTTTGGTTAAGTGCAAAGAGTTTATTATTTTTTTGCATCGCTGTGTTTGACACATAGGTAGATTTATGTTATGAGATTGCTGGATTTTTCTACAGTGGTGTTGGTGATGGAATGTATGCAAATTGGGTGGACATTATGCACATTTTAAGAGTTTAATTACATAGTTTTATATATGCCTGTTGTTAGTGTGCCATTGATGCAGTTACATATAGATTAGCTTTTGCTGTTGTTGTTAATTTTGATTTTCTTGCAATTGTATACAGGATGTTATTAGTCAAGTTCTGCCAGGTGTCACTGTGACTGCTTTTGAATGTAAGTTTTCATTACTGTCATTGTCGATAACAGGGTTGGCCGATTTAAATCAGTGCGATTTAAATCACTGATTTCAATCGCGATTTAAATCAATTGATTTTTTCATCAAAAAAATCCAGTGATTTAAATCGCACTCACGATTTCACTTACCAATGAAAAACTATAATAAACAGGATTGTTTTATTGTTTTATTCTGCCCATTATTCAACTTATTCAACTCATCGACAACTGATTTTAGTTTATAGTCACTGGTTCAGGAACTTTAATTCTGTGCAACGTGCAACTCACAATGAAGTTTAAATTGTTTAATGCACAACAATGCACAACAGCACTGAGAAATGCCAACAATTTCAAAAAAAAATTAAAAAATCCAATTTAAATTAAAAAAATCTGATTTAAATCAAAAAAATCTGATTTTTTTCGATTTTTTATTAAAAATCATGATTTTTAGTTTATAGTCACTGGTTCAGGAACTTTAATTCTGTACAACGTGCAACTCACAATGAAGTTTAAATTGTTTAATGCACAACAATGCACAACAGCACTGAGAAATGCCAACAATTTCAAAAAAAATAAAAAAATCCAATTTAAATTAAAAAAATCTGATTTAAATCAAAAAAAATCTGATTTTTTCGATTTTTTATTAAAAATCATGATTTTTTTCCAACCCTGGTCGATAATCAGCTTTTCGTAGTAGGTGCTTGAAAGATTTTGGTAACTGTTTCAGACTTACAGTTCAGTAAATGTTTGAATCTTTGCTTTGTATCTTTGTATCTTTCATTTGTATCTTTTCGGCCGATGGTTATAAGATTTAGTTGGTGTGGTAACTTTTCTGTCTGCTGTGTCAACTAAGCAGACGATATGTGAAGTGTATGCTGATGTGTGTTGTTATTGAATTAGATGACGATGAAGACAATGACAGGATTACAGTCCGAAGTGATGAGGAGTTAAAGTTAATGTTGTTTTCTGTAAGTTAAATGTCATATTGTAAAAGTTTTAAGAATTAGTTGTTAAATATTGTTCACCCTGTGTCACGGGCTCACTTTCACATGAGCTGCTTGTGGCCCTGAAATACATTATCTGTGTGTACCAATCAATCTGTCAGTCATTGGTGTTTATTGCACATTCATCATGCAGTGCCATTGTGTAAGCTGTTATTTGAGACTGGCATTTTTAGGGCCGACTGTTCCATGCTAAGGTTAACCCGCGGGTTTACTAACCAGAGGTTAACTTTAACTCCCAGGTTAACCTTGTGCACATTTTTCCACGACATAATAAGCCGAGGTTGCGTAACCCGTTTGGTTAACTCGCCGAGATAACCACCAACTAAAAATAGATCGACATCAATGGAACACGAGTTCTCATTGGTTGTGACGATCACCTGACCAGTTGTTTGCTTCCGTTGTTTATACAAGTTAACCATGATTCGACAGGCTAACCTGGCAAAATTGGGAGGTTAACTTGGCGAGTTAACCAGAGTTAACTCGTGGATTTTGGTGTGGAACAACGTGCCATGAGTTAACTGGGGAAATTCCGCGAGTTAACCTCGCGGTTAACTCTAACCTGTGCTTGGAACAACCGGCCCTTAGAGACCTGACATTTATATGTATAACGCCACTGTAACCCCTGTGCTTATGAAAATGTTTATTTGCTAAAAGCACACAATAAAAAGTTATAATAATAATAGCAAGATACACAGAGAGTTGCAGTTGTAAGAGGTCAGCATTGTTTTGACATTTATAAAAGCATTCTGGCAGTTGTTGCATTATAGCAGTTCTAACACAGTCAGAATATCAATCGATGTTGGTTTGTTTTAGTACGTAAGTTCAGTGAACCATACTGGAGAACCTGCTCAACCACTGCATATATATCCAAAAGGTATATTTAAATGTATTCTGATCTGATGATAATGCCATATAGTGTGGTACCTTCTCTTTCACTGTCTGTCGAGTTTTTGCACTTTTGAAAGTAACGTTTGCTGTGTAAAACCAGCTTTGTTCCATTAAAGATACTTTTGCCAAATGTCAGTGGTGATTCATGAACAAGATGCATGACGGTCCTTGAGCATAGAAGTGCCTTACTGTTACTTACTTAGTGCTCTGAACAGTTTTCTTTCTACCTTCTGCAGCATTTCTGCAGATGCTATGCCATTCTGTATTTTTTGTACTAGTGAATTGTAACAGGATTTAAGATATGGCTTAAAATAATAGAGACTTGTCTGTTGTCTTAAGCGTAGGACATACTTGAGACCTATGCTAGTGTCTTCTGCGTGTAGACTCACCGGTACAATTTTGAAATGTCTGTTTGTTGGCTGAACTCTATCGTGAATTCAACTGAATTGTCTGCCATTTTCTGACTTGCTTATTCTCTGATCCTGATACCCTAGTCATGATTATTGTACTCAGAGAAGTGGGTTTATTCATTTGTTTTAAAACAATATTTGTATTTTTTTTGCAGCTGGCAAAAAGCCAGAAAACCGAAACATTCATGGTCTTAAGGTTTGTATTGTGATTGGTTAACATTGTCATTGTTTGATCGATGATCATCAGCAGACAGAGTATTACTCTACTGAGTTCAACAGTTTGCTGTAATTTTATTTAGAATTTTGTTTAGGTAAGCAGTTTTGGTATAAGACATATAGGAAGATAGCTTTTTTTTGCATTTGAAGCTGATTTGTAATTGTATGTAGCGTACGTTTGTTTACTGAATCAGAGTCTGTTGCTTTTGTCATGGTTAAGTTGCATGTAGATTGGTAAGTACAGTCTCATATACCAGAATTGCCAAAAAATCCACAGCATGTCCAAAAAGCCAGTTAATCATTTATCACTATGACAAAATTGCCAAGTATTGTTATTGGCTGTGACATTGTTTGAAAAGATAGGTTTTTAACTTCCGCTGCTGTATGTTTGAGAGAGTGTGTGGCAGACTGATGTTGCGTGAAAGTGTTGTGTGATCTGAGAGTTGCGTGAAAGTGTTGTGTGGTCTCATCAGTGTTGTGTGATCTGAATGTTGCGTGAAAGTGTTGTGTGGTCTGCACAGATTCAGACTAAACCAGCTGATAGTGCTGCATCATCTCCAATGACTGTTGAGGAACAGATGGATCAAGAAAGTAGCAGCCAGTGAGTATCGGGGCCTGTTTTGTATGTGGTTAAAAACAGTAATTTCGACGATGATGACAGATAATGTCATAACATTGTTCTTGCTGCTGTTACTGTGACAGGGCCATTGTGATACTTTACCAGTTTTTTTATGAACGTAAAAGTTAATAGAACAAGAACCCTGAGATTAAGCCAACTGATATGAATCATGTGTCTGCACATGCACTGCTGTTGTCTCCACTGCCATTGCCATGCATTGGCTCTTAGCTCAAAAACCAAAAGCCAATAATTATCCTTTCTATTCTCAGCGGATAAAAAGCTCATAGATGCGTTTACTTTGGTGAAGTGCAGCATTTGCACTGTTAGTTGAAATGAAATGAAATTTATTGTGGTGTTGCAGCCAAAAGGCTGGATTGCGACAATATGGTAAATGTATACACTAGCGTATACCATACAATACGATGTAATAAAAAAAACGCTACGTAAAATGTCAGATAAAATGCAATTATAGTTATTTACAAATGATTTTTGTATTAGTTTAGTTGCATACTAACTTTGTCACATTGTGTTGTCAGTAAACGTTCTGGTGACATACGTGAGATCTTGTCCTGTGGAAGCATTCATGCTGAAGATCTCAATTTCCTTGCCGTTCTTGGCTCCGGCAACTGTGGTGTTGTCTACAAGTCAGTATAAAATGCATAATTCATATGTAATTCATATGTTCACGTTTTAATGTTGACGTTATAATGTAAGACTGGCCAGTTTTGCTGTGTTAGATAAGTTGAACATGTGGCTTTGTGCTCCAGCTGCTGTGTCAGATGACATATGGAATAGAGTAGTTTTGTTTTGTATTTTAGAGTTACTTTTTATTAGGTGTAGATTCTATACTGTAGGGTTTCTATCTGTATCACGCTGAGATAGAGAGCCTCGTTAGTTCTATGTGTACATATTGACGCTGATTCCCAAATTATAGTTTTGACTGTTCGTATTATTCTTCTTTTTATGTGTGCCTTTCATGTGTTTCTCTTTTATGTGTATTTTATGTGTACTGTGTGTACAATTTTATAATAAAGTAAGTAAAGACATTATATCCAGAAAACCGATTTAGTTATTACATGACAAAATTGCACAGATCTGTTTGTCTGATTTGCTTGCTATTAAACTGTGTATTTTGTGTGATAATCTGATGTGATAATAATGATTATATAATTTCATATTTTTTATAATTTAAAAGTGTAGTTATTTGTACAAAATACATGATTTTGTTATAAATTGAGGTTTTACTGGAGGTTTTTATCCAATTGCAGAATGTTCTGAGCTTTAAAGCAAATAATTCTAGTTGTGACATATTGTGCTTGCAGAGCGGTGCATAAACCGTCAGGCCAGTTGCTTGCAGTCAAGGTGAGCTATTGATGTCTTGAGCACACACAGTGTTGTGTGCAGAACTCATAATCTGCTTATATCATACTTGGAAATTAACAGTTGATATTGAACTGCTAGATGCATGGCATTGTTTATGGGTACCGGTTGTTACCTTACCTTTGGGCTGGGCAGGTTGTTACAGGTTGCAGGTTGTTTTCTTTTGTTCTGACTTGAGTTTACGCATCGCTGGCTCTTGGTTCCAGCGACGCGACATTCGCAGACACACATGGCTCTCAAACGACGGCGTCACAGCGAAGGAAATTGATCACGTGCTGGTCTCAAACCGCTGGACGATGCTACAGAACTGTCGTGTATACCGTAGCCTTGAGTTTTCTACCGACCA
>Ga0209052_1000517_pt1 | contig 12121 bp, 13 predicted proteins | sample WorMetHEROISLAND_2_FD_187409 | JGI IMG/M metagenome (GOLD analysis project Ga0209052, IMG submission 187409) | Marine gutless worms symbiont microbial communities from Max Planck institute for Marine Microbiology, Germany - Olavius sp. 4 HERON... | ecosystem: Host-associated > Annelida >...
ACCATAGAGTGTTATGTACACAACAATAAAGTAATCAACATTTCAAGCCATTGCAACTATATTGCTGAAATATAAATATTAATTCTTATGACTCCATATGGAGTCACTGGGAATGAAAGGGTTAACATAAGAACCATCCTGCACACATTTTTCACATCCACTGTAAGCAGTGTGACCCTTTATGTTTTTACGTATGCTCTTGCCGGAGCATCGCAGACAAAGCAATAAACCTTAATAGTAAAGTGATAGCCATTGTATGCCACACCAGTCTGTAACAGCCCTTGCAAATCGACAACAAACTGGGCAACATAATCAGAGATACTGGTTGGTTTCTTTTGACCACAATATAAGCCAACATCAAAAGCTTAGAATTTTCAAAATACTTTGTGGCACACATAATTGGCCAAAATTCCATCCTGGAACTTTTAAATAATGGCAAGCCATCAAAGTTAAACTGCAGCATAATTGTATCATCTCCTTGAACATCATTTCCTGGCAGTAGGTCACATATCCCTGTTACAATACCAAAATGACTATCAAACCAATGCACTAGGGTTGCCAGGATTCCCAATTAATTACCTGTCCATGTGCTTTAAAGAAAAAGTCCAGCTGACAATTTCGGTCACGAATAACAGTAACCACAGCTCTCAAACCTCCGCTGAGGATGGTGCCGCCACCTGGTGAATGCAACAGACTGTGTCTCAGTTTACTCCCAGTCTCATAATGGTAAAGAATCCTGGGTGATCCAGAATCCACAAAGAAACTGGGATCACCACACTGCATAGTGCCTTGATGCCTACACTCTTCATCAAAATCCCTTCGTAAGTTGTTGAATTATGCTGCATACAACTGGGCAGAGCGAAAAACCAATCCTCTTTCGGAGGCGTCAGACAGCAGCAGTTTACTCTGATAAACAGCACGTGACCACGTGAAAACTGACAGCAGGCACCAGTCCCATTTTCACTTCTGGCGACCCCAACAATACTCCAAGCACTCCAGTATCTATACAGGAATACACACTCCAAATGGCATCTGCGTATCAAGTCTGTAGGTAACATATGGAAATTAACGACATTATCTACACATGTGAATCGCAGTAGCAAAGACACTCAACGTATAACAGTCATTTACATAATGACACGGCAGTAATATAATGCCATGATGCATATTTCAAAACGCTAACGCAAAAGCTGTTCTAAACAGATCGATAATGTCATACGAGTTACGGTTATAACCAGTTTCAGTTGACACAATGGTAAAGACTCAAATTAATTAAAGGCTGAAATAGCTCCAAATTGCAACATTTCACAGCACAGTTTCTGAATTTTGGGGATCTCCTTGCACCTTCTATTCACTGAAAAACAGCAACACTCAGCAACAATAAACCTATTAAGCAAGCAAGAAAATGTATTAGCAGCAAATGCCAACTTATCCATAACAATGATTTTGGGGGGAACCAAAAGCACTTGGTACCCTCGTCTTCCAAAGTTGGGGGACCGGTCCCACGGGTCCCATGGGTTAGGTGGTTGCACCTATGATGATATGAAAATAAAAATTGAACAAGAAATTTCTTCTGATCCCCATCCATACTTTTTCGACAGCGGAAACTTGAACCACAAAAATTTCCCTTTGGGTCATATTTGCAGTAAGAATGTCCATTCAACTGCCATGAACTTGCGCAGCTAATCTGCTAGTACCTTCTTATGCACAAAAACGTCATCAGTTAGGAGACTCGGCATGATTATACACTTAAAGACATCCGTCAATTTTGCACACATTTGCTGGCAGAATGACTCATCAAAGTACACACGGACAACAGCAGTGTCTTTCGATGTCCAAACAACAAAATCGGAATATTTCACTTTGCAGACCATCATCTGATCTTGCACCTGACAGTAGTACATGTGCCTCTTGTCCAAACACAAACGGTAGTCGGCGTCACGATAGAGGTACGGTACTGCAGTAGCACTGCAGTCTTCGTATTTGAACGGGCACTTGCACCCCAGCACCCCTCTGCCACAACATTTGTCATCAACTATGCCATCTGGTGATGCTGCAAGAAAAGGCAGTGACAAATCAACAATTAGCCCACTGCTTTCTACAGCAAATTTAATGTGCGTTCCTGCCATCAATTCGCAGTATGCTCTCCGAGCATTTCCTTCATGCTGCCTTCCCCCATATATGAGGTGCTGCCGTAATGCTCACGGATGGCTGGCAAATTTTCTTGATGAAGGACAGCGCTGGCTTGTCTGGTCTGATGTGGCAGGCGGTATGAAAGTTGCGGGCAGTCAGACGGCCAAGTCGGTGTTCATGCCACAGCGAACAGTTACTTTGCTCCCTTCTCAAAAATTCCAGATGATTTATTTCAGTGTTGTTAACTGAAATGTCGTACACAGCTGAGTCAGCCATTGTCAGCAGTTCCGGATACGACAGTTGCTGGTAGAAAGGTCGAAACAGTGTTGTCAACGTCGGAGGCAGGAAGTTCGTTAAGTCCGTAGGTACAGTTGCTGCTGGTGATGAGGATGTTGTTGTACAAGCGAACTTGTCACAGTATGGCTGAATGGTTGACAGTATGATTGGTTTGCTTGGACCAGCTGATAATGTCTAGGAAGAAAGGTAGGTCAGTGTCCGAAGCTGTAGCGACTTCCGGCTGAGATGCTGGTAGTTTAGGTGTGTTACGTATCTCACCAGTGCACCTTGGCCAACTGAAGTTTATGTCAGAAGCAGGTGCAGGTGAAACCTGAACACATCACATCAATTACATGTCCTTCAGCAACATACATTGTGACAATCGTATAGCACTATTATCAGTGACGTTAAGTCCTCGAGGCCAAGCTGGTCTTGAGGCCAAAACCTTTGTCCTCGGCCTCGGCCTGAAAGGTTTGTCCTCGGCCTCGATAAATTGTCCTCAGTTAACGTCACTGATTATGAATTAACAATTGAACAATGTGGCCAACGAGATTATCTACTTTTTGCTATTTTTTAAACTGAGATAAAAGTTACAGTCACAAATCAGTTAACACCATAACAGATGTGTATGTACATGTTAAATGCACAAATACATGATCGTAATACAGCCTTTGTGTTGTGCAGAACGTTTACAAGTGATGGCATGAAACACATACAAACACAATGACACTCAGTGCCTCATGATCTGACGATCAGCGATCTGAACGTACAGTTATCGAGTTACAATTAGCGATACTGTTATGATTATGGTTAGGATAGGGTTAGGCGAAGGGTTAATCTAATCAATTACAGCTAAGTTACAGCATTACCCGTTGCGACGTACGACGATCCACTTTCTACCCGTGGCACATTAGTCATACTGGTGTAATGGCGTGGGTGTAATATAATAATAATAATTATAATAATAATAATAACAACAACAATAACACAATCTGTATAGTGCCCGAACGTCATGTTACGTTATGGGTATGCAATACTCAACAGAGCAGTAGATGGACTCCCGCAGTTATGTCACCAACAGCACTCCCCGACAACGGACGTTGAACAATGCACATATCTGGTGACACGTAGATATCATTTCAGTGCCCGTGGTACCGGGTTTACAGCCATCAGTACACGGATGGCCAGGGCGCTCGGTGGCTGATGCGCTCTAAAATCACACACCAGCAAAAGATATAAGTGAAAAAAGTAACTACATCATTGGTTCACATCAACTACTACATAGTTTTTCAAAGTCTTACCTCGTACACTGCTCACTTTCCTTTAACGTCACTAAACATTACATTTGTCAAAGTTACCCACAAAATGGGGGTGTTTACATTTTCACACTGCTTACGTGACTGGTGGTGTGACGTCACAGAAACCTGTGTATAAACAGAAGCTTGTCTGCCTTCTCTGCAGCCAGACGTGATCGGCGATCAGAGTGTATCAAATCAGCCCCACTGAAGAGGCGCTCACTTGGCACGCTGGTTGCAAGCGGGCACAAGAATTTTCTGGCAACCAGAGCCAACTTCTTGGCTCCACTGTCAGCCCACCACTTGAGTGGATCGGACATGCGGTCGATCGTAGGATCAGCGATGTAAACGCGAATCATTTGCATGACCGCGGCACGGTTTGCATCCACCGATGCTGCTGCTGGATCACTGGCTGCTGTTGTCTCACTTGTCTTTGACCCCTGGATCACTTGATCAAAAGCATCCCACACACAAGAGTCGAACGTCAGGGCAGCTACGGAGTTTGGGGGAGTGCTGTAAGCTCCCCCAGTGGGGTCCAGGGCCGTGCCCCAGCCGCAAACACATTTTAGGCTCTCAAAACGCATCTTGCGGCAACAAAGTCCCAACATTTTTGGAAAAAAATTGATCAATTAGCTCCTTCCCCTTCAATACGGCCCTGTAGGGAATGGTGAACGCTCCTCCAGCGAAGTCTGGGGTGGAGCCCCGGCCGCAAACGCATTTTAACGGAGTTAAGGTTCTCAAAACAAATTTCGTGACTATAGATTCCCAATATTTTGGGTGGGGTTTGAACCAACAATTCGCCACCAGAATAATCCCCCCTGTTTGCTGTTTTTTTACTTCACCCAACTTTTTCCAGGAAGCATCCTGCTTCCAGCTGTCAATGGTGTGGACGCCCCTGGTGACGACCTCACTGCAAAGCATATTTGCCGCTTGCTGCACCATGTATGGTTCCTTCTCAGCGGACGGCAATCCAAAGATAAAGTGCTCTAGAAATATGAGCGTGTTTCGTAGTTTACAGGGATATTGTGTCCCATAAACAAAGTAACAAGCCATAAGACATGGAAAAGCCAAAGTTATGTCAGATCTTCTGCATCAACAACGTCAACCCCATCCAATGCGATGGACACTGTCGAAGGTCGCAAGATGTCGCAATCCTGGCAGTCACGCAGGACGATTCAGGGTTGCATGAACGTCGGATCCTGAACAATAAAGATGGCAATTGTTACATAGTAGAATTTAATGAACAACTATAGCAAGAATAGCAGAATTCATGATCTAAATCATTTTTTTGTGATTTGATCTGATTTAAAATTATGTTAAAATTCTCAGATTTGATTCTATCAAATGTTGAAAAAGTCAAATCATCACAATTTTAAAATTGCCAAAATTCAATGACTAAAAATGACAGTGAACAGTAAACAACAAATAAGACTTTATGTTTGAAAATTTGTGTTTAGTGACATAATTCATAAATTGCTGTAACCTAGAATTGTTGGTCGTAATTCGTGCATGAAAGTCCATCTAAAAGTATGTGTTACACTGATATACTGCTAACTCTAAACTCTGCATCATTACATAGTTCGACCTGTCACCATTACAGAGAACTGAAACTTTTCCCTTTCCCAGCCACAAAGCCATTTGAGACGTATTTCTGCAAAGGGGAAGCGATCTGGTGACCATGTTGTACAAGCTGTGCAGTGCGTGATAAATATAAATGACAAATATGCATAGTTACACAACAGAGTAACAAAATTTACTCATGACTGACATGGAGTCTGTATGCCCAATGCTTTACCACCACTGCGTTCAAGCCAACATTAATTTACCCTCCCCCAATTGAATTTGCACGATTTGCACAATTGGCTAATGCTACTGTCAAGTGCCAACACTAAATGGCATGTCAGATAAAGTATTTACCTTATCAACAACATAGAGCACACGGGCATCATCTCGAAAAAACTGTGGCAGTAGAAGAACTCTGGCACTGAAGACAGCTTCTAACAGAATACAACACACCAGAGATGTTTCAAGTACACTAGTGGCAAGTACAATGAGTACAAGTATGAGTACAAAGCTATGGTCCACCAGCGCACAAAGAGCAGAACAGACTTTCATTATCAACCCAGATTGCTCAAGATAGCCGTAATCAACAACACTGACATAATACAATTGGACACACAGAAAAATTAGTGGTATGGAGGACAAGTATCACTCTGTAAAATTTGTGGGAAGTCCACTATTGTCTACTAATAATCTATGGGGTTGTAACTCAGACGTCCCAACTGTAGTATCCACTACAGTTCTCAAACTTTGCCAGGAAAGTATCCAGCGGCGTCGTTCCATTGTACGTGCCCAACTTTAACGTAGGACGGGCTTGACCCTCCCTGCCAACCGTGGCCGGCTCCGCCACAAAGCTTCTGCCCGCAACAGGCTGCTCTGGGGCCAATCCACGTTCCACTTGCATCCCAGTTTGCTCCGGCCGTACTCCGGTTTGCTCCGGTCCCTCCTGGGTGGCACTAGCCCGCTCCGGACGGACCCGATCAACCCGAGACGGCCCAGCAACCGGCGCCGCAACCGGCGTGGATTCCCCACGCAACTCCTCCAGCTGCCGCTGCAGCTCAGCCATTACCCTCTCCAGGTCAGCGGAAGGCCCCTCCGGGTCTCCGTCACTCCAACGGCATCCACCACCCCTTGTTTCCGTAACATAGGACGGGCGGCCAGGCGTAGATTGTATGGCATAACAGCCGCCCGGAGTCTCCAGCCACTTATCAGTCCCACTCTTGGCCGGCTAACGCCCGTCCAGGTCGGACTGTGGCCCGAAAATCCCGGCGGAATCCTCATGACTATGAGCATTCCCTGAATAAGACGAGCGGTACTCACATGTACGCTGGAAATCGTCCAGCGTTGCCAGTTCCTCCGACGAATATATGCCGGTGTCTCGACGAAGTTCCTTGGCGGGCCCCACGTTGGGCGCCAATGTCACATCCACCCAGTGGTCCTTGTCCATATTGTCTTGGGTTCGGGTTCATTTACTATGCTGGTCGTGGGTCGGACGAATGGGTGGATGGGCGAAGTGTTTTTCTCTCTCTTTGTTTATTGTCTACCGGACCCGCCGTCCGTCGAGCAGTAATGCAAAACGCGGAGAAGCAATCGGACAATGTTTTATATGTAATTTAATGTCATTTAATATCCAAAAATTAACTGAAACAGCACCACGCGAGTTCATGCCGCGGACGCACGCACAACGTCTTACTCCCAGGACGTCTTCACGCTAACTCTCCCGCTGCATGCATGCTTACTCACTGCATGATGCAGTAATACGTGGCAGTTTATCCTGGTTATCCCGGTTTGAGTCATGCAGTCACTGCATGATGCAATACTGCGTGGCTGCCTATCCCAGTTCATCCCGGTCTGAGTCACTCATCCAGGTCCATCCCGGTGTGACCCAACATCCCAGTCTATCCCGGTTTGACCCACTCATCGTGTATATTACGTGACAGCCTATCCCAGTTTATCCCACTCTGCGTCACTCATCCAGGTCATTCCCGGTCTAACCCCTCATCCCGGTCCATCCACTTTCCTGACACTATTTCAGTGTCACCATCACCTTCAGCCTGTGCGACTCTAATCCCTGTCTGTTCAAGATATTCCTTCAGGAGTTTGATGAATGCCGCCTTGTTGCTGCGGTTAGCCAGAAATGGCTCTTGTGGACCGATCTGGGTGGTGTCTTCCGTCAGTTTTCTACAAGGAGCTACTAAGCGGACAACGGCAGATCGACGCTGGTGCTCCTGGTCCTTGACTCTGGGACCACAGCTATAGCCATCAAAAACAACCACAGCATCAGGCCCAAATCTACGCACGTAGCTGTGAAACAAGGACAAGATTGTTCGCATGTCCGTCAGAGGATTCCAACGAAGCTTATGAATCAAGTACCCCCCATCTATAACATTATGTACTGTGGGAGGCAGTGCTCCTAAATAGGTACTTAGACCGAAGTGAAGTTGCCCATTGTCTTAGCCTTATCTGCTTTGGTCAACTTGACCTCACCGTAGCGCTTCTCTTCTCTGCGCTGCTGTGCTGAATAGCCAAGATCTTCTGCATTGTGAGGCTTCCCTTGTGCTTAAGTGACTAGTTTATGACTAAACCTACTTTCCAGATCTAGTCCTAAACCTAGCTACAGAAATAACACAGTTTGTGCCGATAAGGCAAATATTGTATTAACAAACGATAGTGTAATATGTACAAAAGTGCAGTATCTACAATGGCAACTCAAATATGACAAACATACGATAAACCTTTCTATCATCAAGTCGACTCAGGCACTCAGCCTGCAAATGTTCATATGCAATCGTCTTTTAGAGTAATACAATGATGCAGCATAAGCTACAAGACTAAATCAATCAAATCCAGTATAAGTCACAATATCCTTACTAGGCTCTACGCAAGAACGTCTCACAAATTTATACTATACAAGGAGTATAATAGGCCTAGCACCACTAGGTTCAGTCAACATATGACTTAGAACGAAATTACTGGCTGGAGACACAAGTCCCGCCACGTATTGCCACACTAGTGCAATTCAAGCAATGCATAAAGTACACACAGTACTCGGCTGGTCAGCCAATTCCTAGAGGATTGCTGCCTAGCCCCACCCCACGAGTGCTATACAAAGCAAAACGGGGGATAACCACTAAACGACACGATGGCCGTACACAAATGCTATTCAAGCATTAACACCTAGAATCTCCAAACAGATTCTACTTAACTCACGAGCAGTGTTCTCGCCCGAGTCCAATCACACTCTGATCTAAAGAATAGAAAACCGCTTCTGGGTATTGAGTTTGGGCGGGAAAAAGCTCTAAACCTCTCCTGATTGGCTGGCTTAAATCGCCTCACCAATCTGCGTAGTTGCCCGTGGGCCCCGCCTCTCAAACAGGTGTATTGACTGACACAACGACACAACCTGCACGCAAAACTGACCTCAAGTCGCTATAGGACCGCAAGTCCATTCACAGCCAAACACGTCTAGTACAGTGCTACAATTAAACTGTGCCCATACGCTATACTTGACAATAATGCAGTCACACGCAACAGAAACACACGACTCGCGCGTCGACTCGCACCTAACATACACAAACATCGGCGCAGTGACCGACGACCAATGTGCTATAAACACGCAACCTCACACTACAGCAGATCCGTAGCAAATCGATGTAGTGGAGTATATGCATGCCACGTTGCTTCGATTTGGCGTGGAGTTGTACAATTTGTTGCACAGCGTGTTGTACAACATATCCACAACAAGTCGAAACTAATAGAGTCTTAGCGTAAACCATGTGCTAAGGCCCAAATTCCACTTGCTTCGATTCGTTGTGGATTTGCTCTCGAGCAAGCTGTACAACAAGCTGCGTACAGCAAATTAACAACAAATTGTAGAACAAGTTCGTAGAAAATCGAAGGCCGACAACAAATTCGCAACCTGTTAACATGTCAAGATATTGTACAGCTTGTTGTACGACTTTTTTGTCAAACAAATCGATCACAAATCGAAGTGCTAGAATTTGGGCTTAAACGAAATGAACTGAACTGAACTGAATTTCGAGCATATAGTTGAGTTCAGTTTGTTCGCTTAGTAGAGACATTTGCTGACAACTCTCTTCAGCGTACTGCGTATAAGACGCTTATTCCACCGTCGCACTCTACTGTTGTAAGTAAGTAACTAATAGTTTATGCGTATATCAAACGTACATGCAAACACAATAACAGTTTCCAAATAAAATACAATGTGCCATACAATAACTTAGACCAAATGATTTATCTATAGCATAACCTACAGAAACGCAAGTATAGGAAAGGCATTTGGGTGGTATAATGTCTTTCTTTAAATGTTCTGCTGGTTTAAATCCCTTCTCCAAAGTTTTACTTCTGTCACTTGTGACTTGCCTTCGGATACATCGCTTTATTTTACGAGCCAACGTTTTTCCGCGCGACAGCTGTACCGGCAGGTACTGCTGAACGCGTATTAGCCATGACAATTCTGCCCGTCCGTCCGTCTGACTGTCCGTCTGACACGACCCGGTACCGATTTAAGGCCAGGTGAGATAGAGACTCCCGGTCTTCACCATATGATAGCCCAGAGTCTCTAGTTTCTTACGAGGTGATTTGGTGCCGCTGGGTGAGGAGACCCCTCGAACGAGGGCAACAAACAGGGGTATCCCCCCTTAGAAATCGTTTTTACCAATATTGCCTCGTCTAGTGTGAAAACGGTTGCGATAGACACAAACTTGCTGCGCATCATAACAAGCACTGCCGACGAGCTTTCAGGGGGTACCAACATTGATGGCCTTAAACGACCTTGAACCCCCAAATAGGGGTTTTAGTGAATTTTTTTCGCGATTTGAGGCTGCCACCCACCATCCAGGAGTGAACTGCGTAGAAATCACTGGAGATAGACCAAGACAACCTACGAATGACATTTTCAGCATTAAACGTAGATTTTGACAGTGCAAGTTTCGTCCACCTAGGTTTAAGGACTCCGCATGAGCGCATCAAATTTGGGTACCCCCTTGAAAACGTGCGATTTCTGCTACTGTCGACTAATCTAGCACGAGAATGGTTGCAGATAGACATAGACTTGCCGGGTATCATAACAAGCACTGCTGACGAGCTTTCTGGGGGTACCAAAATCGATGAGCTTGAATGACCTTGAACCCCAAAATATGGGTTTTAAGTGGATTTTTTTGCTATTTTAGGCTGCGAAGCACACTTGGAGTGAATTTTCGCTGAAATATATAGTGGAGGTAGACCAAGACAACCTGCGTACGAAATTAAAGTAAAAAAAAGGTAAAGGTACGTATAGCTCTTTATGGATAGATCCATGACAGAGCTACGGAACGATGTGATGTTGTTTTGTGATGCTGTCGCGCGTCTCATGAGCATTAGCTCGGATTTATTGTTCTAGTAAAAGTGCTGGAGAAATGAGAAAGTTTATTAACGTCGCCAATTATCTCGTTATTAACCCTGCAGGCTCTCGACGAAGCGCAAATTCTTTGATGGAGTGGCGACCGACATTGCTTGGTCATTAACCGAGTTAATTAAATTATTGTTTCCCATATTGCTGCAGATACTGATTACTCGCTTTAATTGACAGATTAATTGTTAGTAAGTGTGTCATCCTATGTGCATCTTATTATGTGTACATCCTGTGCGAAATTGTCAAATCTCCGCCACCTTTGATAATTTTTAGCACACAAATGGCAAAGGGGATAAAATTATGTGAGGTGCACATATTTCCACCTCACATAATTCGCGTCAACGCACTACCGTGTGAAACGCATTTTACATCTATACTGTAGGAGCAACAGCGCAAAGAGTGAACATTAATATAATAGCCAGTTACAGTCGCAAATGTGCTTTTCTATCTAACTAATTACAATGTCGTCCAAACGAATGTTATTCGAAATAATTCTTTCTGCTGTCTTATAGTTGTAATTCTAACTATTTTAACATTTTTTTCTGTAATTGATCTCATCGCGGCGGTCTGTAGGAATACACAATACGACGTTACGTCCAGTCAGAATGGTTTAACGCACGCCGCGCTGCATGCATGGCACACAATGCATAGCAGACCGATAAATAACCGGCTTCATACGGCGCGTCGGAAGTAGCAAAGGAAGTGTGTACAGAGCGCGCAGATCTTCTTTGTCTTGATCTGACAGTCATGGCTTTTTATGGCACCGGATCGAGATGCATACCGTACCGTGAACTAATAACTTCAGCAAACGTAAACCGATTTTTATAAACTTTTATTCTTGTATTATGAGATCAAGTGCAAAAATGGAGGAAAACATTGCTATTGCGCCTCAAATGTGTTGCAAAATTTTAATCTGCTATTTTGCGACGTACAACATTTACTGACGATTTGGCAGATGATTGATGCGTTGACGCATTCACTGATCAGCATAGCTTGCACTAATCCAAGGATTACGTGCGTGTTAGCTAATAGCGAAAATTTTGAGCGCATGCAGTAATTTTGGTTAATTAATCTGCGTAGAAAAAACATTTGTCTATCTTGATATTTGCAGCAAATACACGATTTTTTAAACTTTTGAATTACGGAACTTGCTGTAAAGTTCTGTACTTGAACATTTAAATTTCAAATTTTGCAAGGTAGCGTGACAACAGATTTGATGCGAGGTAATAGATTACGTAACCTACCGGCTTCTTTCGCTGGCTATCTTGGAGTGCAACAGTTAGCGAAATATTAGCATGATCGGTCAAAACCGTCAACATTTGCCAAAGTTATCACAAAACAAGAGCTAAGCAAGCCCAGGCTTGCAACACCGCTCCATGCTTGCGTATTAGTGACATATTTACTTAGTTATTTAGGTACTTACTTATTCACTCGATTACTTACT
>Ga0209052_1000518_pt1 | contig 12120 bp, 6 predicted proteins | sample WorMetHEROISLAND_2_FD_187409 | JGI IMG/M metagenome (GOLD analysis project Ga0209052, IMG submission 187409) | Marine gutless worms symbiont microbial communities from Max Planck institute for Marine Microbiology, Germany - Olavius sp. 4 HERON... | ecosystem: Host-associated > Annelida >...
ATCATGGAGAGTCGTCATGATGATGATGATGATGATGATGATGATAGCTGTCGGTATCTCTCTTGACCTTTCTGTCCATATTACACACTGTAACTTCGCTGTAGTAGTGGGGTACTGTACTCCGAGAACCCGAACGACGCTCCGTCTCTGACGGAGAGGAGTTTACTAAGAGCAGACCATATCGTAAGAACAACCATACTACACGTCACCAGTGCTAAGTGGCTGGTGAACTTTCGGCGTTCAGAGTTGACTTCGGCTTCCTCGCCGACTTCGGCTTCACAGCCGTTTACTGTGACCTTCGGTTACATCGGGGTTGCGCTTTGGCCGAACTGATACAACCTCAGCACTGGGCAGGTGTAATAACCTGCCCGCCCCGAATGTAAGGTAAGGTAAGGGATTGTAGGTATGTAATGGGGGCGATAGGCCCGCGTAATACCGCAAATTTGTATCTGCAGAGCCCCCGCCCAATCCGCATCAGGCGATCGGCAGCGCGGCGGTTAAGCCCGGTGCAAGCGAGGCAGCTGCGATGTTACGGGTTGTTACGAACAACAATCGGCGGCCGTTAGCACTCGGACACGTGACGCCAGAGTCCGCACGTTAACGCCACGGACGTGCCACAGTGCCGCTGGCAGATAGTAGGTGTGCATAGGTCACTGAGGCGTAATAAGCCGTTATTGGCATAAACAATTAGAACCGCGGTGCGAGGCTGTAGAAATACAGAAATAACACCGCCCCAATCGAAGACACAGCGTATAGTGCTGGTAGATAGACGGCGTGCTGCGTAGTGCGTTAATTGGCAGCGCATTATGTGGCGATCTATTGTCCGCGTCAACGAACAATTGAATCCGCGGTGCAGCATGCAGACATACCACCGCCCAAGCGTCGTGCCGCTAGATAACTTAATTTCATAACTTAATTGCATAATTCTTCACGGTGCGATGCACCGGCTGACCTTTGTATCTCTGAGCACACCTCGCTGCGAGAAAGTTGGCAGAGCATCTCACGAAGCAGGTACGACAGCAGCAGACCTTGCCTGGTTCTACAAACCCACACTCCACTTAACAGGATGTCGGACGATCGACAAAGTTGGCCGATTTTGTCTGCCGACAAAAATCGTCCGATTTTATTGTCCGACTGAAACACGTTGTATTCTCGACGATAAAATCGGACAACTTTTTGGATATCGGTCACCACGGTGATTGTTTACAGTGGGAGATGAATATTTATTTTAGCTATTTATGTTGTTTGTTATTCTATAATGCTCATTTTCGTTCATTAGATGCAGAAAAATAACTCAGGTATTATTTTGCGATTTGCATCATGCTGTTGTGTATCCGTGGTGCAAGCTGATATCGTACGAAGTTGCAAACGATAAAATCGGCCGTGTCTCGTGGTTCAACGGGCAACTAAAACACGCCCACAGGTGCCGCAGGTGTGGCCGGATGTGCCGGTCAAGGATCGGGCTCTTTGCCCACACCAGGACGCATCGCTCGTGATGAGATCCGTCGTGTCGACGGCTCAGTCCAGCAAAACACGCCCACGAAAGCTGACCAACTTTATCGATCGTCTGACATCCTCTTTTTCGATATGTTCTGTGCATTTGTTGTACAACAAGCTTTAGAACAATTCCACACAAAGTCGAAAGCCTACAGCAAATCAACAACATTACAACATGTCGGGATGTTGTATTGTATTGTATTGTATTGTATTGTATTTCGCCATAAAACACGTACACGCATGCTGATAACTAAACATTATGGCTGGACAACCAGGCAGAATGCACTTACGGTTGCCCATACTACAACTAATAAACCCTACTAGGCCGCAAGAACGCACGCTGATAAAAAAGATACATTAAAAACACACATTAAAAGACACTAACACATGTAAAATACTACTCAATAATAAGAAAATTGGAGAAGTCAATTCTACAAAGACTGTGCTTAAAACAGCTAACAGAACTAAAATCAACGTCACGTCCTGCGGTAGACAGTTCCAATATTTTACAACTCGATTCGCGAAAAAGTCTGTCCTGACATTATGTCTTGCTAAATTGTTGTACAGCTTGTTGTACGACTTGCTGAACGGGTACGACCTGTTGCACCGCAAGTCCACAACTAATCGAAGTGGTGGAGATTGGGCTATAGCTGCAGAGGACAAGAACATATACTGAGGCGTCGGTGCATGCTCAGTTAATGTCTTTACACCCGTGCGATGACGACCCGTGAGCGGCTTACGATCTGTCAGAATTTCGACGCGCCACACCCCGAACCGACCGAACTCGGCGGGTCGATTTCTCACCGATTACAAGTACACTTACTTACTTACTTACTTACGACTGTAGTGAGACTAGATAAATAGTAAGAAACAATTTATAGTGCTTTTAAAGGCCAGCTAAGCCGACAGTGTTCGGTAGATAACCTTTTAAATGTAATTTATCACAAATATATGTTACTGGGTCCAATAAAGTAGGCCTAATCTTTTACAGTTACACGCTGCTATGAAGTAAATGTAACATATATGTACTTTTACGTGTATACTTTTCAAAGGTACCGGTAATAAAATTACTTTGAACCGGTGTACTTCCCACCAAAAACGAATGTACTTTCGTTTGAATTGCCGGCTTAATCTGCCACCCTTTCCAAGTTACGCTCACCCTGGAATTGTAAGACATTAGCTGGTCCGTAATCCGTGAGTTGTGAGTTCTCGAATAGAGAGACGAGTTTCCTGTTTCAGCGGATTTGAGTGACAGTTAACTGTGCAGCGTTTATTGCACGATAACTTACGCCATGCAGATGTGAATATAGTATAGTACCTTTTTGTACGTTTGTCTAATTTCAACTCCAACAAGTTAACAACGCTATCTTGCTGCGGGATATTTTTCTCCGACGAGAACAGTGACTATTTTGAGTTCTAACACTTTTCGTCATTTTACCTTTCCTCAAAAACTTTGACCAACAGGGTCAGCAACTAATGACCACAACAGCAGCCATAGAATCACACAGAGGACAGCTCACATGAGCAAATTCAACTTTAGGTCGATTTCAGCTCATGTGATATCGTTTGACGCACAAAACCTTACTCAAACACGCGCTAAGTCTGTTAGTCAAGGATGAGTTACAGGCAGTGCAGGCAGTCAGTTGACTACCATGACCACGGCGGCAGGCTGCAGTGCCGTTACTTTTCTCCGGACTCGCTGTTACCTTTCTATCTATCTATCTATCTGTCTATCTTTATTCGTCCAACAAAAAGACAATTTAAATGCAATTGGACATGCAGTAGGACAGGACAGTGAGACTAAAAGTACTGAACACTGCCCTAAATACAAACAAAGTACAGTGATATAAATCCCAGAGAATAGGCCTAGAATAAAAGCAAACAAACAAACATCATAACCAGCAAGTAAACACAATCAACGTCCAAGACTAATACAACGCTAGATTATGATACCGGTTACCGATGCAGTAACCGGAGAGATCCATAGTTTGTATTGATCGTTTGAATGATTTCAAGGTCGAAAAATCGACTGTTAGCTTTCCTGCAGCTACAAACCATTACCGCCCTCCTGACCAGCGTCGAGTTCTACTGCGCCTGCGAATCAACAGTCTGTCCATAGTCCATAGCTATGTTCGTGGAACGACCGGGAGTCGAACCCGCACATTTTTGTCCACTCGCTCGACATCCAAACCATTACGCGAGCCGAGCCGCATCAGAACAGACAGAATATATACGATAGCCAATAGATCAGTGGGTGGCGCGAACAGTCGGCCATCTGTCGTACCAAGTTCGTAGTAGTAGATCTCGTTTAACTACGCTATTCGTTCACATGTACAGAATATATAGGCGGCTACGTCGTATATTATTGATCACAGTCATTGTGAACTGCACACGCGAATACTGCAGGAACAATACACAGACTGAAATCGAATCGAACAAAGCGAAATGAGTATACGTCGCAGCACTATTTCGGTTGGAATTTATGTACACGTCTTATCGTCTTCATCCCCATTATATTTGTTCGAAAAATACAAAAAAAGTGACCGGCTAATATTTAACAAAGAGTGGGCTTCAATTTCTACAGACATTTACAGTGTTCTAACAGCGGCGCAAAGTGATAATATTGTAAAACTTACGAACATAAAATGCTATAAGTGCATCAGTTATGCACCAAGATATTCCGCGAAGTTAACACGTTTTACGGTACGCTAAAAGATAGACATAAGAACCAAAATCAACCAGATCAGGCAAACGATTAAACATGCCAGTTTTCCAGTGCAATCAGCTTTACTCATGCATCATATCGTACATCATATCATATCCCGCCGTCTCCAAAACTACGTTATAAATAAGCTGCATATGAGATAAGTCAAAGCTGGGCCAGACGAAGCGCAATTCTAAAATAGTTTGTTTTTTTAAGTTCAGAAATTATGGGCCGACGTCACGGTTTTCTCGGCTCGCGATGCTGCGAGCTATAGGCGACCCTTATTGTCAGACAGCGTTTCTGTGGCCGTGGCCGTCTGTCTGTCCGCAGCCCGGCTTGTGCTAAAGACAACGTCCGCTACAAAGCTTCCAGCGTCGCGAGCCACGTCGCCTACCGGCTTGTTTAATGTTCCTGCCTTCTGTCTACGCTAACTTTAATTGCGTACAGTATCATTAATTTGGGGCTGAACTGAAACCGAGACTGTTGCTGAAATTTGGAAAATTCAAACCGAAGAAGACGTCAAAGAATGCGAAGTTATACAATGTGTATGAATCCATACATCTACTTTTAAGTTTTGAACTTTTGATACTTATTTGTTCGATAGGCTAACTGATCATCTGCAGTTAGCAAAATTGAACACACTAAGTCCTATTCTTTGAATATCGTTACAGTACCGGTAACTCGAAAGTTGTTGTTAAGCCTGTTACTAACTAAAACTCAATCAAAGCCGAAACCAGCGCACCGCAAAATACCTAAAACAGAGTCCAAACTGTAATAATTAGCCCATACGAAAAAACACAGAAATATTTAGGAGACTAAACCGAACAAAATTACAGTTTATTTGTTTGATACCCATCACTAGCACAAACAAAGCGAAATTTGGTTTGCATGTCTCAGTGGCTCATTGGCACAGTGCGCGCTGAGCCTGAAACGGTTATCAGCCGGGCCTGGGTTCAATCCCCAGACCCGGCAGAATAAATTGTTTCACGATTATTGGCGTGCATGCTTTGAGATTAAGTTCTCGGACAGGCAAGAGGGTTTGACGGTGTCCTCTATAATCTGTGACCGTTAAGTGGTTATGGTGTGATTATGGTGGTTAAGTGCGCTAGATTAAGCTAAGCTTTGAGCTAAGCTTTAGAGCGCACTGTAATATAACCTAAATTTACTTTACTTTTACAAGATGCTCACTAGTTTATATATACTGCTTAATGTCTCGCATGCCAAACCGCAAAACAGGCTTTACCTACGAGGTGAACTGTACGCAGTGACTGGTCTGGTCTTCGGTGCAATGGTTACGTCCTAATCTCAATTATATGGCAGGATAAATTGCGGTCCATGCTGCAAATCAAAAACAGACTTCGTATAAACGCATAGCGCGTAAGCTGCCAGGAGATTATATACTAGATACTGCACTGCTGGGGTGGATAAGCGAGTACGCAGTACGAGCTTATACCACTGCAGACGGTGCTAGGCCATATCATACTAAAAAAATCCGACCTACCGACCCTGTTTTTATGCCATGTTTCCGGAGACAATTTTTAGGCCTTAAGTATGGCGTACCTTGGTTGATGGTGGCTCGGTGGTGTAGTGGTTAGCGCACTTGGAATGAGAACCCGACGACCGCGGTTCGAATCCCGGGTCGCGCCACTATTCCCTTGGGTAGCAACCTTAGGCAAGTTGTTTACACACATTGCCTCCCCAGTTTCTCAGCTCCAAGAAACTGGGGTACAAAGGGGAGTTTTCGGCGCCTAAGTGGTTATGGTGATTAAGTGCGCTAGATTAAGCTAAGCTCTAAGGTAAGCTTAGAGCGCACTATAATATAACCTAACTTTACTTTACTTGTTACCTGGTGGCAAGCATGTCGGCTGGGCTTTGTTGTTGCTGATACAATAACTCGCCTGCCGCAGGTTGTGGTCAGTGACACTGTGTGTATGCTGCGTACAGCTGATGACAGACTGCACAGGCGTCACACAGCAACTGCGCTGTATAGCAGGACACGCAACGCTCACAACGTCACGCGCCTAGCTGTCGCTATGCATCGCGCGGTGTCCACTGCGACGGTACGCCGCCGTTGTCGTAACTATAGCGTACATCATATTATCATCATCGTTTACTACGCCAACAAGGCAGCATATGACACATACATATAAAAAAGGAAAAACACGCGAAGATGAAAACGCACAACATAAAATACACAGTGGGAGACTTCACTTTTTGGACTTGACTCAAGTCAAGTCGACTTAACTTCGGTCTAAGTACCTACCTAAGCCAAAAAGTGAAGTGATTTCGCTGAGCGAAAGTCTTTCGTGCAAAGGTGTGGCCCAAGTACATACTTAGACGGAAGTTCAGTTGAACCCTGGTCTAAGTAGGTACTTAGACCGAAGTGAACTGACTTGACTTAAGTCAAGTCGGCTAGACTTAAGTCAAGTCAAAAAGTAAAGTCGCCCAATACACTAAAATACATAATATCATAGTGAAACAGTGCATGCAAAATTGTTCCAAATCATATCTTTAATTTTCATTGGTGTCATCAGATCTACACTATGGTTGTATTTACTACACACTGCTACAAACTCATTGCAGTTGAGCACTGACATTGTTCGCAATATCACATTGTTGGAACGACGAGTCTATAGCCACAAGAGTAGTTTACCTCGGTCTCCTATAGTTGTCCTTCGTATTATTATATTTGTGTGTGTTATTCCGCGACGTTTAGGCTGCCCACGTAATGACAGTATTGTACAATTTTAAACACGGAACAAAACGTAAGATCAACACTATCCCGCCATCTCTAGAACTACGTTACAAATAAGCTTCACTTGAAATAAGCGTATCAACTTACAACATATTATAGTACTTTCTATCATAGTTCCAGAATTCGTGACTTTCGGTTTCAAAGTTCGTTTAAATTCGCGAATTTAAAAAAAAAATAAAATTTGTAAAAATTCATGGAAATTTGTTTGACCATTTTGGGACTATGGACTGGTTGTTCTGGTGCAGTACCGCGACTATTAACATGCGACTGACTGAATACTGATGCTATATGTGAGTTCACGTGAACTTAGGACAGTAGACTTACTTTGACTGCTGATAGCTTACATATTAAATTGGTTCGTGAATGATGAATAGAAGATCACTGAAGTTTCAGTTTGCACCTTGCAAAAAGCAGTACTTTGATGTGTCAAAACTCAAAAGTGTAAAAAGTAAAAGTCGCTACGTGTTTTAAAATTCGTAAAAGTCGCGAATTATTTTTGAATTCTTACAATTCGTAAAATGTGCTTTGTGTCGTAGGCTCTTGAGCGTGTTATCGTTGTGATGCGTGTATCGTGCTGCATAATTGGCGTAATAAATGACTGATTAATTGATTGGCAGGTGACCGCCACGCCCACGCCTATCTGTTGCTGCTGCTGCTGCTGCACTGTACACGACTGTTGTCGACTGGCTGCCTTGCTACTGACTGGTCGTTACGACTGACTTGCGACTGACTCGCGACTAGTCGGCCGTAGTCGTCGTAATCGTCGTTGGGTCGCATTCTGTGCTCGGATCAACGTGGCCCGAGCATGGCACAAACAAGGACTCCTATAGGCCTATGTATAGCATGACAACGAGCGCTCGCTTGCTTGCCAGTAGAGCTGCGTCCGTGTCGGTATTTTAGGTCGGTATCGGTATTTCATATACATCTTTATTCATCAATATTTGACAGATAATAAATACATAATTAACGGATAAGTAGAAACTAAGAAAAAAATACAAATTAAACAGTATCTGGCACTATTTTCCCCGAACATTACTGTTAGACATGTATTGAAAAATCGTGACCCCAATTTTCCTTCTCTGCTCGTTCCCTATAATGCCCGGGTTTCCAAACGCAAACGGTCAGCAACGTTTGTTCTCCTTGATTGTTTACGTATGGATTCTTGTAGGGAACGTATTTACGCCAACTTAGCATTTCTTGATGGCGAAGTTTGAGTAATCAATTATTACATTTCGCGAATTTCTACGAACGATGATCATGAGTTCATGAACACATGGATGTTACGCGAGAGGCTGAGACAACGAACGACAGCGACCAGTGAACTGTGAGAGGATAAACACAAGATGCGTAATTGTGCAAAATCTACGAGTCACGAGTAGCGAAGCGAATGCAGCAATGCACAAGCTCACATTTTACGACCACGCTACTGCAGTGCACAGACTCAGCGGACTGACATCATCGACTGATATAATGAGCGATTGCAGAAAAGTTAACTCAAAAGTACAGCACAAGAATGACAGTCATAGTAATTATCGTGAAAATAAGCTAACACGGAAATGCGGACAGTTTGGTATTTTTGGTAGTTTTTGGTCGGTAATCGGTATTTTTGCGGTATTTGTAATACCGACGTCGGTATCGGTATTTGAAAATATCGCGATATCGCCTCGGTATCGGTATTACCGACCCATGCCTACTTGCTTGTCCTCGGCTGCTGCTGCTGCTGCTACCCTTCCCCGGCGGTCACCCGCATCAGCGATGTCATCATCGATGGCGTAGCCAGCGCTCCAGAGCGTATGACACAAGACTACTATATGCACTGCCATTGAAATAGTCAGCCGTACTTAAATACTATTGAAATACTTTGGAAGTATCTAACCGACTGTTTAAAATAGTTTTCATTTTCCGATATTTATATAGCATTTGCCAACAGTGGAGACCTATTTACTATTTCAAATAGTACATAGTTGATCGCTTCTAGTATGCTATGTCTGGAAAAAAAGATTACAGATATATCTTACGTGTTCTGCTTGAACACATTTTAGTAACTTGTCCAATCCGCTATACGGTAATAATATTGATATAGTATTTGGCTAACATACAACAAATAGCTCTCTGTTGATAGCTGTGATTAATAACTACACCGCGTCTCAAAAAGTATCTCCGACATTATCGATTGTAACTTAAATAAGCATCATCAGACTTTAATATTTTTGGCACGAATATTCCTGTTATAACTGCAGAAGCAGACACTGGATGAGCTGGAACTTGGTCTATTGCTGGCCAGTTAAGTAAAGAATATTGTGTACCGAAAAATTATTAAAATATGGAAAAAAAATTTAAATTACAATCGATAATGTTGGAGATCTTTTTGAGACGCAATGTAGCTATTAGTTAATAGTTAGGGCCATCATCATGCAAGTAGGTAACATTATCTGTTGTACGCCAAATACTATAACGATTACTGTACAGTAGTGTATTGGGCAAGTCACTAAAACTGGCTCTAATACGACAGATAAAATATAGTCTTTAGAATAGGCATACGTAGTAGCTTACGGGCTACAGTGACGGCCTGGGGTGGGGCGGTGGTATGTCTGCCCGGCTGCACCGCGGGTCAATTTTCGCTGGCGCGGGCAATGGATCGCCGCATAGTGCGCTGCGGTATCATTAACTCATGCTAATGAGCTGGCTTCCGAGATTGAATTTGACTCTTGTACTTTTGCCTTCACGTGAATATTTTTCAACAAGAGCCAAAGTAACTTAACACTATAGGGAGCATCGCTGCGAAGACGTTATTCTGGGTGAAGCGGAAGTCGTACGATGGTAGTGTCGGATAAAGCGTTGCTGAATTCGTACAAACCGTTGACAGTAACAGGGGCGCGGGAACCCTGCGGTCAGGGGGGTCAAATGACCCACCAGAAATTTACCTGGGGGTCAAAAATGGTATTTTGACCCCGCAGATTTTTTTTGGAAAAAAATATTTTCTGGTACACACCCACACGTTGTTATTGAGGTTACATCATAATTATATTATATTCTGAAACTAGGTCTAGGGGGGAGTGTGTCTTTGTTATCATTTATGACAGATTTGTGGACTCCTCGACATGTGGCCTTCGTGATTTTGACCCCGCAGTCAAAAAGTAGTTTCTGCGCGCCTGGACAGTAAGGGGGAAGGGTTACATTTTCTGACTCACACCGTAGGTCTCAGAGCATTGGCGAGCCGGATCGAGGGGCCCCGCTGCACTGCAAGGGCTATATACATCTTTTATTCACCGCACTACAGCGGTAGAGAAAATAAACGAACAACAAATACAACTACACAAAAGAACAAACAATACAAACGCTATATACTTTCTGTATTTGACAAATTCGTTTATCCTATTATCTTTATTTCGCGAGTAAATTGCAGTACAGAAGCTTAACTGAAGCTATACTTAACTGAGCAAAATCTAGCAAATGTCGCTCACGGCGTAAATGTCACAACGATGTCATTTCATTCAGTTTGCAATTGCGCATGCGTTCTACGTTCCTGAATGCATTGTCATTATCGTTATTACTTGGCTAGAGATGTTGTTTTGGGACCACGGTATGTCATCATCATCATCATCATCATCATCATTCTGTGCTGGTGGCACGAAGCGAATGACGTATTTCCCTCGTGTGTTCCGTGTTCGTGCTTGCGATGACTTATTCGGTGTTGCCAGCATCAGCAGCAGCAGCAGCAGTGACAACAACTGTGTATGTAGATCTGCCGCGACATCTAGCGACTGGTGAACGAGTTTCGACACCATATGCACATACATACATACATACTAGATAAACAGAGATGGCCGGGCATCAAATTACTACCGGTACCTGCAGATGTAAAAAAAAACGTTCAAAAATATATTTAAAAAAACGTTAAATAACGTAAAAACGTGACAAAATAAGAAAAACAACGTTTGTAAACGTTGAATAAAAACGTTAATGTCAACTGTGTTCAACCCCATGCCTAATACCTAAACCTCAATTCAAGATAACTCGAAGTGTTCAGCGGAATTTTACAGTTATCATAAGTCATTTCTGGGCTTGCAGTTGCAGGCCGATACACAAACGACTGTTACTATATGCTCTGTCTTGCAGGTCTACATGTGTTAAACAAAAAAAAATAAAAAAAAACAAAATAAAACGACGTTGGCAAAATAAAAAAAAACGTTAAAAACGTAAGACAACGTAACAAAAATATAAAAAACGTAAAAAACGTTGTGTACAGTGGCGTCACCAGGCTGCGGAGATTGTGAGCAAGAGTTGGGGAGTTTGGCGGACGAAAATACCCAAACAAGGTCCAGGGGCGGAGCTGAGGTGAAGGTCTGAACTATAATATCAAATTCATACTGAGCATGCGCGGACAAGTACGACTCTTATAATAACGTTATGTCAACAGTGTTAATGACTGACGGTACACATGACACAAACATCTGCGAGTCGACAAGTGTGAAATGTCTCAACTCATCAGATATACACGACACGCATCTACAGCGCTCGTCGTGGGACGGATAGCGGAAGTGACGGCTCGTTAGCTGTCCCGCTGCCATGACAACGCTGACGCCCTGGAGACGAGCCACCTGGCGCTCAGGCGTATGTCAGTGAGTGAGTGAGTTTCTCAGCGGCACATCAGCACAAAATAGGCCATGAGGGATAGTAGTTGAAAACGCCGTTTCCGCTTGTCGATGTCTTCATCCGTTCCGGAGATATTCGCGATCGAAGTGTGAAGTTGCGCAAAATCGCACCAAATTTTGGACGGTTTTTGCCCTCCCATATTCTAAGGGGAGCAGTCCCCCCAAAAATTGTACACACTTGATCATGCCTGCCTCGCGACACGTCACCCGGAAAAGTTTGGTGAGGTTGCTCCCCCTAACCCCAACGTTATAGGCGAGCATACCCCAAATTTTAAGCAAAATTTTGAATTTAGGCTTTCCCCCAAAAAATTTTTTTTGAACCTAAACTATAAAGTTCCATCTAGTTCACATCGTTTGGCAAAGTTTGGTGGCGATCGGCCGAGGGGGTTTCGAGATTTTGCCCCTAAACCATTTACCCCCAACATTTTTTTGGGGGGGGGAGGCCCCCAAATTTGAGACCGCCAAAGTCTAAGTGTCCACACTTCCAATCATGTGTGAAAGTGTCAGGG
>Ga0209052_1000519_pt1 | contig 12106 bp, 7 predicted proteins | sample WorMetHEROISLAND_2_FD_187409 | JGI IMG/M metagenome (GOLD analysis project Ga0209052, IMG submission 187409) | Marine gutless worms symbiont microbial communities from Max Planck institute for Marine Microbiology, Germany - Olavius sp. 4 HERON... | ecosystem: Host-associated > Annelida >...
ATACGGCCCTGGTCGCCACGCACTGCTCTTTCTTGCATAGATTCTACGTGTCTGCTGACAGCAACTGTTCACATCAGTGTGCAGATTAAAAAAACGGCAAACGGCCAATAAAACAAAAAATTCACTTTGATCCGTCACTGCAACATGCCATGCCGTGCATGGGCAGCCAGTACTAACAGTCTTGAACTGAGCAGACAATACTGACAACATTCACTTCAACAAAAATCTACAAGGTACGCCAATAAAACAAACACTCGGAAAAATTCCACATCTCCAAATTGCAGCAGTTTTTCCATCAAGCTTAGTCTGTTTGCAGACGACATGATACAGGCCACATATCCATATTTCACTACAATATTCCGGCAGTTTGGTTCAAAGATGATAACCGTCTGAGGCGTCTAGTGTCTAATGTCTCACGGGCAGCCTTCATCAACCTCACATCAGCAGTCACGGAAGCTCTGAAAAAGAGGGACGGTAGACGTGCGCCAAGGGGATGGGTCTGGGGGTGCCCCTCGCCCGTTATGGGGGTCCGGGGTGTCACCCCCAGAAAATTTTTGGGAGCGAAATACGCATTTATGGGGTCCTGGGTGTCACCATAAGAAAATTTCTGAAAAAATAGGTGCAAATCTGCGCAATTTGGCACAGTTTGGTGGGAGTGGGACGAAAAATCTATGCCTTTCGTTTCCATCCCACTTAAAACTGGGATGGAATTGAATTTACCGTCCCTGCAGTGCTGTAAAAAGTGCCATTCTGCGTCCAGTGCCTGAAATCACAAGTTCTTTGAATTCAAAAATATAAGCATAATTTACGATATGACAACAGTCAATCGTTTTTACACTGTATAAGTATTGGAATTATCGCGTGACGAAGCTTTCATGACACAAAACTGCACTTCACTGACGTTTAAGTCATCATCTCGTTACATAAAACTCAACCTGTACGGAAAAAGTACCAAATGAAGTGACTGAAGTCACTGACGACAGACAAGAATGCCTGTCATCAGTCTTCTAACACACACAGAAACCTTAACACAAAGCAACACAACGCAATTGACTAAACGCCGTTTATGTGTGCTGAATACACTTTGCTCCCACATCTCTACTCCTTGCTGCAGCAGAGAGGGTTGAGTTCGGGAAATCTGCCGAAAAATAACAGCAAATTTCCAGAAACAATTCTGGTTTTACCGAGAAGAAAACTTCCAAAACCTGGAAAATTTTTCAGGAATTATTCACTTATTCATTGTTGCAAGTTTGCTGAATCGCACAGAACTAAGAGTAAAGTGATCAATCAGATCCAGTGACGTACACTTTGACGTAATTGCATCCTGTTGAATCCCACATGGAAATCTATCAATCAAATATGTATCATAACCATACGGATGCCATATGGCTCTGCTACTGGGGTAACTACTAACTTTTCCGAAAATTTCCGGAAAAATTCTGAAATGTTATTTTTCCGGAAAAATTACAACCATAGCTGCAGCAACGTAGAGTTGATTATTCCGACTAAAATGCACCATTAGAAAATAGCTAAAAATTTAAATTTACACGTACACAGGTGTGGACGGGATCAGCAAGTGCAAGTCAAACAGTGCTCAGCTGGTTCTGTGTAATACCACTGCAGACATTACGACATCAACAATAGACACGGTTCCCACTTGCTTTTCAAAATAAAAGTCAACGACTTTTCCAGACTTTTTGGGACATCGCCATTAACTTTCAAGGACTTTCTCTCATGCTGCTTTGTCAATGTCTTTTAAGCCAAGCGTGCATCTCGCCTTGTGTACGTCGTTTGTCCGACTAATCCAATGTGCGGCTCATCACTGAGAGTCCAGCTATCATTGAGCCGACAGTCACCTGGCTTTTTTACTACAATTAAGTTACTTTTTACAAGCTCTCACCTTAACGATATTCCAGTCACCTAATGTCATCATTCCAACAATAACCGCGTCCACAGATTACAGTATTACAAGGTAAGAAAATTCCAAGACTTTCAAAAACCTAGTAAGTCAGATACAAGGACTTTCAAGCACCAAGACTATCTTCAAGTACTTTCAAGGCCTTGAATACAGGGGGGGGATTGAAGGACTTTCAAGGATGCGTGGGAACCCTGGCAGCAGCCAGACCACACCCTAGTGAGGCATCAACAAATTCATGTGCTTCCAGTTGCCGTCCATCACTAAAAATCAACCGTGCCTAAGATATTTATTGGACCCTTCAAAAATACTGGTGGCGTTTTTCTGGTTCACTTTCAAAGTCTTACCGAAACAAAACTGTTTGCATCTAGTCAGTTATGCTGCAGTATCTTTACTCTAGTTATCATTGATACTATTCAGTGTGTCGTATCGTTTTCATGAGCTGTATATTACATGGAATGTCATAACATGAGAATAAAAAATAAATAATAATTTCCTCCTATCCGTGATTCTTCACCGGACTGCAACTACAAGCCCAGGAAATGTTTATGCCGTGATCTAGTTGATACGCACGACGAGCGCGACTGTCAGTGACGGCCCAGCAGTACAACACACGATTATTCACGACTACTTACGTTATGTACACAACAACAACAACAGCAACAACAACTATATCAACATGACGTTCGCTCACAAGTCATTCAGCTTATTTCACTATCGTTATTTCATGACCTACTTCGACCTCCTATGTCGGTGACCAGAGAGTGTTGTAACTGCCAATAATCTCACTCCAGTCAAGCGTGACGACTGGATCGCGTCCCAAGTCTGTTTATCACACGCACGTCCCACCCAGAACACACCGTCAACCACAGTCATGAAATAAGCACGTTTCAACACGGTCTAGATACACACTCTATGACACGTATACTTACTGCTACTACGGTATGTCCGCAAGACTGTTTATCACATGCACGTCCCACCCAGAACACACCGTCAACCACAGTCATGAAATAAGCACGTTTCAACACGGTCTAGATACACACTCTAGACCGTGATGACACGTATACTTACTGCTACTACGGTACGTCCGCATTTCCACACTTTTAGTTTCATGGACTGGAAATTACCAACTAGACTAAGTTCCGTGGAATTCCAGAAACACTTTTTCCATAGAAACTTGCACATCCGCCGTTGAGCTTGCTCGTTGCCCAAATATGGTAGTTCAAGGTCGTCAGCCCTGGAATTTTTTTTTTGAAATATAGGCCCAAAACTATGCAATTAGGTTCATTCTGGAGGCAAAATACACAAAAATGTACAACTTAAAATTACTAATTTAGATTTCAAAAAATCAACGGGTCATCAAAAGTGGCACGTCGGAAAGTCAATGCTTTTCAATGGCACGGAGTTTACTGTCCCTGCAGTAGAAGCTGGGTGGCCCCGGCATTCTATGCACAATATTAGCCAGCTACATATTCCAAATGACACCGAGGAAATATCCACAAACGTACACTGGTAAAGAACGTGTTTATATGTGAATTCAAGATATCTGAGCTAATGCTCATGGGACGCGTGACAGTATCAGTTTAGTTTCGTACACAGGTTGTCTTGGTCTATCCCCAGAAAAATTTACCTGAAACCCATATTTTTGGGGTTCAAGGTCGATCAATGTCATCGATGTTGGTACCACTGGAAAGCTTGTCAGCAGTGCTTGTTATGATAAGCAGCAAGTCTGTGTCTATCTGCAACCGTGTTCACGCTAGATGAGCCAATAGTGGTAAAATAACGATTTCTAAGGAAGGGTACCCCTCTTTGATGCCCTCATTTGAGGGGAATCTCCTCACCCAGTGGCACCAAATTATCTCATAAGAAATTTGAGACTCTAGGCTATCATATGGTGAAGACCCGGAGTCTCTATCTGACCTGGCCTTGAATCCATACCGGGTCGTGACAGACAGACGGACAGACAGAATCGCCATAGCTAATACGCGCTCTCAGCAGTACCTGCCGGTACAGCTGTCACGCGTAAAAATTGGTCAGTGATGACACAACACCAATACAATAATACGTCTAAAGGCTGTTTCTGCTGACTACAGTCTACTAGAGATAAATACATTCTACTAGTAATATTCTAGCAATAATGCCCAATCCTCAGCAATGACATGGATCATGGCATATGGCTAGCAATTTATGTGCATAAGATTATACACACGGGCAGAATATGCAAGCATATGCCGATGCAGATGCCGATGCCGCGCATTTCAGCAGCATATATTGTTAACAAATCATGCACATTATGCACGAAAACGAAGTGCACATTCAGTGGCGATGTCTAGGAGGGGCAATCGCCCCCCCCCCACAGTTTGGGCTGTTGGAAAACTACCAGAAAATTGTCTTCTTGCAGGAAAGTTTCCATACAAAAATGCAACACTTGGGCTAAAAAACATTTTTTGGGGAAATCTATGGGCAAAATCGAAATTTTCAGCACCCGTAATCTCCTCTGTTGAAAATTTGCAGAAAACTGTAACTTTCTGCCGGCCTACTTTTCTAACCCACGTCGCCACTGTGCACATTTCAGGACAAATTTCCACCATCCACCAGTATCCCTACGCCACACAGAGGACTGAGTGGAGTTAAACAGACTACAGAACTGCCAAATAAAACGTAATGGTTAGGACGTTGGATTAGCGATCATGAGATCGTGGGTTCGACACCGAGTCGGGTCACTATCAAGTGGTTAGTACTAGGATGGGTGACTGTCTGCAGACAGGTAAACCAAGTCAGTATATAACCAACCATCTAGGCCAACTCAGCCTTCCATCCCTCTGGGGTTAAGGCGGGGGGGGTGCATTCACCGGTGTCGAGTGGCAGGTAACTCTGTTTGATCTCACGTGGCAGGTGACGCTCCGTAGATCTGAGATGGGGATTACTGTGAAGAGCTATACACACCCTTTAACCCATAAATGCCCTGGTCAACATTAAAGCTGTCGAGTGTTGAACGGCGCTGTAGCTGAATGACATGCATGCTGTACACTGTAGAAGCTGTGGATGGATCTGAGATCTTTACGACCAGTGAAGAACGTACTAGACGTGTCTTACACGGAGTAGACTTGATATCATACAGACACTGAGTCCAGTGGTTTCACGATGGCGACACACTGGATGACTCTCTACAATCACGCGCAACAGGGTATACAAGACGAACTGAACTGAACAGGCTTACAGGTAAACGTAAAGGTTGGGTACTTGCTATAGCGCCTTTTACATGAGTCAGACTCGCGACCAGAAGCGCTTTACAATCTCGAAAGTGGCAGCTCATTGGCATGAGCTAATGATACCGCAGCACATTATGCGGCCATCCATTGCCCGCATCACCGAACGACTGGACCTGTGGTTTGCAGCTAGCAGACATACCACCACCCCAATCAGCCACACTAAACCTTCAGCCCATAGCCCGTAAGCTACTACTCATTTCCCGTCGCGCTGAGGGTAGGCGGGTGCGTTGACACTGATCTTAGTACACTTTGTCAAAGGAACTGAAACAAAATGAACTGAACCGCCAGTTCGCTCACTCTGTACAGTCCGTGCAGTGCAACTGAACTGAACTGAACTGACATTCTGCAGTTCAGTTTAGTTCGCTTAGTACACGACCGTAGATGCAACTGAACTGGCATTTGACTTCAGTTCAGTTTCATTCAGTTCTGTCGCTTAGATGCAAATAAATTGAACTGAGATTTCAGTACAGTTCAGCTCTGTCGCTTTATACACGCCCTAAGGCCACGTTGCACCAATGCTGTTCAAATTTGATCCGAGATCAAATTCGACTTTGATCGCAGTTCAGCCACAAATTTGCGTTGCGCTAACGCGGTTCAAGTCTAAACGCAAGTTGTTGATCTGATCTCAGATGATTCGAACCACTGTCCGGCCTCCCGTTCAACTCAGTGGAATTATGGGATATCATTCCTTCAACTCGCCGAACCAACCGAGCCAATCAATCCAAACAACCCGAAATAACAACAGAAACACTGTTGGTATTGGTTTGTTTGACATCTAATTCTATCGTATTCGCAATCAAGATACGCTACATTAGCTATATTTCTGTTTCCTGGACTCTAGTAACCATAAATCACAACAAATTACCGTTTCACAACAACTGAGCCACAGAACTAACTTGCATGATCCACGTAAACTCAAGAACAATATATCCAATGTAAAAATTAATACGAGAAGCCACATACATCTGCAATACATATGAACACTCACTTGAGTTGTTTGAAATGTTGCTTCTCATAGCTGCTATCCGGCGGCTCACATTCATACGAAGCCAATGACAAGGCTACAAATGTAGATTCAACAAAGTTTTATTTTCATTTTTGTACCACCGAGTCTCACAGGCATAGTAACATACAGTTCCAAGGTGCTTTACCGTGCTACGCCAAATGCGACAGATTCGTCGCTTGGTGCCGACCGACACGTTCCAGACGCCAACGCATTGATTGGTTGATACCAGAATTCAAGAGTTTAATGCATGGCATTAATATTTACAATGGTGTCTTCCTTGGACAGTCATTGGTTTTTAGTTGCTGAACAAAACAACATATGGTAGCACACTCTTTGGTACTCCCGGTCGGGTTGCTATCTAGTGGTTACTACCTGGATGGGTGACTGTCTGTGGACAGCTAAACCATCTCAATATGCAGCCAACCACCAAGATCAACTCAGCCTTCCATCCCTCAGGGTAGGTAAATTGAGTACCGGCCTGTTTGGCTGGGGTTATGGTAGAGCACGTTTGCCTGTTTCGGGTAGCACGTAACACGTAATATGACAGGTGATGCTAAATAGCTCTGAGATGGGTTACCATTAGGAGCTATAGGCAACTTTTAGACCTTTTTTAACTTTAACACCTGCAAATGTCCAAAGAGAGGCAACGTAAACGTGAGATAACAGGCACTAAACTGTACTCACAGTTGTCAGTCAGAACTACGTTTGTCAGCAGATAGTTCAGCACCGTTGGACACCGATCAAACGGACACTACAACATATCACATCACAATCATTACATTGACATTAGTGCTGCGTAAATTAATGACAAATTAACTGATTAATGGTCAATAATTGTGTGAAAAAAATTTTAATGGACTAAAATTTGAATAAAATTCTGCATATGACATGTCATCAAGATTTATGCTTCTGTACTGCTTGTATAGTCTTAGTTTGTGCAGTTTGCACTCTGTAAGCCCTCGCGATCAGACTAAAGATTCCACTACTACAGACTCTATGAACTGCAACACTTTTTTTACTGATTTTGCTTTGTTCATGAAAGATAACAAGTGCCAATAGTTGCATTCTACACTTTCCGTGGTCTTTCCAACTGACTACAAAAATTGTTCGAAATTAATCGATTAATTGAAGTTAATTTCTGAAGATTAATCGACTAAAAAATTTTCAATCAGTACCAGCCCTAATTAATATATCAAAACTTCATTCGCCACAATATAGTGCTAGCAAAAACAGACATACACACACACACAGACAGACAGACAGACAGAGACAGAGAGACATAGAACAGTGATAGGAAACAATGTAATTAATATCATCAACAAAGTTATTCAACGATGAGCCAGGTTTGTACTGAAAACGGTTACAATTCGCCAACTTAGTATCTGACCAAGCCACTCAGGCCAACTCAGCCTGGTCATTCATCCTTGTGTAAGCAAAAAACGTGTTCTGGCGATGGTTATGGCCATCGCCAGCAAAGAAACGGCAAGTTCTGCCTAACAATAGGCCCTGTTACCAGGACTGCTAGCACACTCGCCTAGTTGGTTAAAGGTGCTGGCTGCTAATAGAGCTGGCCATCAATCAGTCGATCATTAAACTCGCAAGAGATAATAACAGCACAATGAGGGTGTAATGTGGCAGAAACAACCAGGCAAACACTAAGCACATGGAGGTGCCCTAAAACCACAAACCAGTTTATTCCTGGGCATACAAAATACACTGCTGTATTTTATACGCTCACATTTAGCACAAACACAAGTTACCTCTAGCTGTTTCCAGGAGATAAATTCTGTTATTTGCTTTGCCAAATGCCAAAATTTCTGCAACAAAACAAATCAGTGTCAAGGTACACAACAATTTTATAAACACGCTCAAAAACATGACAAGCAATTACAATAACAGTATGACGTTGTTACTACTACCACAGTAACTAAGCCTACAGCTGGAATGAGCCATATCTTTATATGCAACAAACAGAGTCTGAAACGGAGTAACCACAATTCTAGTCAACATGACATCCTTTATTACAGTACTACAACGTGAGTCAAAAACACAGCACCAAAAAACTTTTGGACCTTAGGCCACATCATAAATCTTTGCTAAATATCGATCAATTTGCATAACTTTTTCACTGTCACACTCCCCAGATAATTTGAAAATCACTGCCGCATACTGCGCAGTTCATTAAATTGCTTTCTTCATATCAGTTCAACGAAAACAATGACACTGAGTTAACTGACGAAACTCGTGGCTAGGGCTGCCACGGGTGCCCGGGTACCCATCGGGTACCCAGGTAATAAACTACCCGGGTAATTTTTTACTACCCAACGGGTACCCAAGTAATAGAATATTTAATTAAATTTAATTTTTTAACCAATATTTGATATTTAATTTAGTTTAACTTGCACTAGTTTTACAATTTTGAATAATTTTGTTGTTTTATATTTCTGAAAAGCAACAATTAGTCTCCCTGTCCAACAGTTAAACTCATGTCACCGTATAACCTACTTCAAATGTAGGCCTAATCCTCTAGTCAAGACTCCGGATTACAGTATATTCTGCATCGCCAGTGCTAAACAGCTAACAAATTTCAACGAATATTCGTTGTATTTTCACAACACAAGAAAACTAAGATTATTTGACGCTATATGGGTGTTTTTTTGCCCAAGATAAGAATTTACCCCCGCCCCCCAGTTCCTCTACACTGCAGTGTAATACTTATTTGCTTACTTACTACCCGGTCTGGGTACCCGGGTAATGAATTACCCGATAACGGCAGCCCTACTCGTGGCAAGAAATGATAAGAGAAACACTGACCTCAAAGTTGATGTGACCACTCGGCAACCTGCAATACACACAAGCACTAACTAACAGGAGGACGAGCTCGTCAAATACACATGGTGGGCCAAAAAGTGGCGCCAACTTCTTTACCGTTTGTAACTTTGGAAGTATTGATCAGATTGGCACAGATCAGAGTAATTTCACTGATAACATTAACGCATAATTTATTCGGATTAACTATAGAAAACAGTGGTGCCATCTAGCAAAGGATAATAACCATAATAAGTAGCAAATTTCTTTTATGGTTTTGTTAAGTATAAGAAAGATCAGTAAAGACAATCGTGCATTCAATAAGATTTTGTGTCAGGGAAAAAAAACTGGACCTCATAAAGTTTGTTAAGAGAATTTCCCTGGAAGAATTGGGCCAGGACAAGTGTGGACCGGCTGCTGAAGAAAATTTCTTCCACTAACATGTCAGAACATGAGAAAGGCGGCAGCCATCTGCGATCAGATCACACGTTGGAATTTTGAAAAAAAAACATCCACTGAAGTCTTATGAAATCGAAAGTGAAACGGGCATTTCACAGTCGTCGGTTCGGCGCATTGCGAAGCATGACCTTCAGCTGAAAACCTACAAGCACTTATCAAAGTTATTACCACTCACTAGATGGTGCCACTTTACTTTCCAATGCTGATGCGAATAAATGACGACGTAATGTTAGGAATGAAATGAAACTGATTTGCTCCAAACTTGGGTGTCAAGCTGATCAATATTTCCAAAGTTACAAGCTGTAAAACAAAGTGTTTCTGAAAAGCGATGTGTGGAGTGGAAAATGATACGTGGAATCCACATATCATTTACAACTCAGTGACACAAAGGCTGACAGAAAACGGCTTCTGAAATGTGGGTTTGAAGGGTTTGAACTCTCTACTGATTTCTTATGTGTGAGGCCACATTACAGATCTTGCCCGTCTGTCCGTCTGTCTGTGCTCCTAACGTCCATACTTATTGTGTTCTGAATGATTCGCAGCAAAACGGCCTCCGACCACTGGCAGACAGTCATTCCAATGAAAGCAGCAGCGGTTGCTGAAATGTCAACAAACTAACTGAAGGTTGTAATTTGATGAGTATTGTAGAACTTATTAGCTACGGACCTGTTCAGACAGCCTTCGTTCAGCACATAGATATCCTTCACGAAGATACTGAAGAACGGTATGATGATCTGAAACAACAGACAACACATGCGGACTACTGGGTCAGTACACTCAGCTGCTACACAACGACAATACTTGATTTGATGTTACTTGATCAAAAGTATGCTAACTATGAACGTAACTTGGAGCATGAGGTAAAATTAGTTGAAACCACTGACAGTTCTAGCCTGGAGGTAGAGCTGCTAGCCTGCTATACTACAGCCAGAGGCGAATTTAGGCATGTTGAGCCTGTTCGGCTAAACAAAGGCCTCATAGAAAGAGACCAGAAAATGCTGGACAGCAGCAAGACATTTTCTGGCCCGCAAGGGCCTCTTTATGGTGCGTTGCAACATTAAAAAACTCACTTGGTGCAGCACGACATTCTCTGGCCTGAGGGGGCTCTGTATGCCACACTGTGAAACCTACATTTTAAGACGTTACTTACTTATTCATTTGCTAAACAGAAAATTTATGTGAGAACCCCACATTTCTACGCGGCCTATATCAGGTCCAAATCCAGCCCTGGCTATAGCACCTATAATTTCGGCTCAACACCCCAATATTAGCGTGTAACATTGATTTTGTGATGGCGACCTACACTGCTAACAATTCTGACAGAAATGCATCCATCTTACTCGTTCCCTGTCGTCGGAAGCACCTTCTGCTCGCCAAACTGCCGCCTTCAGCGACGACCGATAACTGCTGAAGTTGTTGGCGGGGTTCGTCTGATGCTGACGGACACAAAACAGTGAAAACACACATGCATTCAGTGTTAACTCCGGAGCATGATTCCGGAGTTTATAAGTATAATTTACACAAATTTTAGAAAAAAAATCAGACTTGGGAAAGTCGTAAGAAAGACGTGATTTAAAAGAAACATAGGAAACAAATAGGAAATTCTTACAAACAACTCACAAAGAACTTACGACAGCATATTACCAGAGTTAGGAAAACGTAAAACACGCATGCATTCACTAGTTCAGTTCATCGTTTCCATACAATCTCAATACAGTGTCAGAATAAATAGAAATTCTGTTTCAGCAAATTTTGGCAGCAGAATCACCCCCAAAATCAGTTAATTTACCGGTAATTACATTGGCAAAGGCATGAAGCAGACGACTGGTGCACACTGGGATGTGCAGCCAGGACCAATGACAATGTTCCACTAGTGTTTCTATTTATATTCCCCAAGTTGTGATTGGCTGAGAGCTAAGAATTCCTGAGTTAGGCTTCAAAAATCAACTTAACCAATTCCTAGGAAAAACCTAGCAAAAACCTGAAGTTGCTGACTAAAGAAGAACTGACGAAGAACTTTAAAAGACCTTAGAAAAATTGGTAAAAAGTTTTCATTCACAGTTAGACCCTGCACTCTTAAGTTGATTCTGATTTTAACCCATGTACTAGTTCAACAGTATACTGACAAAAAGGTTGGATTTTTTTGATATATTATAAAATAAAACACAGAATGATAAACTGGCACATTTGTACAAGAAATAGGCTGAATACAACACATCACACTCCTCCACATCCATAAGCGCAGGTTTGCAATGACAATGAAAAACTAAAATAAGACTCTCACTAACCTCCATAATGTCGAGTTTCTCTTTGTTCACTTTCGCCCACTAAAACCATCACAACTAACTGATATGACACCCAACAGAACAAACTACGTGAGTGACACGAATATACAAAGTAAAACCAGCGGCGTTGTGCGTTAACAAAAGTAAGCGGGGCAGGAATTTGCAATTTTCCAACAGACACCTGCAAATTTCCAATGAATGGGTTATGGGTGGTCAAAATTTCAATTATGCCACTAAATTACCCGAAATAGGGGTTTCATCCCCAAATGTTGCATTTTTGAAATAAAATTTTGGGACCAAAAATACTTTCTGACATTTTTTATACAGCCCAAAATTTAGGCCGGCGATTGCTCCTCCCTGC
>Ga0209052_1000520_pt1 | contig 12091 bp, 9 predicted proteins | sample WorMetHEROISLAND_2_FD_187409 | JGI IMG/M metagenome (GOLD analysis project Ga0209052, IMG submission 187409) | Marine gutless worms symbiont microbial communities from Max Planck institute for Marine Microbiology, Germany - Olavius sp. 4 HERON... | ecosystem: Host-associated > Annelida >...
CTCCAGTACGATCCCAGAGTCTTGGGCCTGCTTTTCGCAAAAGCGATAGGACTTCTCAAGCACCAAAAGCAGCTGTAACGGCGCAATGTCCAGACGGACGTGACCGGAATTGATCACGGATAGATCGAGCATTTCCTGGACGAGATTATTCAGATGGCGTCCGGCCTCACCAATTCCCTGAGCATAGGACAGATAAGCCGGATCAAGGCTTCCATACTCGGCACGTTCGATCGAACGCGCTGAACGCATGATCGTGTCAATGGGGCCATTCAGTTGCTTATTGATAGCCGTAATAAAATCTTCTTGAGCGCGTTCCGATTGTTTTGCCTGGTGTTGAATGATGGTGCTTGCGTCTTGACTATGCTGCAGGTCACTAAGACGGCTTTCCTGGCGACGCAGCTCCTGTTGCTCGGCATTGAGGTGGAGATAAAAGTCCGTCACATCGCTTGCGGCTCCTCGATAACCCGTAAACCTGCCTTGGGAATCGAACACTGGGACACCGGCCAGATGATAGAGCCTGGTTGTTCCATCACTCCGGTCTAGGTGAAACAGCAAATCCCGGAAACTACGTTGTTTTTCCAGAACTTGCCCCCATGAATCGCTGGAATGATCCTCTTTACTGATCGTCCCCAGACATGACAGATGTTGTCCGATCATGCTTCCCGGCTTCCTGCCGGTCATCAGCTCCAGATGGTCCGAAACCATCGTCAAGCGATAATCCTGATCGCATTCCCAGAACCAGTCTGCAATTGCCCGAGCATAATCGACATAGCGCAAATTTGCCTCTTGAGCTTCCTCGATCCGTTCGAACCCGGCGGTCCAGTTCTGGAGCGTTCCTGCAACTCCCATCAGGGTCTGATCCTCTCCTAATACCGGGGTAAACTGAACATCATAGTGACGGATGCGGCCATTAATTTCAAGCGTTATGGGACGCATTAGGTTTTTGCGATTGATCATGACCCGCCTGATATAATGATTAAGCTGATCTAGAAGTATTTTCGCACCCGCCTTATTCATAAGCTGTTGAAAGGCGGTGTTATACTCGACAATTTCATTCCTTGTGTTGGATTTGAACAAAGCAACGCGTCCGACTTCCATCAATTCATAGGCAAGGGCAGCCAGTCGAGATGGTTGGGAGCCAATATCGTTGCCGATTTGATCATTAAGGTGCAATCCCCCCAAATTCACTGAGGGGCTGTTACCCAGTGCATTAAAATCTATGCTCATATCCGAATTCATCCAGGGCTTGTTGATAATTGGGATCGCGCTGCCAGTAGCTTAGGACTTTCATGGCTTGTTCGTTGGTGATCTCCTTGAAAAAATCAAGCCTTTCGGTGAACGATTCGGGCCTGGCTTCAGCTTCCTGTGTTAAAGTGTCAAGGAGATTGTAGAGGACCATCTGGGTGAAATCTTCGCTGAAGTTCAAAGCACGAGCGATAACCATAAAACAATAACAGTCCCGGTCCGTTAGAATGCGCCAGATCATTTTATCGCTTATTTCAGCCATTTCCCCTAGCGTGGAGGCGAACAGGCTCATGCGTCCATGTTTCAGGCAATTTCGCAAGAATTCCTCATCAAGAAGCCCCAAGCGGCTCAAATGACGCGATAGACGACTAGCGCGCGCTCCTGCACCATCGCTGGTGCTTAATGATCCAAGCGCGTTGCGGGTGGATTCCTGGATGGAGTGATCGACAACCTGTTCGGGAATATTGTATTCTTCAATAATATGGTATCTCAAGGCAACCGCTGTCCACCAGTACAGGTGTGTCAGTAGAGTCTCTGGCAGATCGTCTCTTAAGATCAGCGGCTCTTGGAACCGATCGTAGCGCTTACTTTCGGTTATCAGATATTCCATCACGCGCCGACCGAGCGCCTGGTCCTCATGCCGCATTAATTTTTCCAGGGGATCGCTTTCCTGATCCGAGTTTTTATCGTCGGACGAAGCCTTTAGCTTCAGGACAAAACGATGCTCTTCTGTTCGAATACGGATGATTTCAATCAATTGTTCGCAACGCAGCAGATCTGTGGCTTCCAGCCTTTTCATTGCAGCTTGCGGTTGGTCGTGAGTCAAGATCATGTTCAAGTCCCCGGCGTCCATCTTAATCCGGGAAATCACCTCGCCGAGATGACGGCGAATATCAAGCTCAATTTCGGCAATGATCTTGCTTAGAATATCATACATCAACGATCGCTGCTGATCGGTTAGACGAATGTGGCGAGGCAAAAAAAAGTCTGTCATGGCCGTAACCATCTCCAGACGCATCACACCGGGTCGTGCTACGATTTCTTTGAGCAATTTTAATGTGCTAGAATTGTTGATCACAAATCAATCTCTATTTTTTTAAGCTCTATCAGCCGCTATCTGAGAAATTGTCTGCGATGCTGCAGCCTGCAGGGCCGATAATAACCACGAACAAAGTTGGCATGATAAAGAGGATAAGCGGGATAGTCATGATTGCAGGGAGGCGCGCAGCTTTTTCCTCCGCAAGCATCATACGCTCGTTTCGAAATTCTGATGACAACAAGCGCAAACTTGGAGCAAGTGCCGTTCCGTATTTTTCAGTCTGAAGCAGTACTGTCGTCAAATTGCGCATGGCTTTTAGATCGACACGTTGGGCCAGGTTTCTATAGGCGGTTTTACGGTCTTGAGAAAAACCAAGCTCGATTGAAGTCAGTTCGAATTCATTGGCTAATTCCGGGTGTGCCAGGGCAATTTCCTTTGCAACCCGACTGAAAGCAGCGTCGGCGGTCAACCCGGATTCTGCACAGGTCACAAGCAGGTCGATTCCATCAGGCAGAGAACGCATGATTTTTTTTGTCCGTTCCTTAACTTTGCTGTCCAGCATGATGTCGGGAATTTTATGGACGAAATAGCTGATCATGATGAGCATAAAAAGCTTTGTCGTGATAGACTTGCCGGGCATCAACACACCAGTGAGAAACAAAACGATGGTCACACCAAATGCAATAAATGGCGTGAAGGTTGACAAGAATGTATAGATGACCACCTTGTCCTTATCTCGAATACCCGCTTTGTTCAGACGGTCGGTCAACTCTTTGGCTTTTTCTCGCGGATCGATGTTGAGCATCATCAACATCTGCCGCATCCAGTTGGCCTGACGTGCGGACTTCTCTTTTTGCAGCTTACTTTCTTTATAGCGATCCTCAGTGGAGGATCCTTCGGCTGTCAGTTGCGCACGACGGCTTTTTAGATTGCTAATGCGCACCTGCATCTTGTCTGCAACAAAGAGCTGAATATTCAAAAAGCGCAATATGTTGGAATCTACGACAAGGGCGATATTTTTCAGGACAAAATAAAGCGTCCCTAGCCCCAAGACCACCAAACCGACAATCATAACATAGGTAGATATAGGCATGTCAGATCTCGAAATTCGTCATTTTATTCATGATGAAGATTCCGATCCCCATCCAAACCAGCGCTCCGACCCCGACCATGGTCAAGCGTGGATCATTAAAGAATGGAGCAAGATATTCCGCATTGACGAACCAGATCATTCCAAAGACCAAAAATGGCAAGACGCCAACGATATAGGCGCTGGCCCGGGCTTCTGAACTGAGCGCGCGAATCTTCAAGCGCATTTGGGTGCGCTTGCGCAGCATTTTCGACAAATTGTCGAGCGTCTCGGTTAGATTGCCTCCGGTTTCGCGTTGCAATGTCAGCGATATGATAAAAAAGCGAAATTCCGGGCAATCAAAGCTGTCCGCTGAATGCAAAAGCGCGTCCTCCAGTCGCCTTCCGATTTTGACGGCCTCCGAAGCCGTTCTGAATTCATGGCCCAGAGGCTCGTCAACTTCCTTGCCCGCCAATGCAACCGATTCTGAGATGGATACCCCTGACCGAAGGCTCCGCACCATGAGATCAATGGCGTCCGGGAGAAGGAGGATAAAACTCTGAATTCTTTTTTCAGCCCGCTTTTCCAACATGATTCTTGGAACAAGAACCCCAAATCCCACAGCAACAGCGATAGACACCAACAGTTTCATTTTCATCACCAACAAGGCTAAGAACAAAATTACCACGCCGGAGATCCAGATTTTGGCAAACTGCTTAAATGAAATGTTGATACCGGCTGCTCTGAGCTTATCGTTCACATTAGCTGCCAGGAGGTCAATCCCCTTCAGATTCTGTTTCCGGAAACTGGAACTCAGAAGGGGACCACGCAGGCGTTTCTTCATGGCTTCTTCGGAAGTTGAAAAACGCTCGCGAATCTTGGTTATGCGGCGGGAGATACGTTTGTCACCACCGCTGACCACGCTCAAATAGATGAACAGACCGATTACGGTCATCAAAATGATCGAAAAAAGCAGGATCAGAATACCAGTCATGGTGACCTTCTCTTAAATTCAAGTCTGTCTTCGCCTTTTACCAGGACCTTTTCCCTGGGGTCGCGGCCTTTTCTTCTTGGCCGGTCTCACCTTCTTATTTGTGTTGGACCTGCCTGCGCTGTCATCGTCTCCGGCTGTCGTTTTGTTCTCGGCTTTATCTTTTGTTTTCTTGAAAAGACCGCTTAGGAGGCCGCCTTCGCTTTCTTCCGAATCTTTTCCTAGTTTCTTTGCATCATTTATAGCTTTTTCATCTAACATTTCCTTCGCAGTTGTCAGCAATGGAAGCGTTTTGAATGCCCGAAGGACAGACCCACTCGCCGCCGCGAAAAGAGGCTTGCTGATTTTAACTGCTTCAAAGAACGCTTTGTCATCAAATGGAATTTGCTGATCGACTTTCCGTTCGATAGAATCTTCAAATTCACTTCTGGTCAGTTCGTTATTTTCGTTTTTATTATGCTGATTGATGAGTATATGCGTTTTGGCGTTTGCTGCGTTTAAAGCCAGAAGGCTAAGAATACGAATCGTATCGCGAGCTGAAGCTAGTGTATATTGACCGACCAGAAAAATGTCATCGAAATCCACTGCAAGACTGGGGTTTTCCGTTATCAGCATTCGTGGAATGTCTACAATCACAATTTCATAAGTGGATTTCAATTCGTGAATCAGATGGGCAATGGCATTGCTATCGACACTCAAGGGACGGTTGAGAGGCGTCTCTGCCGACAGAATTGCCAGATTTTCCGATTCGCGTGAAATAGCACGATCGATAAATAGGCTGTCTACACGGTTCGGGTTTTCCAAAGCATCGGAAAGACCTCGCCCAGCTTCGATATCAAAGACGAAGTTGCAGGTTCCAAAATATGGATCAAGATCCAGGATAACGGTATTTTTGTTATGATTCTCCGCAAAATCCATGGCCATTGACGTTGTGACAGTGGTTGCCCCCATACCTCCGCGAATACCCAGGACGCCAATGACATGGCTTTTGTGAGTGGCAGCATCCGGCTTGGACTGCAACAGAGCTTCGCGAGCTATGGAAATCGATTCTTCCAACATACTCTGCGTTAAAGGTTTAACGAGATAATCCTGAACGCCAAGCATCAGAAGGGACCGGAATAATTTCACGTCATTGTCCTCACCAATGACAATGACTGATGTTGATGGGTCGCATAGTGTGGCAAGATTTTCCATACTCAGGATCGGATCGGGAGTCCCGGAAATATCTATGACCAAAAATTGCGGCGATGCTGAGCTTGCAAACAAATCAACGGCGGACTGAACATTACCTTTAACAATCTCAGCTTCTTGCAAGCCTTCCACATCAAATGCAGCGCGAATCAGGTCGGTTAGTTTTAGATCCATGGTAAAAGCCAAACCGATGCCGCGTTGCTTCGATTTATATTTGACTTTTTGGGGTTTTGCTTCTTGCATATTCATGATTAACGGTCCTGTACTGCGTGATCACTGCCGGTTGTCGGACATGGTTTTCTGGATCGCCCGGCTGATGACGCCTCCATCCGGTCCGCTATAGTGTTTACCACTGACCAGATCGCTTGGGTCTGCAACCTGATGCGCCATATTAGAGCGCACGGCGCAGCCGAAAGAACTAAAAGTATAGCCATTAAACTGGGCCTTGATGGAATCGGAAGGATAGACGCACTCCTGAGCCGCTACGTCTGAGCGAACAACCATAAGTTTGCTGGTTCCCGGCACCCCAATATTTTTAAGGGGATAAGGCGACTGCATGAGAGACAAACCGTATCGTTTCAGGAATCGAGACAAAGACGCCCAGCGTTGAGCCGTTCCCGAAGCACTGTAATCCACAAGGTAAAGCTTGTCTCCGTAACGGATCTGGATTTGCTTTAGAAAGTTGGCGATGCTTCTTTCAGACATTTTAGACAGCTGGTTGTTCTGACTAAAATCAAGCTCTTGGCCGATATTCTTGTCGGAGACCACGGCCTGATAAGTGGGATGAACCGAAGCGTTGCGTTCAGGGTCGGTAAGGCTTGCAGAACAGGACGTCAATAGGGTTGCAAGAACAATGACCTTCGCTGCCCGCCCGAACGTCGTACATCTTGTTCGTCTGTGGTTGTTATGTCGTATCATTTTCAAATTCCTCGAATTCAGCAAAGGTCGTTGCGGATCATAATGGGCTTATTGAATAGGAGCATCACTGAACCCCGGACCAGGAAGGCTAGTCCCGGAATTTAGCCGTGAATAGTTGAACGTTGGCAAAACAGGTTGTTGGCTGTTGTTTCGACCAAGGGTGGGATTGGGCGCATATCCCCTTGAAGGCACCCCCTTTGAAGGCACTGCACTATAATGGTAAGGAGTACGGTACGAGGGTGTGTTCCTTTGTTTTGAACTGCTGAAAGTGATTTTCTGGCCAGATCCGCTTTGGCTTTTGGTTTGTGGCCAAACGGGCGCTGTTGGCACCATAGACTGTGCGGGCCTGATCCGAACAGGAGCTGCGCGAGACTGGCTATAGGGATAGCGAGTTGGCGTGGTCGTTATACGTGAACCGGTCAGCGTTCCAGATCTTTGCTGAACTGGTACTGTTGGCACCAAAGACCGTGCAGGTCTGATCCGAACGGGAGCCGAGCGAGACTGGCTATAACTGTTGCGGTTATAAGTATAGGGATAGCGGATCGGAGTGTTCGCCTCAGTGGGCTTGGTTTTAATGCGAACGGTTTTTATCTTATTCTCATCTGGCGCAGCCACCTTCTGCTGAACGCTTGCATCTTGTTGGACACTTACACTTTCCCGGCGCCCCAAACTTAAGGGAACCTTCCGGGGATCCTTGTTTCTGGAGAAGGTCTTGCCCATGAGCCAGCGTTTCCAATCCGGCGCTGCATCGAGCTTATCGGTAGGCAATTTCAGTTTATTTCCATCGGTCGGCTTGACAAGATAGGGCGTGATAATAATCACTATTTCCTGCTCGGTTCGATCCTGATCGTCCGTTGACCCGAAAATGCTAACAATGGGCAGATCTCCAAGTCCAGGTGTCTTCGACTTATTGTTTTGCAAATTGTTGCTAAGCAGGCCGGCAATCATAAAACTTTGACCGGACGCAAGTTCAATGGTCGTCTGGGTACGACGGGTCTGCACACCGGGAATTGTGATCCCATTGACAGACACTCCACCAAGCGTTGATATCTGACTGATCTCAGGTTTGACCTGCAGGATGATACGATTTTCATTGATGACGGTGGGGGTAAATTCAAGGCTCATTCCATAGTTTTTGAAAGAGACATTGCTGCTTCCGTTTGCACCGACTACAGGGACTGCGAATTCACCCCCTGCAAGAAAGTCCGCGGTCTCACCCGACATGGCGGTCAGAGTCGGCTCCGACAAAATGCGTGCCAGATTCACGCTCGCCAAAGCATCGATGGTCCCAGCCATGTTCATTCCGAAGGCTTTTCCGGCTAGAGATAATAAGGTCGCTGCATCCTGATATTTGGTGGGAATATTGTCATTGCCGTTGATGGTCGTGATATCTCCGCCGTCTAGAGCATGATTTCGTCCCTTGGCAATATAGAGGTTGCCGGATCCGATTTTCTTGGCACCCAGATTCGTCCCAAAATGACGGGCGATGGATCGCGTGACTTCTGCGATTTTCACCTGGAGCATGACTTGATTAGGCGTTGTAGACCTGATCTGGTTGATAACCGTCATCTGATCGCCGGTTGCAGCTTTGGTTATGCGCTCGGCAAGCTCGACCTCACCTGGCGATTTAACGCTACCGCCTAGGATAATCAGGCCGTTCATGCGATTGACAGTGATATTGGATCCTGGAAGGGCGGCCCTGATCATTTGGTCGATTTGGGAAAAATTATTTCCAACAAGGATGTTGGCGGAATAGATTACCTTCTCCGCGGCATTGGTGGCATAGAGCGTTGTCTCACCCGCTTTCACACCTAAAACATAGAGCATGGAGCCGGATTGGCTCCGGGCGTCGGCGACGCCGGGGTCGGCGACAAAAACATTTTTAACACCCCGTGGCAGTTTAATCATTGTCCCCTTCCCCACAGCCAGGGTGATTGTCCGTTTGGGTCGGGTTGACGACTGAGCTTGAGCACTGGAATACATTCCTGCAACAGCGGTCACCAAAATGAGATGAAAAACGAAAATCAGGGAAAACGCGAAATTCTTTTTATGGGACTTCATGATGATTCTCCACGACCGCGAATGATTCTGATTTTATTTTTCTTGATTTTCTTGCCACTGCTTTTTTTCTTTAAAGCTTTCTTGTCTTTTTCCAGTGACTTCTGGGCAAAGATGATCGACTTGCCAATTAGCTGACCGAAATGTTCTATGCTTCCAGGCGCAACATCCTTATTCGCCAGATCGTTTCCGCTTAAAGTCGATACCATCGCCTTGGTCATGCTTGCAGCAAGCGGTGCCTTTAGAGCGAGTTCAGCAATCGTACCAGTCTGATTCTTGTCAGTGGGAAGGCCTGGTTTCGGAACCAAATCAGCAATTTCCGTCGTGTGTTCGCCTCCGGCTGACAGGGGTCGAAGCGCCATGGAGAGCGTCCCCAGTCCAGAGAGAACCGTCAAGCGCTCCGCAAGCGCTGGAGTCACCTCGAAGGTCACCGTCCGGCCCGGACGTGCCTGATTGCCAGTTCCGGTGCGTTGATCGATGGCAAGTACGCGCAGGTTGCGCAAGACGGTCTGTGATAGATGATAAGAAGGGAAACGGGTGTTGGCTAATGAGGCCAGGGTTTTTTTATCCGTTGCCTTTAATTCCTTTCTGGCTTTCTGAAAGGAATTACTATCGTTATCTCCATCGTTGTTCAAAATGCCCATCTTGTAAGTAAATATCAAATCGATGCGATCCCCTGGCAAGACGAACCCAGCAACCCCGGAAATATCGTTGATAGGAACGGTTACTGCGCGCATTCCAGGAGCCAGGACAGCCGCCAGGAACCCCCGCTCTCCAGGGCCTACGACTGAGCCGCGCGTAATCGGCTGCCCCGCCGCTGTCTGGTAACGCAAAACCTTGCCAACAACGCCGGCCATACCGTTGGGGATCGCCTTAGCTTTGCTTTGTTCTTCACCGTTCTTATTATCCTGGTCTGAAGATTCCATGTCAGGATCATCAAGCAGGGGATTTTGCATGCTATCTGAGAAATAATCATCGGTTCCAAAGCCAGATGGCCATTCTTGCCACCGAAGATCTTTCGGCTCAACAATCTTGCCGGGGGGCAGATCAACCTGGGCAACCAGAATATGAACTTTTGGAATAGCTTTAGGTGCCGGCTTTGGCTGGGGTGCAGGGTCCTGAATTACGGCTTTTGCCTCAGGGGCCGGTTCGCTTCCTAGCAAGGACAGGGCCAAAACCAAGCTTCCAACAGCAAAGGCCAGACCTATGAGTACTATCAGCAGGTTTTTCTTGTTTACGAGCATATAGGACTTCAACAATCTTTAGGTTAAAAGGTGTTAACGAGGTATCTGGATTGAACAAAAATTCCACCTAGAGAGATGGCTATTCCATAGGGAATTGTCAGTTTGCTTTTTTGCTTTTGCATTTTGTATGCGAGAATGTAGACAAAGGTAACCAAACCGCCAAAAACACTGATCAAGACGAGCAATTTTAGGAAAGCAAGCCATGGAAACCATAAAGCAAGTGCTGCGAGGAGTTTAACGTCACCGCCACCCATCACACCCAATGCAAAAAAAACAGCAAAAATAGAAAAGGTTACAAAAGCAAGGCCTAACTGGATACCATAACTGGATAAAAAAGATGTACCAGTCGACCGACAAATGAAGTACCAGTATGGCAAGGACAGGATAACAACCGCGCCATTTAACCAGTTGGGAATCGTATAGGAGCTCATGTCGATGATTGCAGCTGCCAGCAGTAATATAATCAGCAAGCCGATCATGATCGTGCTTCCATTATTGATAACCGAATGAACTAACATTACCACTTGGCCCTTTTTAAGTATTAATCAATGATAAACGTTTCGTTATTGAATTATTAACAGGTTGATATAGTCATTATTGTTACAATTTCCCCATTAACTTAAGATCACTACTATAATTAATTCCATAAAATTCCCTTAATTGAACAACATTTATGATGAATATTTTTTAGGGATAAGATTTTATTAAGTTTTATTACAATGAGCTTTAAAGATTTTTTTTGGGAGATGAAGGACGGTTGGAGCTTACGGCTGCGTCATTACACAGGGCTACGCCCTGATACACCGTTTCTCGTCTTTCTGTCGGGCCGTACCGACTTCATAGAAAAATACGACCATACTTGCCGGGCGCTTGTGGCGGAAGATTTCCAGGTTTTAACGATGGACTGGCGTGGCCAGGGGCTTTCCGGACGCCTTGCTTCTAACCCCTTGACAGGACATGTGGACGATTATGCGCTTTGGGTCGAAGATCTTAAGTATGTTTTCACTAAAGCGCATGCCGAGGGTTTGATACCGCCCGAACCCGTGATCGTTGCTCACTCTATGGGGGGATTAATTGCCTTGCGGGCTCTGCAGGAGGGTGCGATTCGCTCCTCTGGCCTGGTTCTGGTGGCGCCTTTTCTTGGGATCGCCAATATACGCATTAAGTTCCCTCTCTGGATTCTCAGAAGCCTTACAGAGTTCCAATGCTGGATCGGAAGATCGGAAAACTATGCCCCGATGAACAGTGATATGGGAGCGCAAGTTTATTCCATGCAGCGAATGCGGAAACTGACCCATGACGAAGATATGTTCCAACAAGAACATCAGGTCGTATTGACTCAGCCGAAATTGGCATTAGGCGGAGTATCGTGGGGCTGGCTTCTGGCAAGCCTGAACGCTATCGACAAGGCATTTGATGCACCACCACTGCCCAACAAGATTTTAGCTTTAATCGCGCAGGAGGAAGCGGCCGTCGAAAACAGCGCCATAGTCCAGTTCGTTGAACCCTTGCCTGAAGGTCGATTTGTAGAAATTGCCGATGCCCGCCATGAAATCCTTCGGGAAGTGCCTGCTATTCGACAAAAGGCTCTTGGATTAATCGTCGAATTTTGCAAGACATGCACATGATATCTTGTCCGGATCATCGCACCGATGTGATCGTAATCGGAGCCGGAATCGCCGGGTTGAGCCTGGCGGCTATGCTCAGCCGAGAACGGCAGGTTATAGTATTAGACAGGGAAGACAGCCCGGCCTATCATTCCACAGGGCGATCCGCAGCCTTTTTTTTCGGGAGTTTTGGAGGGGCTGGTGTCATGCCCCTGAATGCGGCGTCTTACGGCTATTTTAGAGAAGGTGTCACAAGATATCACGATCGCATGATCGCCGACCCTACACGCGGAGCGCTTTATTTTGGCTGCGAAGGAATGGAACCTCCCCAGGAAGTCGGTCTGGGACCGTTCGAAACTCTGAGCCCTAATGAGGTGGCAAGCCTAGCGCCACGAATTCGCCTGAAATGGCGTGCCCAAGGCTGGTACGACCCTACTGCTGCCGATCTGGATGTTGCCCATCTGGTGCAAGGCTATCTTCGTTTGATGAAACAAAACAGAGTGGTTACACATTTCAGGCGTGAAGTCCTGAAGCTTGATAGTGACAGCCAATACTGGACAGTGACTTGCCGGAATGCAGTCTATCAGGCGCCCGTTGTCGTCAATGCTGCCGGAGCATGGGCCGATCATGTCGCCGGGCTTGCCGGCGCCAAGGCCATCGGAATCCAGCCGATGCGGCGAACGATGATTGCATTGAAAGCGCTGCCAGAGGAAATATGTGATCCAGCAC
>Ga0209052_1000522_pt1 | contig 12073 bp, 8 predicted proteins | sample WorMetHEROISLAND_2_FD_187409 | JGI IMG/M metagenome (GOLD analysis project Ga0209052, IMG submission 187409) | Marine gutless worms symbiont microbial communities from Max Planck institute for Marine Microbiology, Germany - Olavius sp. 4 HERON... | ecosystem: Host-associated > Annelida >...
GTACAGACCAAAGAGGTTCGGACCGTAATGGCACATGGATTGGATGGCATGCACTAATTACCTGGTTCCATTCAAAGTATAACTAGATTTCTGTATGTCTTATTATTAAAAACCGATTTTCCATCTGTCTTGTTTATTTTTGCAGCTCAAGAATTTTTTTTTTCGGAAAACAAATGGTTAAAATTCCATGACTTTTCCAAGACTCTCTCCATTTTCCATGACTTTCCATGAATTTCCATGACTTGCTAAAATTCCATGACTTTCCATGACCGTGGGAACCATGAAGAACACAAATATGAGCATCTGCTAGTTGTTACCTTAATCAAGTTCTTGGTCTGCTTTGGTTTCATGACAATCTTCTTGGGTCTGGCAGTGAGTGGCGGTGGTGAGAGTGGAGGCAGTTTCTGCAGCTCAATCACCATGTGTTCGGCTGATCGTTTCTTGGACAACTTCTTGCTGCTGCCGTCACCTTCAGTCTTGAGATGACCACAGCGACACTGCGTCACGTACGTTCTCATGTGTGCCGGTCCTGACTCCTTCACAAGCTGTTAAAGATAAAAAGGTAAATGTAAAGGTAAAGGTCCTGCACGTGCTACAGCACTCCTTACATGAGTCAGACTTGTGACCAGAAGCACTTTATGAAGTTGCTACTGATTGGCATGAGCTAATGATACTGCAGCGCATTACGCACACCCACTGCCTGCATCAGCGAACAGTTGCATCTGTGGTCTTCAGCCAGCAGACATACCACCGCCCCAATCAGCCACACTAGGCCTTCACCCCATAGCTCATAAGCTACTACTCATTTCCCGTCCCACTGACAGTAAAGGCTGAGTTGACCTAAGCACGCAGTAGGTTAGCAACTTGGTCGAGGTTGCTTGCAAATGACCCGCAGTGAGAATCAAACCATAACCTGAAAGTTACGAGTCGACACCAACCACTAGACCACGTGGACCTACACAGGCACGTAGGTGTGAACAACTTGCCCAAAGTTGTTACTTGGTAGTGAACCAGCCAGGAGTTAAATTCGCAACCCTTTGGTCACGAATCCAATGCCATAACCCCTGAGCCACCAAGCCACACAACAGTTGCGGCAACTGAAGTGTTTCTGGGTGCAAGGCTGCATGTGTAGACTAGACTGCCATCTCACTGTCACAGTCAAAGTCGCTGGCGAGTAAACGACGTTGTCAACAATGACAGCTGTCAATCAAACTTCTATTTCTAGACGAGACATGACTTCTGCCCAAACCTGCGTGGTGATCGTAACACGGGACAGCTAAGATAGCAGTAGGCAGCAGTGTAACATAGAGAACAGACGTCGATGTTAATGACGGTTTTTTTAAACGGTAATTCTTAGTTTGTTTTCATTTTAATAAAGAAATTAATGAGTGAAACAATCAGTCTGCTTGTCTGCTTGTCGAGTCGTCAGTTGCTACTTTATAACGTGACGGTAACTTGCAGAAATCTGACACATTAGCTATAACAATTTCAAGCACTAAAGACACACTTCATGTGACACATCACACTGAGACGTTTGTTCTTAATTGCACTTACTGTAGAAATAATCTTACAAAAGTTAATACACATAGCTATTTAGCTGCACTGTGATGTTACTATTACTGGTATTATTATTTGTAATTACATTAAACACAGTTTGATCAAAATGGTGATTACAGGAAGATGTACACACACGATTCTGACAACCAAACTGTTAAGGGTTAATGATAACTATGTTCATTCACCTCAAATTCGACGGAGAATTTACGTTTGAGTGCAATCTCGTGAACCAGGCTGATGTCAGACTTGAGCGAATCATTAGCTGCAGCATCAACAGACAATCACTCAAACTACATTACTGCTTGCATACATCTTGGAAACTGTAACAGCAAACCATTTCCACTGACTGGCAAAATGTCCCAAAATCAGTAAATAAAGAAAGAAGATTTCATATATAGTTGTAAATTACTTCTTACGCCTATAAGCTGACAAGTACCTCTGCTAACAAACTGTCCCTACTCAACCTAACTTAATCTTGCAAGTTCCATTCCAAAATGCTGCCGGCTGTCCGTAACCCAATCGTCTCGATAACAGACCTCTTCAGCCTGTTATGAACTCTTAGTGCTGTGTACACAACTGCACAGAACAGGCAATTAAGCATTTTTATCGAGTAACAGTCAGTATACACACAGTCAAATGTATGGAGTCTGCATGGAACATTACCAGAAGCATTATTAGGCAGAATCGCTGGTGCAGCAAGTGATTCCAACTACAGCTATGCATTGCTCCGTAGCGTGGTCTGTCTGTCTGTCACAATCGTGCACCGTGCTTGAACCATTCGACGGCTTTAGATGCCATTTGGCAGGTACACCTGTGGGGTCCAATGACACAATGTGTTAGATGGGGTCCCTGACCCCCAGGGAAGGGGAGATTGGGGGTCTGACCATGCAGTTACTTCCGACTTACGAATAAAGATGACTTATGATTCACCAGGTGGCAGCATCTATCAGCGATTCCGCCTCTTACGCAATTACGTTTGTCCTTGTTGAGGTTAGAACCAACAAGTAAGTGAGTAAACACTTATAGTGAGCCTAAAAGCCAGCTGAGCTGGCTAAATCTGGATATCATTACCTCTCCCAGACGATGCTTCGTCATTAGTGTCGGTGGTTTGTGCATCAGCTGGGGGTTCTCTGGTTGGCATCGGGAGAGTGCGGAGAGCATTTAGAGCCATGCTGGCTGCACAGTGCCTAGCAGCCTGCATAGTTTCACCTTCACCGACGAACTCCCTCTCGCCAACCTTCAGCGATACGTGAAATGTATGCATTGGCTTTGCATACCGGAACCTACCAACACGGCACAGCTATAATAATAATAATACTAATTAGGGCTGTACCGAATAACATATTTTACTATTCGGCTGAATAAGAATAATTTGCTTTATTATTCGGCCGAACACGAATAGAATACGAATATTTGAGACACAATTCAGCAATATTCGATAAATTTATTAACGCATTATTACACAACATATTATGTATCTCACAGCTGTCAGAACTCAGAAGTTATTCATATTCGCCTTAAGAAAAAACCAAGCGTTCAACGTTTTCGGCCAACAGACATGTTCTTTTGTCCGAGCAGATATCACCAGCTGAGCTGAACAAATGTTCACTGGGAACGCTGGCTTCAGGCTGGAACAAGCGAGCGGCGGCCGCGCAGCGACTATTATTCGTATTCGGTGCATGCACGACTATTCGGCCGAATACGAATACACTATTCGGCCTACTATTCGGACCGAATAGAATATGAATAGAATATTCTGTACAGCCCTAATAATAATACTAATAATAATAATGACAAATGCCAATGTCTATGGTGCTGTCATGATCGCAATGCCATTGTGAGAGTTTACACAATTCCACAATTCATGCAACTGTCACTTATCAAAGGACCGAGGACAGTGAGCAGCAATAAACACTATGGCTGGTGCCAATTAATTTTTTTTAAATTGATTTATCTTCAAAAATTAATGAAAATTAATCGATTCATCTTGACCAATTTTGTAGTCAATCAGAAAGACTACAAAAACTGCAGAATTCAACTACTGGTTGTTGTTATCTCTCACAAACTGAAGCAAAATTGAAAAAGTGATGATGCTTCCGTACACAAACTGTGTAGTCAAAGCTCACAAAGTGCAGACTGTTAAAGTAACACTATACAAGTACAAATCTTCATTAAATGTTCTATGCAAAATAAAATTACATTACAGACGTTCACCATCAGTTATTTGTAGGCTTAGACCGATACCAACGATATCGATACTTTTGGCCTGCACTGATACCGAGTACCGATACTGATACCGGACGTAACGTAACGCGCCGGCACGAACGCACGCTACAAAGCCTGTCTAGGCCAGTGTTAGATTTCTTGTATGTGTGTGCATTGCACAATGCATATTGTACAACGTAAATAGCAGCAGTCAAATAAATGGCGTTAATATAAAATATATCTATGTGTATATGTAGTCCAAGAGTTTAACGTGTCACTCAAAACGCACTGTGAGTGCCACAGCCCGCAGTGTGTCTGCTGCTGCTGGGTGACTGTGCTGCGTTTCAGATGCTTTGCTGGCCGCTGCCCGCCAGCGTTCTGCAGCAGTGTCGTCGTCTCGTGGAGAAATTCACTAATGTACTTTTCACAGGTTTCACAGCAGCATCTCTGCATGCACCGGCCCCAGCTGTGTGGGAATAATAGAATTCTGATCAATTAAAAAAGTTAATCGACTAATTTTTTTTAATGATCAATCGCTAATTTCTACAGCCCTACTAAAGACTGTTTATTAACCAACTATGAGTAGCTAACTCTGTTTTCCTACCTCTGGTTATAATATCCACCACGGAAATTGTAGGTCTGTATGCAATAAGGCGGAGCTGGAGCGAGCGGCTTGTGTTCTATTGGTCGATAAACCGCCAACTCACCGCGCTTCATTGCAAGAGCATTCAATTCCACCGTTGGTGTTATGCTGCAATTAGTAACACCGACTTCTGTCAACAAAGCACACACATGCAAGACCAGTTAATTACAGTAAGTAAGTAAGCACGTAAGTAATTCATATAGCGCATTAACTGTAATAACCTCAAACGCACTCGGTGTGCTAGTAGAACAAGAAGTAGAAATGTTTGAGATGACATCAAAAAGTACAGCAACCACGGACAGTTAAACATCAGCTGCACACGTGCCCAGTCACACAGTTCAATGGCAGTTTCATACAGCTTCACCAACTAAAAGATAAATAAGCCATCGACTGGATAGTGCGATAGAGCAAAGCATGGAGCACATCACTTCATGTCTCTAACTCTTGTCAGTTAGTAAATCATGAATTTATACACTACAATCTGTTAGACAAACTTCTAGTGTGTGACAACCGTCATCATCTGAAAAACTGAGTTATCCTTATTAGCTAGTATTTCCCGTATGACCAAACATAGTAACTGCTTAGTGCTGCTTCTGCCTTCTTTGGAACGAATATATAAATTTTGATTAATATTTGTAGGCCACAAAAACTGCAGAATTCAACTACTAGTTGTTGTTATCTTCTGCAAACTAAAGCAAAACCGAACAAGTAATGATGATGATCCAGTACAAAAACTATGTAAGATACAAAGTGCAGACAGTTGATCTAACACTATAGTCTTACGTGAACAAATCTTGATGACGTCCTACATGCAAAATAAGCACAGTTCACAATCACCAATCCGGAAAAGCACAGATTAATGATCTTAATGATGTTCACAAGTCAAAAACTTTCATCCAGTTTTAATCGACCAGAGAAAATTAAGCAATTAATTTTTTAGCCATTAATCGATTGATTAATCTTTGCAGTCATAAAATAGATATTTACAATCACAATGGTTGAAAGATTACACAACAAGAAGAACTCACTGGAAATGGGAAGAGCAGTATTTGTGGACAGCCGCTTCGGAGGTGGACGAGGCAGTTTGGTTGATTCCAGTGCAGTAGCGGCAGCTGCATGCTGAGCCTTCTTGATGCTGGCACCGGAAGCATCAAACTCCTCATCTCCCAGCTTCAGCTTGACAAAGAACACTTTCCTGTGGGCGGGACCTTGTTCATCCGTCAAACAGTACTGATGCTGCACCTACACACATAGGATATCATACACTCAACACGCCACATCTCAATACAGAACCAATTACCTGATTATTAATCGATCATGCCTAATTTTAGATAGTTCGCTGGCTTGGACATGCGATGTGAATGGATCACCAGTGGATACATGGCAAGCGTTGTACTGGAAGGTACCGGGATACAAGAGAGGACCAGGTCGACCACGAACGAACTGGAGGAGCACAGTCAACAAAGATCTACAAAAGATGGGGCTCAGCTGGGAGGAAGCAGAGGTGGCAGATCTTGACAGACACGGATGGTGTTGGAGTGTGGTCACAGTGATGTGGGACGAATCAAGGTCAAGGTCGAGGATATTAAATAAACTCAGGTTGAAACAGTGACCTAATAGGTGTTTGCTGCTAGATCAAAGAAGTAATACATATCAGAGAAAAACACAAGTAGTCACCAATACAATGATCTTATGAACTTTCCGTTATCTACGAAAATTTGCTTGCCATGGCCAATTCATTCCGAAGAAGGCAGAAGCAGTTATTGTGTTTGGTCATACGGGAAATACTAACAATACTAAGTAAAGATAGATCAGTTTTTCAGATGATGACGATTCTCAGTGCACTAGAAGTTTCTCTAACAGATTGCACTATAAATTCATGTTTTACTTACTGACTTACTTAGAGACATAAACTGATGTGCTTCATGGTGAAGCAATTGTATTAATCTTTGCATCATCGTTTATGCAGCACATGTGCCTAGTAGCTAAACTGAGTGCAAAGCATGAACCTTATTGAAGCGAGCGAGTTCATTAATGAGGCACATTGGGGTCTTCTCTTTCATGTTTGCCAACGGCAGCTCAGAGAGCTCGGCAGTTAGCCCAGAGGTTCCTGACATAGAAGCCTCGGTGTTAGGTGCCGACTCTACTGAGTCAGGAACATCGTTCACCGTCTGTGACGGCGTCGGCTGGAGGCTGGCTTGTACCGGCGGCGACAGTGACGCGTCGCCGCCGACGCCCGGGCCGTGACCTCGTTCGACAAATCCAGCTGGCGTCGTCGGCTGATGGGTGGCGTGCTGGTGGTAGAAAATGGCCGGTTCAGCATGACCATGCACTGCAACCACATTTCACAAGCACTTCATGCAGACAGCATGTCAAGCACACAAATTCAATACCAGTACCCACTGTATGATGTATATCTTGTTACTTGTGGTTGTCAAGCTTACAAGTTTCATCAGCTGTGAACGCCCGACTCGTTGCAGACATCGAGACACTTATGAATGTTAAAACTGTATCAGCTTCGACAATATGAGACGATCGTGAGATCCAATGTGACACGACTCTGTTACTGAGAAAGTATTTCCGAATGTCCAGCCACGATCTGTACTTCCTGAGCTTGTATTTATGTTCTCTTATATCATAGCAAGTGCAATCCAGCTGAAAAAGATGAGTAAGATCAACATTTGCTCTATTTTTATTACCGTTTGCTCTTGAACTGTTCTAAGAGGATGATCGGGCAACACAGAAATGGAGAATTGATAAATCCAGCTAACTCGGACTGACAACGTCCGATATGAAGACGTGTGGGCCGACTACCCAAAACCCAAATGACAGTATAAAAGTACTAGGGGAATAATGTTTTATAGATAATATGAAGAACAATATAAACATTTTAAATGTTCACAATTAGAACAGACATAACAATAACACAAAAATAACAAAATATTCAACTTGTCCTCTAACAGTGTGTATGTTATACCATACCTTGTGGAGCATATTTTGTTAATGGTGCTGCTGTCCTCACAACTGGAGCATAACCATGACGCCCGCTCATCATGCTGTACATTCTAAATTCACAAAAATACACCAAACAATACAGCTACACAACTCGTTCCAAAACTGCCACAACGAAAACTACACGACGAAATAACGGACAGCATATGGCAACTAGGTCCAAAGACCATAGTAACCAGACATGCTTATGATCAAAAGTGTGGCAAAACGCATGTCACTGGTCAATAAATTGCTCACCTTCGCCAAAAACACGCCAGAACACTACACCAAACAGCTGAAAGACGTCACTGAAATTGGCAAACACCAAAGAAAACTTTATTCAAACTAACACGCATCCACCATCGTGTTAGTCTGTGCCCAAATGTGAAACCTCGAGTATAGTCACGGTGACACGAGAATACATCAGTTTTTTGTTTTGTTAGCAATATTTTTTATTTCAGTGCAACCGCGTTTCATATTTTTGGAATGTGTTATTCACTGTGGTATCCTAACAATTTATATCTAACAATTATTTACCAGCGACAGGCCTATAAATAGTTTTTAAATACAAAATGTAAACATAAACATATGTTAAATTAAGTATTCTTTGTACTTGGTACTATGAGTTGATCAGTTTGTAGTTTATAGTTAAGCTATTAACATTTGCATTTGTGTTATAAATCACGAGATCGAAAATAACACATGGCAAAAGCTATAATTCCTCGTATAGAACAGTTGTCATCGCGCGTCATACGCGTATTAGGCTGTAATCCTGGTCCACATACTCTTCAAGGCACCAATACGTATCTTGTAGGCACTGGGTCGAGGTGCGTACGTCTAGCGGTGTCTATAAACTACGTCTTGTACGCCACATTGGGTGACTTCACTTTGTACGTGCGACAGCTGTACCGGCAGGTACTGCTGAGAGCGCGTATTAGCTATTGCGATTCTGTCTGTCTCTGTCTGTCTGTACGTCCATCACGACCCGGTACCGATTCAAGGTCAGGTGAGATACAGACTCCGGGTTTTCACCATATGGTAGCCTAGAGTCTATAGTTTCTAAAGAGGTAATTTTGGTGCCAGTGGGTGAGGAGATTCCCATCGAACGAGGACATCAAAGAGGGGTACCCCCTTAGAAATCGTTATTTTACCACTATTGGCTCATCTAGCGTGAAAACGGTCGCAGATAGACACAGACTTGCTGCTTATCATAACAAGCACTACTGACGAGCTTTCAGGTAGTACCGACATCGATGGCCTTGAATGACCGTGAACACCCAAAATAGGCGTTTTAGTGATTTTTTACCGATTTTAGGCTGTGCTACACAGAAAGAATTGCGCCGAAACCATTCAAGATAGACCAGGACAACCAGCATATGAAATGTTCGGCATTAAACATAGATTTCAATGGTATAAGGTTTGACTCCTTAGGTTAAAGGAGTCCTCCATCTCGAGCACATCAAATTTGGGTATCCCCTTCAAAACGTGCGATTTCTGCTACTGTCAACTAATCTAGCACGAGAATGGTTGCAGATAGACACAGACTTGCTGCGTATCATAACAAGCACTGCTGATGAGCTTTTCGGGGGTACCAACATCGATGACCTTGAGTGACCTTGAACCCCAAAACTATGGGTTTTAAGTGATTTTTTTGGCTATTTTAGGCTGCAACGCACACTTAGAGTGAATTTTCGCTGAAATATACTGGAGATAGACCAAGACAACCTGCATACGAAATTAAACTGATGCTGTCGCGCATCTCATGAGCATTAGCTCAGATTTCTTGTTTCTTGAAATATCATAGAAGACAGTATATGGCCTAGTTCTTACTTTCCCAGTAATTGTAGTAAGCAGTTGCGGTCTCTCATCGATGTTGAATTGGTCATGTGATCGTCACTCATCCCATCTGATATATTGGAGTAACGAACATACATATACACATCTACATAACCTTGATCTGTTGCTACAAAATCTATGCCTATGTTTTCTTTGCACTGGGAATACTCACAGTGGTTATTTTAATTGATAAAGTTTTTGATAGAGATAGCGTTAGGACTGTGATTAGCACCTGTATGCTGGACAGCTTGATATGTCCATTTTTATCTAGAGTGTGTAAACATTTTGCAGTGTCCTAATACCATTCTGTTTTTGCTGATATTTGCGTTGCACTATATCTGTACTCATCATTTTATTTTTTTGTGAAATTTGGAGTTGTGCATCTTATTTTGGACAGTTGGTAACAGTTGATGGTGTATAGTAATGATGCTTTTAATGCATTATTTCTTCCATACAAGTGCTGTTGTGCTGTGTTGTATGCGTACATCTAGACGTATTCTGGTGGATACTGGTGAAAGTGATAATGCTGAGTACATTAGTAACTTGGCGAAGGTATTGAAAGAACAGCAGACATCAATACAAGAGATGATTGTCACTCACTGGCACTGGGACCATGTCGGAGGAATTACCAATATTTGTAGCCAGATTGATAACTGTAAGTTTTCTTTATGGTACTGTATTTTTCCTTACTGTGGTATCAGAACTTTCCCATTGAGAATGCGTTATGGGGGTAAAATAATCGGGGCGAAATAGGGGAAGGGGTCATCGGATTTTAACCCCAAACAAACTCGATCTTACTTTCTAGGTGCCAAACCACTGTGCAAAATTTCATGAAAATCAAATAAAAATTGCGGCTGTAGGAGTGACGACAGACACACTGACTGACTGACTGACTGACAGACACACAGATGCAAGTGATTCCCTTGCTATGCTATAGCAATGGGACAGATAAAAACTGTAATATGACGTTCTGTTGTTAGTGCCTTAGCTTGCATTACGAGTGTGAAGGCCTATAATTTTATCCACAAATCAACCTAATTTAAACCGTTTTATATACAACCGGCCAAAGTCTACTGTGGCCGTGATGATAATGATGGCAATGATGTGAAGAAGAAGAAGAAGAAGATTTCGCATAGACAGCTAGGTCCGTTGCGTGGGAGCTCATCCCCTTTTCAGCACTTTGAGCCGGCGAGGGTTAAACCCAATTAAGCTAGCGTACAGCTCAAGTCCGCCAGATAACGGACTGGGTCAGTATGTCAGCAGTCCTGGTAACAGGGCCTACTGTTACGCAGAACTCGCCGTTTCTCCCCTGGCGATCACCGTAATCATCGCCAGTACTCATTTTGCCTACCCGCAGAGGGATGGCCAGGCTGAGTTGGCCTGGGTGGTTGGTTACGTACAAAGATGGTTTACCCATTTTGAAGACGGTCACCCATCCAAGTACTAACCGGGCCCGGCGTTGATTAACTTCGTTGATGCAACCAACGACGCTACCAACTAAGCCAAACCGCCACCATTTGGGGCAATTTCGGACAACTTCTAACTTTGATCGCCAATATCTCATGAATGGATCAAGATATCGAAAATTGGAAAGACATGTTATTGTACATCCTGTGTTCGGCGAAATGATGTGGCTTGGTGATTACTAACTTAGCATGGCACCAGCTTGACATGTGGACATTGACATGTTCTGTCTTCATCCATCACCAACATTGACTTGACTTTTGAGTCATTTATAAATATGTGTTTCATCTTATGGCTTTGGCGTAGCATTGTGCTGTCAGTTCAGTGTGTTTTTCACTCATAACTTTGACTTACTGCATTTGTGTTAATTATGTTTACTGGTACAGGTTCAGGTCTGCGGGTTAGCAAACTTCCGCGGTTGTCACAGCCTGATGACAAATTGGGTGATGGAATTGATTATACCTACGTTGAAGAGAAGTCAAAATTTGTGACTGACAATGCGACACTCAGGTATGCTCCAGTCTCCGTGCCTGTTTCGCTATTACCAGGGATGTTAAGGCCTCGAGGCAGGTTGGCCTCGAGGCCAAAATGTTTGGCCTCGGCCTCGTAGCATCCGGCCTTGGCCTCGTCCTCGGCCTCACTCTTCCCGGGCCTCATTAACATCCCTGGCTATTACTGTGGCTGGAGTTCTGTAACTCAGAGTGGACACAGATCCTGGAAAGTCATGGAAAATGGACCAAATGGTTTCCGCATTTTGGATATGTGTACATACATGTTATTGGCTTCTGCAGACATTATCACTGCCATGTACCAGACACACTTGTGAAAGATTAACTATCTATTCTCTGTATCAAGTGTCAGTTGAAACATGTTAGCCTTACATACACAAGGTGCTTGGTTTGATAAAGTAGACTTATATGACAATCCGACTTGTTTGATATCGGCTCAGTTAAACAGTCCGGGAAAGACATGGAATTGGACATAAATGGTCCTGGAAAAACACATAAAAAGGTCCTGGACAGTCATCGAAAACCACTTTTACTGTTCTGTATACATACTGCTTGATCCATTTGCATATCTTTAATTTTATGTGTATCATTCTCATAGAACACTGCACGCATCTTACCTGGCAGTTTACAGTTTACTTGTAGAACGTAGGCCGTATTGTGTCATCTGTGCTCAACTGTTGCATCAGATAGGGATACCGGTTTATAGCGATCATGCGATCGCAGCATATTTCGCATATTTTGCAAAAATGCGCATATCGCATATTTTCCCGCATATAATGGCATTTTCAAAATTTCGAATATTTATTTACGCATTTAGAATATTTATTTATGCATAATTTTGCAAAAATTTGCATATAATCGCATATTT
>Ga0209052_1000523_pt1 | contig 12073 bp, 6 predicted proteins | sample WorMetHEROISLAND_2_FD_187409 | JGI IMG/M metagenome (GOLD analysis project Ga0209052, IMG submission 187409) | Marine gutless worms symbiont microbial communities from Max Planck institute for Marine Microbiology, Germany - Olavius sp. 4 HERON... | ecosystem: Host-associated > Annelida >...
GTGCTGACCAGCGAGGGACGATCACGACCGCCAAGACCACGACTTCGATGATCACCAGCCGCCGCCGCCTCGGCCACGTTCTTATCTCTCGCTGACGACGCGATTACGTCATCGGTTAAAGTGTAATTTCAGAGGAACGGAAACTGGTGAAGTCCCTGGCACCTATACTTAGTCCCTGGGCCCCTGTTTTGTTTTGATGTTGTTGTTCCGTCCCTGTTTTTAATCGGACTTTCTACGTTGGTTGGGAAAAACGAAACGGATACTGTTTCCTGTTCAAGTGATCAAACTATATGGCTTAGAAGAGTGCGTTTTGGCGTGAATTAGTACTTCTTTTGACGTAAAAAATGCTGGATTTGAGGGCCAAGGGACGTGTGTTTTCCGTGGGACAAACCGTCTTTGAGGTCCCAGAACCCTGAGCGCAGAATTGTATCGGGGCCGGTGGCCGGGGACGGCGTTGACGTGCATTTCTGAACCCCTGAAATACTCAGTACTGCATGACGATAACAGTTCGTCCTTGTACCGTTTCAGCTATCAGCACAAAGCAGCAGCAATACATGCTGCACGATGCTTTGTCGTATGCTACTGTCGCTAGCTGCTTGCACTAATGCCGTGTTTGCCAAGTCCCGGTAACCTTCAAAGCTATTGCCGTCAGTGGTCTGCTAGCATTTTTTGTAAATTCGCTGAAGAAGAGGCACGTGACGCGCAGAAGGAGCGATCTACGCCGTGTCTCAAAAATGTGGAAAATTATTTTGTCACAACTTCGTCAAATGTCTACCAACTGTGATAATTTTTGGCGCAAAGATAGCCAAGATGATAGAATTGTGTAAGGTGGATTCATTTTCCACCTCACCTAATTTGCGTCAACGCACTACCGTGTTAAACGCAGATGTTCCAAATTGTTACCTAACGCTGTATAGGCCTAGTTATGAGTATCAGATTGCTCACATTTGCATCATCAATTCGACAGTGGGCGCCATGTGAGTTAATAATTCTGTGCTATTAAATAATCTACACTGAAAATAGCAGACAACAAAATAGCTGACGCTGATGAACTCAAAACACGTCTGATCGATGAGTGGGCGCAGTTTGACCAGTCGATCGTTATGCCGCTATCAGCCAGTGGCGCCGTCGTCTATAAGCACTTGTGTCCGTGTACACGGGGCACACTGAGCACAAATTCTGATAATTTTGAAACGGAACTGTTATACAGACTTAGAATTCTGCTAAACAAACCACGTTTAGTTTACTGTGTGCTAATTAAGTCGTCAGAAAGTTTACTGCAGACAACAACTCTGCGTTATATAACAATTTGGAACATCTGCGTTTAACACGGCATTGACACGAATTAGGTGAGGTGGAAAGTGAGTGCACCTCACATAATTATATTCTCTTAGACCTCTTTGTGCCAAAAATTGTCGAAGTTGGTGGAAATTTGACGAAGTTCTGACAAAACCAATTTTGCACATTTTTTGAGACACGTACGGTGTAGTATCGTTATGGTGTGGCGGTTCTGAACTTCTGACTGACTGGAAGACCCGGTATCAGGTTGAATGAAGCGGCTGTGAATAACCGGCGACTGACTGTGCGTCTTTATTGCCAAGAAATACGACACGATCGAGAATAGATCTGTTTTGGCCGACACGACAACTGCTCGTTTGACAGTATCAATCAATGAACGATTTTGTAGTTGTCATTAGAAACAAAAGCGATCAGTTAGTGTACAGTTTGTGTTACTTCATCGTTCGATGGCAGTGTTTGATTGATTTCAATTATAAGTAGATCGATTCGTCGTTAGCGTTTTACGTGTAGTTTACGTCCTTCTGTTGATTGATTTTTATGAATATTTGCAGTATTTGCTGCATTAAGAAATCATTTGTGAATTAATTTGGGATTTATTGTGCGGTCATCTTAGTAGGCTGCATTACGGGTCTTGCTCGTCCCCCGTCTATGCGTTCGTCCGTCTTTCCCGTACGGGCTTCTGACTGAAAAAAAACGAAAAGGGCGTAGAAAAACCAAAATTTATGTAACCGTTTTTCAGGGCAGGAGTAACCGGTGTGCGAATTTTCAGCTCAAAAAGCCAAAGATGAAGGTTAGGGTTAGGATTACGCAGCTGTAGACCGCAGCTATAGAGAGACGGCCGCACAATATGTCGGCACTGGGTCGACATAATTTACTACTTTAGTTCGATTTTTTACTACTGTCTCCTGTACAAAGCAGTTAGTTTGATGTTTTAAACGTTTCTCACAGGAAAATAAATATTGACCTGAAGAGAGTTGTAAAAGTGCACTGTGTGGAGCGTTGGTGTTTATGGCGCAGATGCGTGAACAGAAAGATTTGCAACTTTCGATGTACGGGTGTGCATGAGAATGGAAAAGACAAGTGAGCAGACAAAGTAACTTCAACTAGCTAACGCGCCACAAATGAATCCTTCGCCGAGGCGACAAACTCCTCCGCAGTGTGCCCGTAGATAGGCTTATACAAACTGTATGGTTTATTTAAAACTGGAAAAAAATACTTCTTTCTTTGGCGAATGTATTTAGCGAAAATGAATGACATTGGATAACCTTGACGATTCAATTCACAGTCGTCTCACGGGCGGTTTCTGTGACTTTGAAGATGCGCAGTAACGAAAATGTTCCATATACCTATCATTGACGATGTTCGGATTAAAATGAGCGCAGAATCCTAAGTCAGCCAAAATCCTCAGTCAGTGCCATTCCAGATTTCCAGATTCATGATATGGTCCTTCTCGTCGCCTTCTTGATGTCAACTAAGTACCAAATCGTCTCATTTACGTCTAAGTGACATACCGTGCCACGGTAGAAGCCCGGCGGTCGGTAAATGAAGTTGACGCAAAGCAAGGCTGGCAGTTTGTTTAACGCACCACTGACGCTGCAGCGACTAGCATCATTTAACTTGTGCTAGCCTATGTGACTCCGACTCGCAAACGTCGCTACGTCCTGTGGTCTCGGATGCATAATGCAGAATGTCCCCCTTACGGCACGGGGCAAAACAGCTGTCACAAAGTTGTACGTCCAACAGGTCGTTTTTTGCACTTAGTCACAAAGATGCGGACTTCTTTCGTACGTGCTGCAGTTGACATTTGTTAAATTTTGGAATGACATCGAAAGTGTGACATTTCGTAACGCACAGACTTGATCTGGCTTAGTCTGGCAGCGAGCTGATAAGCGTCAGGAAAGAAGCGCAGGGACAGTTACACTATTAAATCTGTACTTTGCGTTGCATCAGTGGTTTAACGGTCCATCGCAGCATGCATCACCATCGCTAGTGCCTATAGATCGACTACTGCAACGCACTCGTGTGTAGGGCCAAAGCTTCCACCAGACCAGCTATGCGGGAGTCTTTTGGCTGAGGACCACTCGTTGCCGAAGCACCGTCACTGCTTCCCACTAATTCATCTCATCTTCTACAAATTGGCACTCGTCGTCTGTTTATTTACTCATGCTTGGACATTTTTGACATGACAACTTTAGAATCCAACAAGCTGGCTATGATCACCCGACGCAGCGGCATTGTGGGTTAAAAAGGTTGGTGCAAATTTCCGACGAATCCAGGACAAAATCCCCCCTGGACAAAATAGAGGGGAGATTTTGTCCGGGTGGGATTTTGTCCGGGTGGATTTTGTCCGTACCCCATTTCCGACAGATATGCGTGCTCGAAAAAACGGTTTACCTAGAGTTTTGAAGTTTCGAGTTATACTCGAAACTAAAACCCTAACCCTAAACCTACCCCTATACAAAACCATAACGATAGAATATTCTCACAGAAAAAAAATCATCTAGCAGAACTTCGAGTAACTCGAAATTCTACTCGAAACTCGACTCGATGATTTTTAACTCTCATTTATCAGTGCCTGTCAATTAGAAAATGTTGTGGAGATTGCTGCAACCTTTAGCCGGTCAAACGCAGAGGAGTAAGTGACTGAGTGATAGCTAGTTGACCGCGGAGCTATACCGTATGAAAATTGAGCGATGAGATTTGTGGCCGAAGCTCTGTACAGTCAGGTAATGAATGTGAGTGGCGCACGCACACCGTCTAGTGACAGTGACTGATATACGAACGACGCTGACGGCCGCTACATTATTGATGATCCACGCACTTACAACTACAGCGTGTTTAGCAGTTGATATATTTCTTCCACAACTCTGACAAAAGCAGTCTGCAATAACAAAAGTGGGTAATCATTAGCAGTAGGTCTAAATGATACGCTTTGCTATAAATGTACATTTATAAATAACAACGGAATGATGTAAACGACTAGAAAACGTGGATATAACAACAGTATGTTTTTGTTGCGTCATATAGCTCTGATTAAACCAAAAAAAACTGTTAGGGCCTATATGTCAAGCAAGCAAATTAGCACAGGCTATACATAACTAACCATGCCTTCGATTCACGTGAAGACACAGTGATTACCCAATTTGCTGAAGATTATTTTTGTTCAGTTTCGGAAGCAGCGTGGAAATGGGCCAGATACTCTACATTATCGATAGTCGGCATAAGACTAATAATAGTTCGACTGTTTATACTGCATCGTTTCAATCATATTGCCGTGGTTAAGTGTAAAATGAACATTTTGCAACATTTTATTTTACACACAACCATGGAAATAATCACAAAATCATCGGCAATCACCAAAGGCACAGCTGCACATCGCATATTGGCGGAGCTCACGTTAAGCCGCTTCGTAAGTACAGACATCGAGACAGGGGCGTCATGCTGTTGAAAATATTGGGGGGGGGGGGCCGGGCCCCCCCCCCCCCGGGCCCCATGGGCATGACGCCACTGCATCGAGACGTGAAACCTCGATGACGTGTAGGTGTATCCGATATGCGGCCCTCTTTGAATATTGCATTCCGCCACTGGGATTTAATTAGCTTGACATTTAACCGTATGACCACTAAAGCTTATCGTTTGTTTATTGCTGTTGCCTGCTAGCTACTTCTTTTCGGCGTCCCCGCCTCAGCAGACAGTTTCGTGATTGGGTCATGCTTGGGGGCAAACACCCTGGCATCCACACGAATGCAGCCCTCGGGAGAAAATTTGGTAGCCTCCACGTTTTGGACGAAAGTTACGCCCCTGGCTGACATTGTGACCTTGACCCTAACCTTCAGAATACCTGAACTTGGTTGCGAATTCTAAATGACATGAGCAAGTGAGCAACCTTTAAGTCAACTTCGGGTTTTCTAGAGCTTTTGCGGAAAGAACGTTATGTATTGTGTATTGTACGTATAGGACTATAGCCGTTATACGCGGATGAAGGTGCAATACGTATTACGTTACCTCCAAAACTGAGGGCCGCATAATCGCCGTACATCAAAATCGCAAACGATGATTACATGAAACGTTCAGTGAGTATTTCATTAATTATCAGCAGCTTTAAAATAACACAAATGGTCAAGTTCTGCCCAGCACAGCGATGACTGAGCGCTCGCGTAATTGATTGCGTCACCGAGTAGACTTCTTGCATAGAACCAAGTCCTTTACACGAAGGACCTTAAGCACGGTCCTTTTCAGTGCTTTACATGGCGAGATTTTAAACATGTTACACGACAGGTTATGCAAAACTCGTCATTTCTTCCATACTCACAGAGGTACGGCATCGCCCTCTCACAGCTGTGCGACTTCCGCTTGCGGTACTCATCTCTGTTTCTTAGGTCTTGAGCCGGCTCGAGTGCTGAGTATTTTGGACATCTCTATTTCATAATCTGCCCTTACCTTCCCGGTTGTTACACCCAGTACCAAATTATACTGCTTAGTATCATAGGCAAATATGTGCACGTTGCCTGCAGCGACGCGACCGGGGCTCGAACCCGCGACCTGTTGATCGCAAGTCGGATGCTCTAACCATTACCCTAGCAGGCGAGCTGACGAGTGAGTGGAGTCAGTCTGAGCGAACGGCGGCGCAGTACGACACTGAGCCGACGACCAACATCATCAGAAGGATGCAGGCAACGACGAGAAGGAGTAAGAACGCGGAAGCGGGGCTGTCGGCGGTGCTCGGCGGCTGACGGTGCGTCCGTCGCGGGGACGACGCCGTCCGGCCGCCGGCGTCCGTCAGTGACGGGTTGTAGTGACGCCGGTCGGACGGCAGCTTAAACCGCCGACGCGTGTCAGTCGCTGTACCCGAGTCATCGGCTTCGACGCTGACTTCCAGACCAGACGGTCGGTCGTCGTCGTCCAGCACAGTCGAGTCATCGTGCATCGGACACGAGTGATGCTCGATCAACTTGGACTGCGACCTGTTTGCTGCCAGCAGACACATCACAAACACACACTCCACTTGCTTCGATCTGTTGCGGATCTGTTGTAGGCTGTAACGTGCTGTACACCGAGGTGTACAACAAATTACGTCATTTAACAAGGCACAACAGCCTAGAAAAAAGATATCATGCTCGGCACCACGAGGCGACAGGGTGGCCAAAGGCGACAGTGGCTTGACAACATAACTGAGATAGGCTGAGATATGCCTGGTGGGCATAGTCCGCCTGGCGGAAGATAGAAATGGGTATCGACATTTCGAATTCGGCGCCGCCTACGTTCGCTGACCGGGTACGGCAAACTTCCACAACAAATTTACAACAAAACAAAAATCTACAGCAAACACAACGAGTCGTACAACAAATCCACAGAAAATCGAAAGCCTGCAACTAATCCACATAATAATTGTACGGCTTGCTGTACGACTAGTGCTGTTGTCCAACAACTTCACAACAAATCGAAGCAAGCGAAGTTTTGGCTACAATAAATGTTCACATCATAGCAATATTGTCTCGATTGAAGCGTTTAATTTTACTATATTATTACTACTCGGTACACCTTTAAAGGGAATATTTGCAATAATTAAACATTGGTAGAATTTATTCGTCCAGGTCGACATTCCATATGAGACGATACATCACACGAGCACGACAGACGGACGAACAGACAGAATACAATGCGTAACGCGGTAAAACCAAGTCTACAGTCTCGTTGTCTTAACCTGTGTACGACAACATACGAGGCCTGTAAAGCGTGCACCTAATGAAGTCTGTGAGAAGTAAACATACCGAAAATGGCGGCAAACGAGTAGTATCGGCAGGCGTTACGACCGGAAGTCGTCGACCGGAAGTGAAAACGACTGCCGACTGTGACGTTCGCCGGATTGCGAACGAAGGCGTAGCGCTGTTTGGCGCCGCCGCAAGGCACGGCCGACCATCCGACAGGATTGAACGACGGGAAATAAAGGCCAAGCACGTCGCCCCGACGGACGCCGATGAACTCGGAAGCCTGGAGGACGATCTGGTGAAACCGCAGCTCGGTCGGCTCGACGTAGGTCTGTCCCACGAGCGTGTAGACAGCGTCGACTCCACCGAACACCGACGAGTACGACGTGCCAGGCGCTGACGGTCTCCAGACCTGCAGGAAGACGCTGTGTTCGATGGACACGATCTTGGCGTAGATCTGCCACCCGGACACGACGCTGTCCGACAGGACGCTGTTGGTTGGGTCGCCGATGACGATTGCGTTACGAGCCGAGTCCTTGTTAGGTCGCAGCGTCACCGCGGCACCGACACCACGAGACTCTTCAGTCCATGCACCATAATACCATAGTTAGTGTATCCGCTCATCTACACGGTGGGCCAAACAGTGGCACCGTTTTGGTATCTGAGTTTCCTTTCTTGTTAAATTTCATTATGTTTGCAATTTTTTACTAACACATTTTCATTAAATGACGTTGTGCTTTGTCTGCCGATGTAAACAGGTTCTGATTTTGCGCGAATGAATTATAATTTTGTTACGATGGTTGGATTAAATACAGACGAACGCTGTTTGATTCACAATCTGCACGTGGAGAAACACTGGGATTCCGAAAAAACATTATGAAAATGTTTTCAAACGAATGAGCGAGTACTAAGAGAAACAGGATACAGCGTACACTAATGAGAAAAGAATTCGTCAACTTGCTTTTTTGGATCACATCATGAACGCCTATGGTCTTGATTCTAGGTGGAGTTAGTCGTTTTCAGCATAAACAAAAATTCAAATACCGCAAGTTCATATTCTACTCTGTCTCCAGCATCTACACAGTTAATACGTGACACCTCTGTTAGCCGTACTTACATGTTAAACAAAATACATGTATGTACAAAATGTTATATTTTAAAGTAACCACAGCCTTACATTTGAAAAACGCTAGAAACTACGTAGAGATTACATTCAGTACTTTAAATCATGTTTAACGCTTTATGACGCCGTAAGTTACGATGACGTCACATCCGCTTTAAGCTCATATGAGTACGAAACAAATATACGTTTTACTGGTGTATAGAAATTTTGAAAAATTTTTCAGTCTAATATACCGAGTTGCAAAACTTTTTAATCGCCCCTCATAGCTTTGAGCAAGGCTTGATGATTATGTTGTATTTTGTTATCGTTCTGTAATACAATTTGCGGTTTTCGGCGCCTCTGAAACTACGACATTATGACCGTATGACGCTATACAAATGCATTACATTATTGCATTGATCGCCGATTTTTGTTATCGTACGTAACCAGTATGTGTTCAACCTGTAGGGAGTGGGCAGGACGCCATCTTGACGTATGCGTAGTAGTAGGAGCCGGTAAACGTGTATCGGTTGAGCTGCTCCAGGCCGCTGCAGTACCAGTGGTCGGGGCCGTACAGATCCATGCTGACGTACTTTATGAACCACGTGTCAGCGACGGACGAGTGACTGCGACGCGGCGACGGCACGTTGCGCATTCCGCAGCTGTTGGTCGTCGGTCCGCCGCCGCCGTCGCACGCAAGCCGCTGCGTGTCGGCGCTGAGCGTCAGTGTCCCGTTGAAGCGACAGTCGTTACGCGAGTTGCGCACCGACACGATGCGAGTCTCGCGGTTGCGCGAGCGTGCGGCGTCGATGAGCACAACGTACGACGGACTCCACCCGGCGCGCACTCTCAGCTGCAGCCGGATGTCGCTGAGTGTACAGTAGTCGCTGTACGGCAGTACTTGGAGCGCCGACACGGCGTCGTCGTCCAGCAGAGCGGTCTGGATCCGCCGTCGACGCTCGTCGACCGACGTCCAGTCCATCGCCGACCGACCAACTCGTGCCCAGACCGACCCATCCCGCCTGACGCTGACGTGGACCGTGTGCCGACGACCGTTGCGGTCGGTGACTGTCGTTGGACCGGAGTTCAGCTGACACCATCGCACCTCGTCTACGTTATCCGTCCTGTCGCCGTCGTCGCTCCGCCTCTCTGTCAATCAAACCAGCAACTAACCCACCGTCACCCGCGCGTGTACCGTAACTGATACAATACATAATGCAATGATGAGTAACTGCAGCCAAGTCTACCGCACGAAAAACGAACAGCACATCAGCCAAACCGGATCGAAAATCCCTCGAACAAAAACAGGTCAACCGCAGTTCAGAACTTTTATGCAAATTTTCATCCAAAAAAAGTATTTTGACCCTTACAAGACAGCGAGCCGTTACAATATTGCTCTGTTTACTGGTATTTGATTTTCACAGTGTAACGTAAAAACAATAGCGCAAAACAAAGCCGTTATACGAATGCTGTCACTATCGACGACCGTGTGAATTCTACAGGGTGGTCCAGAAAAAAATGGCACAAAGTTTGCAAACGTGACTCTTGATCCGTGAATTATTTTTGCAGACATAAGCACGACTCTCTCCTTGTGTATGTGCGTGCCTGTGTGTCTGGTCGGTCCACTGCTGCCTGAGCCGGTGGAGGTTGATTTATTCGAGTTCATTTGCGAAGAATCGCGTCGTAGTCGTCGAAGTCAGCGTAGCGTCTCGTTCCATCAAGCGGCGGCGGCCGCCGCCGCGACGCGATGCGGTTGCGGACGCTGCGCGTCGCGCTTTGATTGCTATCCGCGATTGATCGGCCCTATCAAACCGCCGATCGGCGCGAGGTTAATAGACGCTCGTAACGGGACTCTGGCTTCGGCGGCGTTCGCGGCGGATGAATGCGATCGTAGCTGAACTGTTCGTTGATGCGAGCGGCACCGCCCAGGACCGGCCCACGACGGGCGTGTATCTTCGCTCGGGTCTCACGTCCGCTGCGTGATTGCTTTGTTTACACGCTCAACGTCAGCGGCGTTAAACTAAGTTTGCCGTCAACGGCCAGAGACTGACGGCACCTGAGGCGCTCTCGACGTGCCTGGCCCCCGGCATCGTCCACGACCAACGGCAGTCTATAATGACCGTCATACGGACTCGAGACCGTCGACCGACAGGCGTGGCAGAAATATACAATCGGCTTGCTAACGGCTAACGGCTTCGTTGCAATCATACATAAAAATCGGCTAAATTTAACTCACTGGACTCTCTCTCTCTATATATATATAGATTTATTATGAGATCGTACACAAGGTACACACAAACACAAGCAAATAATAATGATGATGATAATAATAAAAGAAAAAAAAAAGAAAATAAAAATAAAAATACAGGCAACTGTTCAACAAACCAGTAACCACACAAACCACTAGGCCTACTCAGTACATAAAACAACAATTAGTGAGTGTACGTCAAAATTAGGTAAACGTTATAGCATATATATTTATACCCGCTATTTTTCATACAAAGTTTCGTATATGTAAATAGTTTTACAACTTTTTTCACTGCCAAATATATTGCACACCAGCGCTAAATTAATTGTCGCAATTGTACGCCTTCTTATTCTCTCAGTTCATTACAAGTTCAAAGTTAAACAGGATGCTTACCTGATCGTTGTCTGAGAACATTAATACGAACTTTCGAATAATGTCACTGCCTTGGGTGATGTTTAAGAATCATTTTTCAGCAAATGTAGTCCGATCATTGGCTAATATTTGGAAAAAATAAAGTAAATATCACCGACTAAGACACAACCAGGAGCAAACGGAAGTCACTGTCGCAACCAACTGAAAGACCATTTATAGCAATCAACAGTCACGTTAGCTAAATAAATGGTGCAACGTGGTAACCATGGATTATTAATAAAAGTCCCACACGCTCACTGATCGACAACAGTGTTTATGACCTTTATAGGTATATCACTATTACGACTACGACTACGACACGACTGGCTACGACGGAAAATTGATATGTTTATTTTTTCGTTGTGTCGTAGCACGTCGTAGCCAATCACAGCGCAAGAGGGGAGCGCAGATAATGACGTATTATTATTTGCACGGCGACCGCTAATGCCGCTACTAGCTATAGCGGACACGGAATAAAATGCTTCACGTAAAACTTGGTGAAATAATGAAAAAACCGTCTCCACTGTGTACGATGGTGTGATTAAGATGATGTAATACGGTATTTGGGATAGAGATAAGGACAGGGTTAGGGTTAGCTATAGTACAAATTATTGACAGGATATATTAATAGCCAGAACTCCTTGTGCAATCTGCTCTGTAGAACTGCAAAGAGAGATTTAAGCGATATGACGCTGCGGTGACATTCACTCATATTGCTTGTGACATTAAAAATTTTTTTTTTTAGTTATGTTTAGTTAAGTTTATTTAAGTGTTCTCACTGCTATGTTATGGCGAAATAAAGATGTGTATAGCGGTCCTTAGCTATAAGAGACCCTCCCCGTTTACATCGGAAACACATGGCATTTACATTATGCAGACGTCGAAAATTTGATAAATTTGTATCATGTTATTTGTATGATGCTGTCGCACGTCTCATAAGCATTAGTTCACATTTCTTGTGACTGTAGAATGCTGCTGACCTTGAGCACAAGTATAGCCGAGGTAATAGCTTTTGAGTAAATATACATGTATTAATTATTAAGCTCTTCTCTGGTAGCAATACGTGGAATATAGAAAGTTATACAAAAAAGTTAAAAACACAATTTCATAGACATGCTGAACACAGACAAGACGACGGAAATCATTTTCACAGCCAGCAGAACGCGAGCGCCACCACGTACCACCGCGCCCGGACATCGAGCGCGTGTCCAGCCTACGAATCCTTGGCGTCATCGTTAATGACAAGCTTACGGCAGCTGACCACGTCACGGCGTTACTGTCGTCGAGTTCCAGCCTGCTGTACGC
>Ga0209052_1000524_pt1 | contig 12034 bp, 8 predicted proteins | sample WorMetHEROISLAND_2_FD_187409 | JGI IMG/M metagenome (GOLD analysis project Ga0209052, IMG submission 187409) | Marine gutless worms symbiont microbial communities from Max Planck institute for Marine Microbiology, Germany - Olavius sp. 4 HERON... | ecosystem: Host-associated > Annelida >...
ACGCTGACGACACAGCAGATTATGGAAGAACCGTAATCTACCAACCTTAACACTAAGCACAAGGTTACTGCCAGTGCGACAGCATTAAATAGACAAGAGCAGTGTAACTACGAGCTCTAATGGAGTAAAAGTTTTTTTAATTACTTACAGCAACGTTATAATTATTTCTTATATTCTGATGCAATACTTTGCCATCAAATAGCAATCATGACCATTGACACCACAAAATGTCAATGTCAATCAATGTCAATGTCAATCAAATATTGATATATAGCGCCAATAATCGAAGGTCGAATCTGAGGCGCTGGGTCGAATCTGAGGTGCTTTGTCAAATTTGAAAGATAAGAAATTATAGGCACACCCAGATAGTGTTAAGTTGGGTTACAAGAAAAATCCTGGCATGTTTACAGATTTGTTCTAAACTACCTGCCACGTACATTCTTGCACACGATCATCATTCTGCATAGCACGACACAGAAGACGACTGGACAGTGGACAGCTAAACATCTTCACAGACGAGTACCAACAGATATTGCCATACCTGAACCTACTGGTTGATTATGCTCAATTCACACAGAAAACACACGCTCACGGTCAAATCAATTATAATACTGAGCCGCTGCTGATTTGCAACGATCTACTTGACAAACTCACAACTTTGCATGCCATTGATATTGGTGCAGAATGTTCGGCCCATGACCGGTTGTTTGTTATACAGCGCACAACGTCCAAGGGAAAAACACCAATGAAATCATATGCCTTGAAAAATATTCATTTACTGTCTTACATGCTTTTGGACTTATTTCAACTGGTGCAAACTATGGTACCAATTTCAGGTGGGAACACACAACTGAGCTTGGCAAAATCAAAGCTCAACATACGTCTGCTGTTATTCATCATTAACGACAATAGCATTTTACATTGTTCTGGCCTACGGTGAATCAAGACCATGTTATGAGGCTTGTGGCTCAAAATAATTCTGCACCACTGCCACAGATCACAAAATGTGCACCATCGGACACATTTAACTGATCATTGTCACAGTCACTGAGTATGCATCAATATCAGCATTTGAACAGCAGCCGAGCACTGATCAACACGATACAGAACCACACATACGTATAAAATACAATTAAGTAAGTAATCGATCGTTCTAAAGCATTAATTCGGTTTAACGGGACGACAGCCAGCGAGCTTTCTGCGCAAAAATGTCACTCCGCAGATTCTGTGCAAAACAGATTCCGAGTATCTGCACAAACAACAACGTAAAAGATCAAAATTACGTTAGTCCTGCTGAAAACAGGCAAAAACTGAAACAACCTGCAGTTGGCTAACAAAGTGCTGTCATAAGAAATGCACACGGATAGTCAATTAGTCATAAGCTATAAAATACAGTAATTCAGTAATACCGTAAAACTTCTAATAAAAGCCCCCGGCGTCCATTAGAACAAGTGCCGTAAACCCTCGAATACATCCACTGTGTCAGATATATTGGCTGCAGTTGGATACAGACCTGTACAAGTGCTAGTCCGACGAAAACACCAGCGACGGGAATTAGATTCTGATTGACCCAGACTTCACCCTGCTCAATGCAACCCGACGTGTAAATCACGTCACTCGGATCACTGTTCTACAACATGCAAACAGCCAACAAATTACAAACTACGCTAATTACAACAAAATTTTCTATGGCACATCCTACAGAAATGGACAACAGCGCACAACAATAAACACTAGGTGAAAATAGTATAGAAGAATAGTCACGAAAGTAAATCCTATAATACAAAATAAAATGTATAGTTTGACTGGAGAAAACATAAGCCTGATAACATGGATGAAGACGAATGATCCACTGGTGGGTATTATTTCGAAATATTCTAACTTCCAAATGCCAACAAGTTCACACAACACGCACACAAACCATTTTAATAGCCATTTTCCACCAGGTAAACCTGGGTTAGCCAGTTTACCTCTGATTCTCAACCTCCACAGATGCCTATCCTGAGCATCTTCATGGGACAGACCAAACTCTCAACCAGCCTGCCTGCAGTGTACTGTACTAGGACCTAGGCCTTCATGAAAATGGAGTTTCGACTGCACAGTTTGGCCAGACTCCTCACCCTTCTTTCTGACGCAGGCAGCTCAGATGGTGCTGCCCACAGGGTACTTCCAACTATCCCTTGCATCCTCATAATGACCATCACAATATTATAGCTAGGGGTTAAGAAGCGGACAGTTTTATATGCATATCATACAAGATAAGTTCGAAAACCTCAAAACACATTAAAAAGAACAACTGTTTCAACAAGATCACCAACCTTTCTAGTATCATAACCACACTGCCAGTTTCTGATAACCTCCTACAATCACAATTCCATATATTATTACACCAAATCACATACAACATTGCCTAGCTTGCCAATATGTACACATAGCAATTTCACATCAAAAGTCTACTTTTCTCGCCAATGTTTACAGAGCATCAGCATAGCTTGCTAGGCAAAAGTATGTGTGTGTGTGTCTGTTACACTCTGTGATTCTATCAAAACAAGGCAAACTATCATCACAAAATCTTCACTGTCAGCTGTAAAGTTTTCCCAGAAATTCGAAAAGGGTCACCCTTATTCAGGACATTACATGAGAAAGTGGTAGGGAAAATTTGCGATCTTCGACCAAGGGCAAGGGGCAAGGGGGCACCAAGCAACAGTGGCGTGGTCAGAACCGGTGATTTTTAGTAATTTCAGTCGCAATATCTTCGGAACCTTTAGAGTTGAAGCGGATATTATTATGCAGCACCATGAAGTGCCTTATCATATTACCAGTGATTCTTAAACTACATGACCTTGAATAACCTTCAGATGCCATCTTATGCAAAAAAAGTCTGTTTTCAACTTTTCATCATCGGCTTGACTAGATTTTTCTGCTCCACTTTCGGAGACAAATATGTGATAATGAATGAAGATACTCCCATACTGTCGGCGACGAAGATGTTCATCAGGGACACTAGTTCCTGGCGATATGAAGTGTATGCGGATATTTGCTAGAGTTCCCGCATGAGAACGAGTCAATTAACAGTGCAGTGGTCAAAAGCAGCCAATTTTCAATGCCTTAGTTGCGATGTCTTTCAAAACTTTAAAAATTAAGCCAGTTATTGTAAATGCTTATGACAGAAGTATTCAGCATGGATTCTAGTTTGTGTTCGTATACATTTTGTGCAAATAGTTGTGTGGGTTCTTTTAAAAACACCCAAAACTACTGTGCATGCTATTCTTGTAGACTTGCATACATCCGTTGCCATGTAACTTTGCTAAAAATCCCACAGGTATCGTATAACTAAACTAAAAAAAAAACAAATTCCCATGCGCGTAGCATTACGATAAGTTGAAAGGATGAAGCTGACGCCCTGTTCTCTAAGCAGTAGCTGAGCTTCTTGTTAATATCTGCAGAGCAAACTGCTGAAACAAGATACAAACATCAGACGGCTTGCAGCAGGAGAACGGAACGCCGCAGCGTTCCCGGCTTGGTGATGAGCAGTTGAAGTAGATATTCAGTTCCCAGTCTTTGTAGCTCTCAACTCCACAGCAATGCAACTAGCAGCAGAAATGACAACAACAGTCATCTGTTAATTACGCCACCATCACCTCTGTCTCTTTTGACATACTGGCACTATGTAAGCTAGATTATTATGATTATCATTATTCTGCTAAATAACTTGGCTGATCTACACTCATGTAACGATGAATTATTATGACTGCTCTTGTTATTATTACCAAAGAACAAAATACTGACAGCAGTGTCCAAGTCAATCAGTTGATTGAAACAATTTCTACAATGCCGAATGTTGCAAGCAAATCTGCAATGCAGAGCGGCAGAGTACACAGCAAGTGAGCATAAAGTTGGAGCTCAGTTTCAAAATATGCCTGAAAGTTCTGAACAACTCAGCAGATCTAGACTCGTGTGAAATAAATTCAATGCCAAAGCTATGCTAAATGATGGAAGCTTCTGTCTACAGTGTTAGCATCATCGGCAGCTACAAAAGAAAGTAAAACCTTTATCAGACTGCAGCATAGCAGCAGCAAATGTGATATAAACTTCTAAGTCTATACATGACCAGAACCAGCAGCTTAGCAGTTCATTATGCACCAGTTCAGCCAACTGCAATCTGAAACAGTTACCCATTGCTCCTGAACCCAGTCAATAAGGTTCTGTAGATCCGGATCATCACGATATTGAACGATCATTGTCTTAAGCTGTGCTTTTATCTGGTCTTTTACCTATCAACCAATACAGCACCATCTCATTCATTATTTTGTATGATGTTACTGCACAAGAATTATTAGCCGGAGACACTACGATACTAGTTATACCAGTGCCACGTAAAGTGACCTGCTGACATCCTGCAAGATTTCACTTGTGGCCCTGAATTTGCCCTTTTATGGTATTACAAATGTGCCTTTGGTGATTTCCAGCAATTTGCAATCTCTGCTCCACAACCGGGCCTCCGGTTCAATATAATGTTGAGGCCGTGAGACATATGGCATCTCAGTCCATCCAATGGCAACAGCAAAATGCAGAAACGTAATGGATGGACAGGACAGGCCACACTACGGTAATACATGTCACAAATACTTTCAGCGATGCAGTGATGCTGTCTAGAAATATGTATAGATGTCAGCAAATACTTTTATAATGGCAGCCTGATTCTGCAGCAATATACAATTATTCCTTATATGTCAATATATGACATAATAACATATTCATATTACCTTCACATGTGACAACAATCACTCTGAGCTCTATCGAGTCATGACAAAGTTCTGCACCTATTTTTACGCGCCACAGCTGTACCGGCAGGTACTGCTGAGGCACGTATTAGCTATGGGAATTCTGTCTGTCTGTCTGTCCGTCATGACCCAGTGCCGAACCAAGCCCAGGTGAGATAGAGACTACGGGTCTTCACCATATGATAGCCTAGAGTCTCTAGTTTCCAATGAGGTAATTTGGTGCCACTGGGTGAAGAGATTCCCCTCGAACGAGGGCATCAAAGAGGGGAACCCCCTCCCCTTAGAAATCGTTATTTTTCCACTATTGGCTCATCTAGCGTGAAAACGGTTGCAGATAGACACAGACTTGCAGCGTATCATAGCAAGCACTGCCGACGAGCTTTCCAGTGATACCAACATCGATGAACTTGAACGACCTTGAACCCCCAAAATAGGGGTTTTTAGTGAATTTTTAGCGATTTTAGCCTGCAATACATATTTTAAGAGTGAATTGCACCTAAACCATTCAAAATAGACTAGTACAATGTGCATACGATTAAACATAGATTTCAATGGTGTAAGGTTTGACCCCCTAGGTTCAAGGAGTCCTCCGTACGAGCGCATCAAATTTGGGTACCCCCTTGAAAACGAGCAATTTCCGCTACTGTCGACTAATCTAGCACGAGAATGGTTGCCGATAGACATAGACTTGCAGCTTATCATAACAAGCACTGCTGACGAGCTTTCCGGGGGTACCAACATCGATGACCTTGAACGACCATGAACCCCAAAAATAGGGGTTTAAAGTGATTTTTTTGCTATTTTAGGCTGCGACGCACACTTACAGTGAATTTTCGCTGAAATATACTGGAGATAGACCAAGACAACCTGCGTACGAAATTAAACTGATGCTGTGGCACGTCTCATGAGCATTAGCTCAGATTTCTTGTTAGATAATGTAATGTGCCCCACAAAATTACTCATGTGACACATTTGGAAGGCATTACAATATTAACTGCTAAATCACGAAATAACATAAGAAACTGGTAATAAATCAAGAGAGAAAACAGTAAATTACCCAGTCTTTGTACACGAATATTACTATTCCAGTTGCAAGTTCACAGAAGAATATTAGACCAACACATACGCAATACTGAAATGCAAGCATTAACAAACTACAGTTTACTACATCCAATCTTTACAAACATCTACAGCATGTATATTCAAATTGATAATGCTGATATTATAACACAAGAGCTAAAAGTCTGATATTTTATCAGATTATTAGCACTAACTCTAACAGTCGATAATGGCACAAGCGAAAGGCATTTCATACTAAGGCTGCTTGCCATGAAATCTACGTTGAAGATGAAAATCTGCTCCTACTGCTACTGTTTGCTAGTGACATAAAAACCACAGTATCATATCATATCAGATTATCAGTCATATCACAAACTTACTGGAGCACCCCTCATCCATAGCACAGGAGTGTCATAACATGCAACTATTATAAAAATATACAACTGTGTCAGGTAACAAATTATATATCATTTGACAAAAAAAATACTAGAAATTCATGGCAAAGACCAGCATGATGGCTGCCTGGCGCCCTATGCCCACCTGTGGAGTTGATTTAGAAATTTGAAATTCCATTCCTGATAACGACAAGTGCCTACATGATAATGCATTAGCCTATGATAAGCGTTACAGCCTATGTTAACAGTTCATAGCCTATGCATGTTATATTATTGTAACATGATGAGATGAGCCTGGTGAGATTTTTTTTTATATTTTACTGAATGTTTTTTTACATCTATGACCCATGCAGTATATAGGCTATAAATTGATAGCGAACGCTATTGCGTTTTTAGTTTTGGGTGGGTAAACCAAGACATCTAAACTTCTGTTAGTGGACCGAAACTCACCATTTTTTTCGTCGAACGTAGCATGGATTGCAGTTGATAACACAATTTTCCGCTTGCTAGTATCTTCATCCGTTGTGGAGATATTTGCGATCAAAGGCTAATGTTGTCGAATTATGCACGTTTTGCCCCCCAATTTTTGTTAGGGCCCCCAAATTTTGGGACCTAGATTATAAAATTAAACCCACTTTCACTCATGTGGCAAAGGTTTATGGCGATTGGCCGAGGGAGCTTGGAGATATTGTGCTGTGAGGTGCCAGAAATAAAAAAAGAAAACAAAAAGACAGAGTAGTAAAGGCATCCGGCAGAGCTGTTGCCCTTCACTGTGTGGCCTTCACAAGACAATGCACAGTAGTATAAGTTCTGTATAAGTACCAACCACAAGCAGTAGAAAGGTGTTCTCTCTGAGTGCTCCGATGCAACCAGTGAATCCAATGATGAATATTAATGTCCCAGCAAGGATGAGCAGCAGAGCTGGATCTAGTGGAATCTGGCTTAATTTACTAAGGTTCTGAAACATGTCCTTCTCTGTCCATGCCCACAGCCCAATTCCAAGCATCAAACCACCTAACAACTACACAAAGTATGAAAAAATTATAAATGCATGCTTACTGTCATGAGAAGACATGAGTTTATACAAAGAAATAATCAATAATGTGCACACAATCGATAATAATTAGAAACATTGCTATGAGTTTTTACGCATAATGAGAATTGCAAGTAACATACCCACGTAACATACACAAACTCCAACAGTTACCAAATTTGTTGTCTAAAATGGCATTTTTCATCCAATGTCACCAATTTAGTCCCAAATTTTGGCTAAATTTATAACTTAGATGACGCCGCTGGGGCTGCTACATAATAATGCCTGAGGCACATCACGGGTGTATGCCCCTCGCAGGTGTCTGCCCACACGTATGAATGCAGTGGAGGAAGATGTATACTACACGTGACAGACAGATGTACGTGTGAGGGGTCACCTGCTGCAGGGACAAAACGATGGGTATGGCTGGTGGCAAGCCACGAATGATCAAATGTCAATTACTTAACAGCAGTGCATTCTTTCCCACGGCCGACAGTGTTTATTGCAGAGCTTGCAGCTCGCTTTCCTGCTGCTTAATTTGTTCATAATGCATCCACATGGAAGACTTTTAAGCCATCAGTCACTAAGACTAATTGACTATCGAACGCAAATGGTATAAGCAACTTGATCACATGTTGGCTGGCGAAGACGGATGCTCTCAGTGAGCAGACTTCAATGCAAGCGCTAGCATCTTATCTGAGCTCAGATCAGTCAGAAACAGGCGTGGGCCTGTGCTCTTGCTCTGCAGGTGATAGCCCACCTCCCCACACTCAACTTAATTGCCGTCACCTGACTCATCAACCATCGACCACGACTCACCCGTGAACGCTAGGGGCTGTAGGGAACTGTTCACTGTGCAACAAGGCCTATTCAAATTCTCGAATTCTCAACAAGCAAGAAATATAATTCTCGAGATCAAGATTTTTCTCGAGTCTCGTTAATATCCCTACTGTCTAGTACTTAATAATGCACATATCAAACGTACATACAAACACAAAAACAACTTCAAAATAGACTGTCAAAAAACACAAATCTATAAGATGTCTGACTACTGAAACACAGAAAAACAAAGTGCGTATGACATGAAGGCACTTGCCCAGAAGAGAACGTTGAAGCCAAAAACCAGATACTTGATGACGACACTGACTTCTGACCGATCACGTCGGTATCTTGCCATTGCTTTCATTGTCAGTGATTTTGTTATATAGAATGGCTGTCAAGCCAGAACAGGGAGAGCTATGGGAACAATACGTCGACTTATTTTGTTGTTTTATGAACAAATACGAACAAAAACCTGTACATTAACGCTACTGACAACATAAACAACAAACACTATTAGAGAAGTGTTAACTTCGAATTTTCATAATTATCATTAACTATTTCGAATTCGAAATCCGAATCCTATCGGAATTCAATTATAAAATATGGAATTTTGTTCTGTACCTTCATATTCGTGGAATACTGTAATAATAGATAGTGTAAACTATTTATTAGTACTTATACTTCGACTTCCAGCTTCAGCAATCATTTTCATCATAGAAAATAAACCTTGAAACATTCTTCCTCAGCCTTTGATGTTAGGCCGGAGTGATCTTTTGGCTGTTCACTGACTGTCTCCGTACGAACACGCTCGTATCCAATGCGCATCTCTGTGCACAGAATAATGGTCTCTAAATGAGTCCGAGCAGTTGACCTCCTTTGGCCATGATGTGCATGTCTCCCATATGCCCTGCAAACTTCAGTCCGAACACCCACTACTTTTCTTCAACACTGTGTTCCGGGGGCACCTCTACTTTGTTATTGTTCATAATTTATGTGGCTTTGCTGTTATCATGTCCAAGGTGTATAACTTTGCACTTCTTATATAGCCTACTGTTAAACTTCAGCTGCCACTTTTCGGACTACTGCTGTAGACAGTTCAGAATCAGATCGGCGAGCAATATCTTAATGCTATCTTCTGTTGTTACAACTTGTCTTCAGATCTTATATAGTATCATATGCATTTACGAAAATAAATGATGTCTAAGTATAATAAAGTAATAAATCCAATTATTAAGCACGTAACTCGGTTCTCGATCTCCGACGTGATGTCAAATGGAAATGGCAGGTCGACCGTCGATCGTTATCCACACTCCACAGGTTGGCACCGAAGAGCAGAAACGCCTGTTTGCCAACTGCAGTCTGTAGCTAGACGGAACGGTAGTTGGTCATGTATTTAGTGCTATAAAATTAAGTGAACATTACTTCTAAGTAAGTAAGTAAGTAAGTAAGTAAGTAAAACGCCGCTCAAGTCAGTTGCGTAAAAAGTACGCCAGAGTCTTGCATTGCCTGCGTTGCGTTACAACTTGTCACGGTCTTCCAGAAAAGAAATACGAGTCAAACGTCTGACCGTCTGACGTTATTCGCTCTAGCTTACGATTAAACGTTTCATTTGGAGCAGCTCTACGAAAACTAGGTCGGCGCTAGAGGGCGCTCTGACGTCAGCTCGGCCTTTTTAGACGGCGGCGTCAGGCGCAGTCGCTCAGTCGTGTCGTGGCTATAAAAGCAAGCGCAGAAGGAGGAAATTTCGGTTTCTGTATCGAAACCCAATGCTGTCTTGTGTCTGTATTTCAGAGTTTTGTTAAAGAATATGGCCAGTACCAAAGCTGTGGTAAATAACGAGACTTATGTTGGTCGAAAACAGCGATTTGCGCAGTAGGCTTGTCTGCTGGTTAGCCGAATACATTGCTGGGCGCCATTAGACAACAGGTGCCGCAGTTTCCTGGGATTTTTTAGTGGTCAGCAGAATACATCAGTATCAACGGATCATGTCGTTTTCCTTAAACCAATTCGTCTTTTGAGGCACGCAGATTTGAGAATTACGTGAACAAGACCAACATCTGTAGACAGTATTCTTTCAGTAACAGGGTGGTCAGTGAGTCATGCATACTATTGTAATACATTGCTGGGTTTTTAAAGTCTGATGGATCATTGTGGTCCGTTGGTGGATATACTTATTGTATGCATCCTTGAGCTGAGCTTTCTTGGTTCATCATCAGTACAACTTTTTAGCATTTTTACATTAAAGTTCGAAGACTGCTAGGTCAGTGTAAACAGTAACGAGCAGACTGTGAATGTGATTGCAGAGAGATGTCTATCTTCAAGTGGTCGTCGATGTCGTAAATGGCGTCCGTGAAGCTTTTCTTGATGAAGGAATGGACGAACAGGTTTTACTGGAGCTGAAGCAGGTAGTTGCGATTGATATTTAATGTGTGTATGAGGTACAAGGTACTTCTTCATCAGTATACATGTTACTGCTGTTGTGTGTGCATTAGAAACCAGTGGTGTCGTGGGTCACCAAAGTTGGGGGGCAAGAAGTAGCAATTTTCAGATGGACACTGGACAGCTGCAAATTTCTGACAGGAAATTGTGGGTGCTAAGAATTTTAATTTTGTCCTTAAATACCCCCCCAAATGGTTGATTTTTAGCCCCAAATTTTGCATTTTTTGGAGAACATTTTCTGACCAGAAGAAAAAATTTTTCTGACAGGCGAAAATTCAGGGCGGGGGCAATTGCCCCTCCCCTGCCACTGTTGGCAATATCTGCTTGTGCAATGTTTTATTTGTTTTCTCGTGTCTTACAAGAAGTCTTACAAGAAGTTATTTTTATAAGATCATTCGTTGTAATGTGTTAATAGAGTGTGCAGGAGAGGCTGTTGTGGTGTTGTGTTAGCTGTGGGAAAGCAAGCTGTCCATGTCGAAAGCACTGGAGGTGAATGAGCCCAGACTGATGCAGCAGTCCGCACAGCAGTTTGTGAATCGAGCTGCAATTGCTCACCAGCCTCCAGTGCAGGTCCACTCGGCAGCAGCTGCACAGACAGCCACATTGCAGCACATGAATCCAAGTATGTATTCGAAAGGTTAAAGGTGTGTGTAGCTCTTTATGGCAACCCATCTCAGAGCTACACAGTGTCGCCTGCCGTATGGGATCACACTGTGTTACCTGACACAGGTGAACCTGCCCCACCTTAACCTCAGCCAAGCTGGCCAGTGCTCAATTTGCCTACTCGGGAGGGATGGAAGGCTGAGTTGACCTTGGTATTGATTGTATAGCGAGATGGTTTACCTGTCCACAGACTGTCACCCAGTTACAGTTACAGGCTAATAAACTTGCTAAGCTGTAAGCTTTTAATGTCCATATCTGTCCAGTGTCTATACATGTATCTAGTGTGTCTTTAAAACTCATTGTGTTAGCTGCAGAATGCAGATGATATGTCCTCTGGTAACCTATTCCAATAATAAACAATTCTTTGGCTTAAAAAATATTTTCTTACGTTTAGTTGATCACATTTTGTGCAGTTTTGCACTGTGCCCTCTCATACAACAGTACTACTGTCGAAAATGAAAGTAAGTAAATGATTATTTTTCAAAGCAGTGTCCATGGTTCCTATGGTCATGGAAAGTCATGGAATTTTAGCAAGTCATGGAAAGTCATGGAAAATGGAGATGGAATTTTAACCATTTGTTTTCGGAAAAAAATTCTTGAGCTGCAAAAATAAACAAGACAGATGGAAAATCTCGCGTATGGCAAAACATGCAACAAAAATGCGCCATTTTCAGGCAAAAATCTCAAAAAAATGTCTGCGGAGGGGCCCCCTCCCCAGACCCTACCCCCACTGGGGAGGGAAATACCCCTGACCAGACTGCTCACCCTCGGTATATATTTGTGCACCTACTTTTTTTTTGGGGGGGGCATTGCACGTATAAAAGTAGTCATGGAAAAGC
>Ga0209052_1000525_pt1 | contig 12025 bp, 7 predicted proteins | sample WorMetHEROISLAND_2_FD_187409 | JGI IMG/M metagenome (GOLD analysis project Ga0209052, IMG submission 187409) | Marine gutless worms symbiont microbial communities from Max Planck institute for Marine Microbiology, Germany - Olavius sp. 4 HERON... | ecosystem: Host-associated > Annelida >...
TAAAAAGCGGACCATATGGGTCCGCCATTGGTTACTCGACAGGTAAGCAATTTGCTGGTCGTACATTTCATCGGCCGATTGTCTTTGGAAACTAAACCACGCCCTAGAAGTTAGCCGACTTTATCGATCGTCTGATGCCAGCTTTAGATAACGTTTAACAGTTAAAAACAGTTAATGTAGAGGCTGCCACACTTAACAGTATAGAATGGCAAGTTGAAATTGTTGCAGTGTTCCGAATTAGAGAACAGTGATAATGTGTTTGATTTAATAGCTTTGAAATTATGATAAAGAAATAATATAATTTGGCCATTGAGTCTGGCTAAATTATTGCTTATTTAGTGTCATGCATTTGTTAGTATGTTTATTTGCATGTTAAATATTGTGCTGTTGTGCGTATGCTGCAGGCATCTTGCACATGCTGGGCATTATTCTCAAGAAATCTGTTATTCGTTCTCTCAGGATGCTGTCAATGACTAGTCAACTGAGCCGCTTCAAAGTTCCCGGGCTCCTTGTATTTGGCTTTTTTGTTGGAGTGGCTGTCAATCAGCTGGGATTTGTAATGGAAGACATCCACTTGCATGTAGAACTTGTGAAGTCGTCGAACATAACTGATTCATCGCATTCAACATTTAAGGAACTTATGCAGAGGCTGCCGCACCTAGATCAGCCATTTTCAGCATCAAAATATGTGGTTCCAAATATAGTGCATTTCTTTTGGTCAGTACTTTTTTGTTTGATATTTGCATGTTCATTGATACATAGCCATTTCAGACTAATAGTGCTGCAGAGATGCTGAATTCCATTGATGTATTGCATGCCATTAATAAGAATGCTGAACATTTACTATTCCAGCTCACTGTAAAGTGTGGAATATCCGTATTCATTATTTTGTTTGTCAGAATTCAAAAACCTAATTTCCCTTACTGGGTCTGCAGTCTCAGCTAACTAGTAAAAATGTCATACAATACACGTTCTTTGCATGCTGCACTGATGACTGCAGTACACTGAGTACAGTGATGAGGGAACATTGCTTGTAGAATATAGGGAAGATAGATGGAGAATTTCATATTTTTGTGGTGTGTTTATCGGTGACAGGTTTCCTAAAAGTTCTGCAAAAATGTCATTTGCCGACTTCATGAGTGTGTTGAGTGTTTACCGCATCCAGCAGCCGGATGCTATATGGTTCCACTGCAGCAGCCTGCCAGACAGCAGAGATTTCTACTGGACTCAGCTGTGGACGTTTGTTCCGCTGACTGTCGTTTACCACGACAGTCACAAGTTGGAGACTGGCTTGAAGTCTGTGCAAGATTCTGCAGTTGTGGCAACACTGTTGGAGCATGGTGGCATATTTGTTGACTGGAATATACTTGTTGTATGCAGCCTAGACCCGCTACGTAACTACAGCACTTGTTTCTCCAAGGTTTGCTTGCTTTCGACTCTTTTTGCCCGATTCAGCGAATCAAACCTTGCACGTGATTCTGCACTTTTATATGCAAAGTTTACTGTGTTCTTTGTCTTTGTAGTAACTGAGTAAGTGAGTAAGTGATAACGATATGATTTGTACAGTGAATATAATATCTGTGATATCAGATTGCACAAAATGTCACCGTAATGTCTGTCTGTGTGATAATGTCATCACATGGCATACACAGAGACTCTGCTTCAGTTGTGTAAACGTGATGCAGTACTTCTTTAGCTGTTGGACTTGCTGCCGCTTGTTGCCTCTACTGAAGGAATGATAAAATGTTTTTACCTCTGTCTCTCGGTTTGTCTGTCCGCAAGATTACTCAAAAAGTCAGCAACGGATTTTGATGAAATGTTTTTGGAGGGATGGGGTGTTGCCCAAGGAAGAGTAGATTAGATTTCGGTGGTGATCTAGTCAGGTAATTTCACAGTGCTGGTGAGTAGTTACCTGATCTGTGTCCTTTGAAGCAGTATGACGTGGATTATGATGTGAATTATGTAGCAGGAATTGGACAGCTTGCAGACGGACGTCATGTTGTCCGAACGCAATGCAGCATTCATGCAGCTAGTCAGCTTATCACTGCAGTCTAGCAAGGCTAGTCTCAGCCGTGTAGTGACGAGCCTGTACAAACAGCAGTCAAACCTGCTGCACCTGGAGACCATCTCTAACAGCACGGCTGGCGCCTGCATGACTGCCTGGCAGTCACAGTATGTGATCCGCATTCCAGCAGAGAGACAGGAAGTGACTGACCAGTCTATCAGAACAGGCCGAGATCCACTCAGTACAGCGATGAGGTACATTTACTATGGCAGCAGTGCAGAACTGTTGTAAACATTGGCACAGCGACTGATTTGATCCTGATTAGCATTCCACAGTATTGTACTACATCACCTACAGGGTGGTGCAGAATAAAGTGTTCCACTTTTTATGCACCACCTAGCACAGTTCAATTTTTCTGATTCATGGGATCTGTGATAAATGTACAGAGATAAAGGGACAGAGTGTTCACCTGAAGACCTGACACTGACAGGATTGTGTCACGGGGGATATTGAGACTTTTGGCTTGTCCCTTGAGTCTGATTGGGATAGGAATCTATGAAGACTAAGAATCAAGGAGAAAACTGGTTAACTGGGTATACTTGGATAATGGCAGGGCTGCCACTTGGTCCCTTAAATCCCCTAAAGTCCCTTTTTTAAACACTTGGTCCCTAATGTCCCTAAATCTCAAAAGGTGGTCCCTAAAGTCCCTATTTCTGTGTAATTGGCTATTTTTCAACTTATCCTGACTAAATTTCGCTAAGAAGCAGAAGACCGATTGACATTTTCGTATGGTCTGGACAATGGACACATTTGAAAACAGCGTTCAACGCAACTGTGTCGATAATATGACACTGAACAGTTTAGAATTGAGAACTGAACTATTACATGCGTTTGATTAGTATATTCACATTCTTGATGTCTAGTATGGTCGTGTACAGGAGCAATAGTGACCATAATGTGGTTTGTCGTGACATTTGGTTTCGTATTAAGCATAATTTAGGTCCCTTTTTGGTCACTTTTAGGTCCCTTTTGACAAGTTCTGAGGTCCCAAAAGTTCCTAATTTTTGTTAATGTATTAGTGGCAGCCCTGTAATGGCTTTTTAAAAAACATGCATACCTGCGTACATTATAGCACATTATAGTAGTATATGTGGGTTAAGTTATGATATATTATATTGTGTAAATATGTATGTTATATATGTAATAAATTATACATAACTGTGTAATGTTTTTTATTACTGTGTACTTGGTGTCTGTGGAAAGTGTTTATGAATTTTCTGTAGAAACATATTTTTATGTATGTCCATGAACCCTGTGATTGTTGCCATCAGTATGAAGTTTGTTTAAATAAAACAGTTAACAGTTAAGGTCTATATTTGGAATGTACTAATTTAGATATTATTAACTCTTGCTTATGTATCTCTGTGTTCGTTACAGCGATCATTTGCTGTGTAATTTTAGTGATTGAGTTATTGTTACACTGTTACAGCTACATATCATGATGTGCCAGTTTTGTTAATTGTTACATTATACACTGTGTCTCAAAAAAACTTCACATTTTGTAGTTTTGTGATATCTTTCTCAGATTTCATCCCATTCTGCTAATTTTTGGCAGAAACATACCCCAGGAAATTTGAAACAAACACATGTACACGCCCAATTCATATCTCATTTTATATCTCCGTACTGTACCTTGTAAAAACTAGCGACGCGTCAGAATGCACACAGCGACGTCGGCCGCTTCTCGTTTGTCTTCTCATTGAACTGTAATCTCACAACTTCTTTAAAAGCTTATTTAAACTTTTAACATTCTTACCTTTATCAGAAAATTCTCGAATTAAATTTTTACCTCCAAAAACTAAATTTATATAAAATTTTCTATCTAAATGCGAATTACGGTGGCACTTGATTGCTGCATGATCTGGTCTTGTCTGCACCAGCATGTAATCGGCGAGGCAATCGACCATGTGGCGTGGACGGCTGGACGCCTGTGTGAGAACTAATGGACGAGACTTCAAACACTTGTTCGGATAATATGAACGTTACTTGGTAGTTATCTGATGTGACAATTTGACTTTTATGTGGAGACTTCGTATTTGATGCTGTAGGCCTAGTGTATGCTGTAAAAATTGTCGCTAGATTTTACACGGTACATTACGAACATATGAAACGAGATGTGGTTGCCTGTGCATTTGTGTTTGTTTCAAACTTCCTGGAGTATGTTTCTGCCAAAAATTAGCAGAATCGGATGAAATCTGACAAAGATATCACAAAAATAGAAAGGGTGAAGTTTATTTGAGACATAGTGTATAATGCTATATTAATGTGCTTAGTAACTATCTGGTCAGCTTGGACTGCTGTTTAATCAAAATTAACACCTTACTGCATCTAAATTATAACTGTCCTACTTATTTCTCCATATTTCGTTGCTGGACAATGTAAAACATGCTTGAGCAGAAAATTTACGTATCTGTTGATGAAAGTCACACATATATATATGATAAATGCGTAGAATTGTGCCAGTTTTTTGACTGAAAAACGAAACAAAGTGCATTTAATCGTGATCTGATTGCGGAACTAGATAGTTGAGAATTAATCTCTAGCGGTTTATATTATTTGCCACTGTGTCATGCACAGCTTCACTGACTATACGTGTGCAGAAATGTACAATGTGCCAATTTCTTGCTTTTCTCCGGCTTGTTTTGTACTTGTTTATTAGCAGCACCGTTGTTGGCCTGTCATCGGGTAATAATTATTATGTGCTTTATGACATTTGTGCGTCCTGATTGCCAGATTGTTTTCGTATTGTAGCATATATAACATGTATGATCATGGATAACAACAGTGTCACATATTGTTCGCTCTTATAACTGTGCATTGATCACTAATTGATTCTTTGATCGCACCTATGGCACTGGCAGCCATATTTATGCTTGATGCCAAGTAATGCCGCCAGTTGAGTATAGGGCTCATTTAGAGGACTAGATAGTGGCTGTTGCTGCTTGTAGTGGGAGTAGTGATACCGAAATTAGTGATAATGTTTTTACGGTATGCAGCCATCGCTGTCACAGTAGTCTAGTGCTAAGATGCCTGATGGTAAAGTGATTATCAGGTTCTGACTAATAATACCAGCTGGCAATGGTTGACGTCGACATCTGGACCAGACTCCGCAACCAAGTCGCACATTGGGTGGGAATTAATACACATTAACCATTGTAACGTGAGCTAACCATCGTAACTGAGTTTCAATAATAATTAATCCATTTCAACTAAACACATTTTGTACTGCTTTTCCTTATGCAAATCTAATCTGTCAAAAATTCCAGCATGTTAAATGCTGTAAAATATACAATATGTACAATAATATCCATCATTTGGTACAAGGATTATAATATTCCAATAATCTGTCAACGATAATGTATCCAAATGATATTTTTAGAACCATCATTCATATGGAATGCACAATCTGTACATCAAGAATGAACAGCAGCACCACTGGTCGTCATGCACAACAAAACACTCGTTAGCAGCTGCGTGGTGTAATCAATTACTTCACTATAAACATTGTGGAATTAAATCTCAGATGTGACATTCTTCAGAATTATGTCCACTTGCATATCACCAATTTAAATTTACAAGAGAAAACTGGCAAAGGGAAGGACTGGAACGTTACCGAAAAAGATTCAGGAAACAGCATCAAACAAAAGCAGAGAGCAGCAGAATGAAGCACACGCGTACTGAAGAGAGCGTGGCCACTGTGGATGAACTGGTACTAAGCCAGGAAGACCACACCCGCACACACACACACACATGATTCAATATGCCAGATATCCAGATAGCATCACGTGGATGATTCACTGCGATGCTGGTCTGAATTCTTTTTCATTTATCAAAATGCTCGTTCGTTGTTAGTTTTTCCTACATTTATATCTCACAAGGTAGTGTAGCGACGCAGGTAAGGTGCGGTGGGATATTTAACAATTACGTGACTGCAAATTTTCCACAGTGTAACAGTGAAAGAATTTTTTTTTAAATCGGTCAATATTTGGCAAATATATGGATAAAAGTTTGGTGGCACGTTTTTATGGACCACGGTGTAGTATCATACCAGGTGAATTGATACCAGGTGGACATCTGGCTTGTATTAAAAGTTTTACGGTATTTACATTTTACACTTTTATATTGTTAACAGAAGTCAGATAGCAGTTCATTTTGTCCAGTAAACACTGAACTGCCACCTGACTTATCTTAACAATGCAAAAGTGCACTTGGTACATCGGGAAAAGATCGGACACACACTGGCAGAGAAAAATGTCAAAAAGTAGATGCGAAATAAAATGGCAATCACGGACATACTTCAACTAATAGCTAGCTTACAAATACACTACAAGATTTGAAACTACTGAAGCATGCATGGATGATACAACAGCGTTTCTACAGTACAGGGCACATTATAGTGTGAAAGCAGCAGCACCAAACAATACTCTACTATGTGACCACATATTTGCTAAGTAGTGCTTACATCATGCTAGACAAAACTATGCATGTACTGCACAAGCTCACCTGGTACATCAATACAAAGAATGCATGTACAAGAGTACAAGACCAGCAGAGTAAAAAATACCGGAAGGCACAGCATTATGTGTTTATAGCAAACTACTCTTCCTACATCAGAAATAATTGCCGATAGATATTTTCTTCACTAGAAACTTATTGCCACAAAAATTATTTGACTAATATGATGAAGTGACTATATACACAATTACACATACAAAATAATAGAAGTCCTTCAGCACTGATTATGTGGAAGCTGAAAAGAAGGAAACAAAAAAGCTGCGAGGTTTCAAGCAAAAGTTTAGCACATACAACTGTAGGCTATGACGAGACTGCACGGAACAATACAGTGCTGTCGTAGATGTAGGTCTGTGATATATACGTTTCCATTGGTATGACATAGAAAGTGTGGACCTAACGAGTCAAAAACTGCATCATTTTTTTTCTGTAGAAATTTGAAAGCTATTAACTAATAGTGCTTTCAGTTTTAGTTCAACTGCACTACTTTTCTACTTATCTAGGCTGAGTCACCAAGGAGAGGAAAAACGTTTACACATTGCTTCAGCCGGTTTTTACAGGTCATATTGTTGCTGCTGCCCAACATCAAAGCTTCAAATGAACACTGGAGCCTTTCAACTCCTGTCAAATTTCAATCCACTTCAGCGACAAAGACATAGGTCATTTTATTACTGCTTGAAACGTTGCACAAACGAATGGCACAAAACTGTGAAAACCCAAAATCTAATTCTCTAGTCACGTGTAACAAGCAACCGACTGAGGCTGTCACAGCACCAGACCACGTATTAACAACTCACATATGTCTTTAACAGCATCAACACAGAACATTGTACAGCTACCACTAGCAGCTGGAAGTCCAGTCAAATGTCGGACAGACACTCAGATTGTCAACTTAAAAACGAAAGTAAAAACAAGTCAGAACTCGAAAGTCTGTTCAAGCATTGACAGTTCACACTATACAAAGCACTTGTATACACACACACACCGTCTCTGTAATACACAATCATCCAATGCACAGCATGTGTACACCACAAACAAGCAACGACATACACACAAGGTGATACTGGTCAAAATTTCTCAAAGCAAAACGATAAGGGAATGAAAATGAAGCACATATGGCAACAAACCATAACTGTATACCGTAAAACTTCTAATAAAAGCCCCCGGCTTCTATTAGAAATGCCTCAGACCCCCGGCTTGTATTGGAGACCCGGCTTATATTAGAGACCCGGCTTCTATTAAAACATGACCAACTCTTGCCACACTAAATTTTTTTTTGTATGCAGGCCTACATACGGTCACGGTGTACATGTTATGTTTGCTTTTGCATGCTATGGGCATAGTCGAGGTACAACCTGTGCCAATATAAGCCCTACTGCTTTGCTTTGCTTTATGTTTTGAAACACGAAAACACATTTGAGTTTTATTTTATCAAAACGGTAAAACTTCGGCCATGTATACCGTAGACTATAAACTGCTGACGTGACCCCGGCTACTATTAGAGACCCGGCTTCTATTGTAACAAATGTGCCAGACCCCCGGCTTGTATTGGAGACCCGGCTTATATTAGAGTTATATTATTGGAAGTTTTACGGTATACTGCATTATTTCTACAAATGAGCTAATAATGCCTTCATAAGGCACCAGATATATTATACACATTGACGCAGATTATTCAAGACACAACCAATCAGATGACCAGACAGCAAAAATTCTGACATTTTAACTTTTGTTGGCTCTTGTGACACCTAGTACATCAAATGAAGCGGGTCAACAAACATTGGCCAACCATGACAGCAAGATGAGCAACACATATCTAATTAGACTCCTTAGCCACAACTGTATGTATATCTCTTATTGTATAGGCCTAGCTATGGACTTCTGTCTGAAATAAATGTGGACTGATTGATTGATTGACTGACTGACAGCTTCACTGCCAAATTCTTTTCTGTTGCAAGTCAGCCAAAAAAAATGCACCATGCCAAATTCAGCAAAGATCGAGGCAACAAGCTGCACCAGGACTTACTTCATCCATGATAAAATGTAATATTTATTTTAACATTAAACTCGAGCACAAGTCAAATTTACGTACTAGCCGGCAGTAATAGTCTGTAGTCAGCCTGACCAACACTGCAATTGAACATAGTTCAGACAGTGAACATCGAACAACTTTTACTACAAAATTACCAACAAAATGTGGCCCAGAAAAAAATAGCTGTAATTCAACAAAAACTTACCAGTTTTGTCTGAAAATTTAGACCTAATAACGTTCTAGGGGGCCACTTTTTATCGGGACACAGTGTATACCAGTTATTAACTGCACGTTGGAATGCAGAAATACTTGTGATCAGCTGCATTTTCAGTCAGCTTTCATACTCCTTACATAAAGGTGGCTCATCAGGATATGAGCGGAAAAATATGCTTAGCCAGCCGATGTTAAAAAACTGGCTGAGGAATCTAGACTCGACTCGATACAGTTTGGTGGAACACAATTTGCCAGTCTGCTGTTACATCCAATGCCGACATTGGCTCTGGCAAACTTGTACTGTCAGCTGAATGCAAATACACGACCTGACACTACGTTCACTGCTGTAAGCCTAACACTTATGCAGCATCATGCCGTCGACCTGCCGTCAATCACCATCTTCAATGCCTACACATAGAGTCAATGCACCACATCAAAGCACCTCTCAAGTCACCACCTAACGGCGCTATAGAAACGTGATTATTATTATTATTATTATCTGATCTGCACTGTAACTCACCTACTGAACGAAAGCATTCACACATGCTGGCTTTTTCTGGTCATAGATCTAATAAATGCCGGAGGAAATAAGAAACGTTAAAAACGCGTTTTCATAGATAAATAAAAAAACGTTTGTAAACGTTGAATAAAAACGTGACCTTTTTACTTGACGTACTGACAGAATCCAATGTTTCAAACATACAACTTAACTCATATTAATCAAGTTTATATTATCACATGGAAGTAGGTAAATCCAAAGATGAAATCTAGTATCATTTTTTTTCAGCAGCAATTTGATTTTTTGTACTTAATTATTGTAAATCACCTTCATTTTCATGCTGACCATTCAACCTTTACGAAAATTAAAAACGTAGAAAAAATTAAAGAAAACATTAAAAACTAGTTTTCTATAAATAACAAAAAACGTTTAGAAACGTTTATCACAACTATGGTTTCTTGCATGATCACTTTAAAAAAGAACTTTGCTTTTATTTTCAGCTTTGCTCCAACTTCTTAATTTGTTGTAAGAAATCCTGCACCAATCCCACTAGTCCCCACTACATTAGTAAAAATTCCTTGTATTCAAATCACTAACTGTGTATAATAGAGGTGTACAGAAATCACAGTGTATTGGCACAAAAATAACAGGCACTGTGAGTCCAACTGGCATGTGAGTGGAGTTGTTTTGAAAGACTAACAAAAGCTCTAAAATGTATGGTGCGCCAGTGGAACAGAACAGACAACTCATTCGGCAAAAAAGATATTTCTAGTTACTCATACTTTTGATTACTCTGCTAAGCTAACCAGTTTGACGACAGCGTCATAAAGCCCTTTACATCAGCGACACCAATTAAACGTCGACATAGCAAGAATAATTTTTTTTACTTCTTTGGAATAATTAACGAAAATATCATATTCTGCCAGAGCAAAGAATGAACTCAGTGGGCCACCTTGTGAAAAGTGGTGAGCCAATCAGAAGCTTGTACAGCAGAAACGTTGTCAGTGATCATCAGATGTAGGTCATGACGCTCTTCATCTGGGTCAGAATAGTTCAGTGTCAAGCCCCTCACTGACGATGCACCTTGCAAGCACACAACTTAATGATGGTGACAAACACTCATAACAACAGGAAACGCATTGACACTACAGCTTAAGCTTAGTGCTTCTGATACAGCATTCCACCCGACAGATAACACCCAGCAGAAACCTGCCAAAGCAGTCTGCACCAATGTCAACGTTAAATGATACAGCTGCAACTGCGTAACAACTAACAAGTGTGATTGCCTATTCATGGCAATGCAGTTAACAAGTTCACAACCACATTTATGGCCAAATATTTTTATTTATTTATTTAATTCGCTCAGAAAAAAAACACATAGAACAAAGCAATAGGTACAGTGTGAGCCGGACAGCAAGGCTCATACACAAGCACTCACAGCTGCCCTAAGATTACACATCACTGTAAAATACTACAAAGTTAAAACGCACCTGAACTGTCAACAAAACTAAATAAACGTTTCTTAAAACTAGCAGTACTGGGAGCCTGAACAACATAATCTGGTAATTTGTTCCAAAAGTTTATCACACAATTAGAAAACACATGTGCATCATGGGTAGTAAAAGAATGATTTTTCATTAACTTCCGACTATTACCTTGTGTGTGAGTGAGTGTGGAAACAGTAAAGAACTCTGAACAGTTAACATCAATTTGGTCATTTAACAGTTTATAACAAGTAGTTAGATCACACATATTCACTGTTCAGTCTACTGTACGGACTAAATGCATCTGGAATACAAATAGAATTTCAGTACAGCTCTAACTACCGATAACATGATAAAGACTTCTATAAAGTGAACCTTGAGACAATTCTAAACACTGCAATTAACTGACACTTGCTGTAGCTGCAGCTACAACTGAGATCACACTTACTCTAAATTGTTACGACTCCGACCGTGCAGAAGTCAAAAAAATGCAAAAACCTCAATGAAGATTATACTGCAAGCGACATTCTGGACATGAATAAATTGTAAGCTGCTGGAGACTGTAATTAGTTTTAAAAACAAAAATCATTAATAATTCTGACAACAAACCAACTGAGCTCTTTGAGGCCGACATAATGGCAACCTTTTCCACTCGTGTTAGTTCAATTGGTCCAACGGAGAAAAATGGATTTCGTTCTTGTGGTTCAAGTGACAGAAACCTAGAAAATGCCAGCAGCAACAGTTAGAAATCTGCCACAAATTCCACACCCAGCATCAAATAACACCAGAACTAGCCTCTTGTGACACTGGGTAGACAGATTAAACAACCGCTCTTTTCAAGTAACAATAATTGTAGTTTAACCCTTTGTTTCAACTGACTGATGCATGTTGGCATTTACAACAAGAAATCTGAGCTAATGCTCATGAGACGCGCGACAGCATCAGTTTAATTTTGGCGAAAATTCACTGTTAGTGTGCGTCGCAGCCTAAAATCGCTAAAAATTCACTAAAAAACCTTATTTTGGGGCTTCAAGGTCGTTCAAGGTCATCGATGTTGGTACCCCCGGAAAGCTCGTCAGCAGTGGTTGTTATGATCAGCAGCAAGTCTGTGTCTATCTGCAACCAGTCTCGTGCTAGATTAGTCGACAGTAGCAGAAATCGCACGTTTTCAAGGGGGTACTCAAATTTGATGCGCTGGTATGGAGGACTCCTTGAACGTA
>Ga0209052_1000526_pt1 | contig 12018 bp, 8 predicted proteins | sample WorMetHEROISLAND_2_FD_187409 | JGI IMG/M metagenome (GOLD analysis project Ga0209052, IMG submission 187409) | Marine gutless worms symbiont microbial communities from Max Planck institute for Marine Microbiology, Germany - Olavius sp. 4 HERON... | ecosystem: Host-associated > Annelida >...
GACTGTGCTCTGCTGAATCTTACCATACAAGATGCTGGAAGTACCGCTCAAGATAGAAGAACATGGAGAGGACTCGTGAAGGAGCTGCCGTTGCGTGCTACTGCATCGCCTGGGCACTAAGTCAAGTAAGTCAAGTATGCCAGTAAAAATGTTTTTAATCATTTAGGGTGTAGTTATGGAGCAGTGTGGAGGCATTGTGTATCAGTTTATTGTGTTGGTCTCCATTGACAAAATTGATGCCGAGCCCGTGTCTGTGGGCAGGTAAACCATCTTGATATAAAAGTAAAAACAGGTCTGATCACTTAGGTCACCACTGCCTGGCCATCATGCTCTGGGTTTGTGGAACGAGTGCCAGTGAAAGCAGACACATTGTGTGATGCATTAGCCCTGTATTTGTGGTAAACTGGTGTCTGACTGAGGCCTACGGAAACGGAGATCAGCACTGCCCTATGGCCTTGTGGCTTAGGAAGGACTTTACGTTAAGGTACTTTCCATTTACATTTATGAGGTTGTGAAGAAGAATATGGTGTTTTGTTCATTTAACTCATGTGTATAGTGCATCTACATGTGTATTTGTGTTAGGTGTGTAATGAAAATGGATCACCATTGTCCATGGATAAACAACTGTGTCGGCCACTTCAATCATGCTTATTTTACCTGTTTTCTCTTCTTTGCACCAACTGGCTGTATTCATTCTCTGCTAATGTTAATTCCAGCCATCTATCGAGCAGTGTACAGAGTATGTGATTTTGCTACTACATCAATGTACTTAACAATTTTATACTTAGTGATGGAAGTGTTTGTTCTTATTGCCTTGACTAGTAATTTGCAAAGTAATGAAGAACTGAAAGTGACACAAAACTGCATGAATTTTAGCAAACTATTGAAGTAAACTGTGCAGTGCCACTGCAGTGGTCTGAAGCATTCATGGTATACAGTTCTGCAGCTGACTGGGTCTACATTTATTCATATTTTCCCAGTGGACTCCAGAAGACGTGTACATCTATTTTTGCAGTAGAATGGCCACCATTCAGCAAGTAGTGATTAGCTGTGAATAACTTGTTGTCTTATATTTTATATTTTTTGCTTATTTTAGGCCTGTGATTTTGGGCATTTTTCTGTCGTGCATAAGTTTGTGGTTATGGTTGAATGGTCTAGCTCTTCATGGGAAACCCATCTCAGAGCTACGGAGCATCACCTGCCATATGGGATCACACAGTGTTACCTGCCACTCGACACAGGTGAACGTGCCTTGCCATAACCCCAGCCACACAGGCCGGTACGGTACTCGATTTACCTACCCCCGGAGGGATGGAAGGCTGAGTTGACCTTGGTGTTGGTTTCGGTTTACCTGTCTGCAGACATTCACCCATCCAGGTACTAACCACTTGATAGCGACCCGACCGGGAGTCAAACCAATGACCTCGCGATTGCAAGTCAGCATCCTAACCGTTACACTATCAAGCCACTGTTATGATTGATATTTTTGTTGTTGACAGAACTATTATATATTTTACGGGACTGGGCGAGAACCGATAGTGAATTTCAGTTTTATGACGATGCTGTGCTGTATGATTTCCATTGGTCTTGCTGTTGGAGTGACCATTGCAGTTGGCGGCCTGCTGATTATTCAGGTCAGTATTTCACAAGTTGCTCTTTTTGTATCCTTATGACCACAGCTTAAGTTAACTCAACTGAAATGCAAATCCAATCACACTGTGAATGCACTAATATTTTATACTGATTAAAGGTTGTCATGTTAACACATTAATTCATAAATGAAATAGTCATGGTTATAAAATTAAAAGTAATTGCCAATTTTAATGCAGTGACTTAAATTACTTTCAATGGCTATCTTGCCATGCTTAAGCATTGCCAGTAATATCAGCAAAGTGCACTGAAAACCACAGAACTGTCAAAATACAACTTCTGTTGGGTCTATTACACAATTTATGCTGTGAAGTAATGCCATGCATTACTGTTAATAGTTGCTGTTTTGTTGCTAGAAATTGTGTTCAGCAGCCAGATGGCATTCTGTCATTTGATGACACCTGTCTGCAACAAAATCATATATATGCAATGAACTAGGTTGAAATTTCAGTTGCGCAATTGACTTAATAACAAATTAACCACAAGACGGCTTTGATATTGATGTAATCTGTTATTGAAGTTGTTGCACCATAAAATAAACCAGGTTAATTTTTAGATTGTGAAATGTATTTAAGTTGTAGATGGTAAGTGTGCATTTGTGGTGTAGCTCAGAAGTATCGTGAGAAATGAAACTGGCATTGAAAGCTGGATTAGGGAAAAGGTAGGCTTGGTCTCGATGTCAGACAACTGTTTTTAGTAGTAATTAATAATTAATCATAATTATTTTGTGATGGTTTCTGGTCAGCAACTGCAGCTACGTCCTCATTACAGCTGTGCCTGTTTACTTTGCCGGCAACGTCTGCAGCTGTGAAAAAATTTATTAAATATTTATAATATAAGTGGAACATATTGATAGAAACTGTGGTTTGTGCTAATGATGTTAATCTCTTAATATCTGCGGATTTGGCCTGTGTTTACAAAGATATGAAATCAGGTTTCAACTTTGTTACGTTATTTCCATAAATTACAGAAGTTGGTCAGACTAATGATCACACGAAAACTGATTGATCTTGTCTGAGAAGTGGCTGCCAGCAACAAATTACGCCACGTTTGTACATTCCAGTGATGGAAACAAGACCAAAATGTTAAGACTAAGACTTAAGCACCAGCAAGCCTGCAAATGCACATGTTTAACTATTATCAGTAAGTAAGTAACTAAGTATTCAAGATGCATCGACTGACTGCTTAGGCATCCTTCAGTCGAATGGTGTAGTTAACTTACTTTGCTTAATCCACCTCTTTGCAGCGTAGCGGGTGTTCAGCATTGGAAGCGAAACCAAAATGTTAAGACCAAAGCTGCAAGACCAAAAATGTGAGACCAAGATCGAGGCTGGTCTGAGATTCATCTTGTCATAAGACCACGGTCTCTTCAACTGCAAGACTGGTGCATTTAGCAGTCACTGGCAGGTGGCTATTATGCTTAGATGATTAAGAGTGATTCAACTGGAAACAGCAGTTTATCCAATCGCACAAGCATACTTTGACTAAAGGCATATCACTATCAGTATCTGTTGTTATTACTGATTGGACAATCGTTGACTTCACCTAACTCGGCAGCAATCTGAAATGTTTTCAAGCATTGAAGTGATGTAGCAGCATTGTTCAGCAGCTGATGTGTAGTGATGTGCTAATTCATAGAGTTTATGAACTTTGATGTAGACTGTTATTGGCTTTCGTCCTTTCCAGGCCATTGCTCCTAATTCCATTAGACCTCTTGTTCTTATGATGTTTTTAAAAGCCACCTTTTCAGCCAAGCTTTCACCTAGTCATCTGGAATAGTGATCGGTGCTCCTGTATCACCTATCGGGCTCTACATGACGATGCCCCGTAGTACTTAGACAGTTCACATCGATCGCCGACATCTGGTCTCGACAAAGATTGCGGTCTTCAACTTCCAACGAGCTATGTGTTCCTGTTGTTAGACTGCCCACTATTGGACATCGTGCCTTCCCTGTTGCCAGTGCTCGCATATGGAACGATCTACCGGCTGATGTCACCTGAGCACCATCTCTGCTCACCTTTAGAAAACGATTAAAGCTGCATCTGTTTTGACTATCATATCCTGGCCTAGTCTTGTAAATTAACTGTTTCTTCTGCATGGTCCTTGTCGTAGCAACTTGTTACTTATGTCACCTTAAAAAATTCTTGATTGATTTATTGGCTGATCACTGTCCTGACAGCAAATTGTTGTTGACTTCAACGGATTTTGTATGGTGTTGTGTTGTATTGTATAGGCTGAGTATAGAGAACGTGAAGAGTATGAGCCAGATTTTGTTTTCCCATACAACTTGGGTCGGTGGCGTAACATTCGCATGGTGCTGCATTTGAGACGTAGACCAGAGCTTGATGGTATCACGTGGCCAGTGCGCGACGGCTGCCACCAGTACACACTAACAGTAGGTTAACATGCTGCATTAACAGTATGTTAACACGCTAACAGTATGTTGAGTTCTGTTGTTGAATCGGTTAATGTTTTGACATTTTAAAATGTCGCTTTTTGCATAAACAACTACAAATTTCGGAGAGAGCCCAGCGTGATGACCGCTCTTGCAGAGACGATTTAGGGGTTTGGAATTCTGCTCCTAGCAACGTCAAGCGTGGACGCGCCAACGTAGATGAATTGTGCATTAGCCTACGCTTCACGTGCAGTGTTGATTTTGGGTGGGTCCAAATGAAGGTCCTAAAACTTAACTTTTGTTAGTTGATCAAGGTTACCAAATATTGTTGTCAGATGTGGGAGAGATTGTAGTCGGTCACATCGTCACAACATTCTTCCTGATTCTCCCTTGTTTTTGATTTCTTGATCTGTTTCGGAGGTATTTGAGATCGACTTCTAAAGTTCTTTGAAATTGTGCCGAATTTGGCCTTTTTGCCATCTGAATTTTTTTGGTGAGGGCCCCGAAATTGTAGGACCTACATTTTAAAATTGCACCCATATCTAATGTTTTGTCGTGATGGTCGAGTGAGCTCGCAGATTTTGCATTGAACTAAAAAACGAAAGCAACACCAGCAGCAAAACAGAATGCCGCAAGGTATTGCTGAAGCATGAACAAATTAGTAAACAAAAGCTGTATTTTGATGAATTCATAGAGTGTAGTAGTGGTTGTTTGAGACTGCGAGTTTATTTACAGAGCTAACTGTGTCAGTCAACATTCTGTGTGCGTATGTGTGTGTGTGTGTGATTAGATCGAGCAGCTGGAGCAGAAGAAGGAGAAACGTCAGCGCAGTGTTCTGTTTGCTGTCAACCGACCATTCAACGGTGCGTTGTGTCCAGTGTCTCATGGTGCCAAGGTCTGCTGTTGCCCGCCTTGCATGGATGAACAGCGGCTAATAGTTCAGCCTGGCGACCAAGTCCTTGTCTTCAGATGGCGCAAGTATGACCAACTCTTCTTAGCACTAGCATCTCACTTAAAGTTAATAATAATAATAATAATAATCGAATTTGTATAGCGCAAGTATGTCGAATGACTTCAGAGGCGCTAGTTTACATAGTGTGTAGCATAAAGTCTTTACTGAGCCACAACGCCCATAGTGTGGCACTGATCTCTGTTTCCTTGGCCCTCAGCCAGACAGCAGTTTATACTGCAAGACCATAGATACCGCTAGTGCATTGCTTGGTGTGCCTGTTTACGTTTTAGTTTTTTTTCTCATTTCAGTTGTCGTTATTTCCTTTTTTTTGTTTTCTGATCTCATGCTTCTATCGCCCGCATAACGGCCTCGTTCTAGATTTTTGTTACATAGCAGTATTTGTTACATTTCTGTTGTTTCAGTTCTGTTTAAAACAGTTTTGGTTCTTTTAGTTTATGTCATAAATCAAACTGGCATCTTGCCTCCCAGTTTTCCTGTGCAAATCATATCGAGTCATATCATATCATATAAGCATTAGCAATGACGAGAACCAGACAGTGCAGCCAGGGTTGGAGTGAAACAGATTAGCATTGAGTAGAAGAGAACATGTCCATGCTCCGGTCATGCTTCTGTCTGTATACATGGAGTTGTTATTGGCTGTGAACTAGGAAGTCTGCTTGTGATGATGATGCTGATGATGAAGCCTTGCGTGTGACCATAGGCTGTCATTGTATGAGCAGCATCGACCATCTCCACCAAGAGACGAAGGTGCTACCGCTGAGAGCGCACTCAGAGCTATTAACGAAGCAGTACGCCCTGCGCTGCCACCTGCCAGGCCACCCAGGCGCCAGGCACCTCGATCGGCCTCAGCCTAAACGTCTCGTGGAACGCGACCTGGTCACTGAATACCTGGCTACTTATGGACGCTGCATGCCGCTAGGCGACATAACGCCTAGCGCCGATGAAGACTTGTCAATGCAAGACTACAGACGAGGCATCAAGGGGCTGCATACCGCCTGTGTGGCACAGACGGTAGCAGCCTACGAACCTAACAAAGTCCTGCATGAGTCGCCACCTGAAGTAGCTGCAGTGGAGAAAGAACTACCGAGGGAGTCTTGCGCGTTCCTCGTGCAACTGCGCTCAGGCTACTGTAAACGTCTCAACTACTGGCACAACGGCGTATCAGTGTCAGTGGACAACGTCTGCCCGGAATGTGAACAATCCCCAAATGATGTGCACCATCTCTTCAACTGCCCGGAGAAGCCAATGGACCTGACCCCGAGGGATCTCTGGGACCGACCAAGAGAGGCGGTGCAGTTCCTGGACGCCTGATCTATTCATATGGATGGTGGTGGTGCGGAAAGGGCTACAACGACAACAACATGCTGATGCTGATGCTGAAGACGTGTGACTGAAGTGATGCACGTATTGTGTAATGTGTTGTCATTGGCTGCTGAGGTCTGATGCAGATTGCGTTTGTGTTGAATGTCGTTACAGGCATTGGTTGTATGGAGAAGCAGCAGCAAGCTACCCCAACAGTGGTATTGTCTGTTAAAATTGTGTAATGCTGTTAATATTCATTGCTTATACTCGTTTTATATTGAACGTTCAAATTTTTCTTATCCTATTAAAACTGACGATCTAGTTTAGTGATCGTGAACATTTGAGCCAGACTTTGCTAAAATAAAATGTTTTTTTTTTATTTGAGAAGGTTTTCTTACAGCCAGCCATGGATATTCTTTTGACAATGAGCCGGTTGACTATCACCAGTTCTCATGGCTATGTTGACAGGTGGCTAGAGCATGCACACATGCCACATCTGATGATATCATAATTTTCCTGCTGAACCTAATACTGTACTTGTTTGTGCTCGTGGATGGGATTTCACGCACATACCCAGAGAGACTAGTGGATGATTTGTTGATGTGAATTGAGGTATTTTGTCAATGTTTTTATATCCACCCATTCCAGGGCTACGAGTACAAGACATGTCAGTCACTGAAAGACAGTCAAGCAGTAATGAACACAAAGATTCCAATATTCGAAACTTTTTATAATCAATAAAATAAGCACTAAAAATTATTAAATTATTCAATTTAATTTAGAAAATACCCCCAGCAAAAATTGTATTTTAAAATTTTGCCTTAATTTTTTAATTTAATTTTAATTTAAACATTCTGTAGAATAAGACTGCAAATGCTGTGAAGTGGGTGTGGTCTGTTTGGTTGTAGGTGGGAGGCGACAGCGGGGCTGGTTCCCTCGTCGGTGTGCCAACAGAGTCAAACATCACCACGAGTGTGATAATGGTAACGTCAGCAACATTGACAGTGATGATGAGCAGCCTTGTAGTAAGAAAGATGATTAGTTACAGATGTATTGACTGATTACTCGTAGGCAACGATGATGTTATATTTCTTGAGTGGTGCAGTTGCTGCCTTTCTTTGTATGTGTGCCTAATACTTATTATGCAACCGTCTTACGAGGCTGCATTAGCAGCATTACGGTCTTCCCTGTCTGTCTGTCTGTCCGCCTTATTGCTTGTCCTGTATGGCTCCTAACTCAAAAACAAAAAGGCACAGAAAACTCAAAATTCGTTTGAACTTTGCCCATGACAGGAGTAACTTTCAGTTCAGAAGGTCGTAGGTCAAAGGTCAGAGGTCAAAGATCAGCATTAGGGTTACAGAGTTCTCGGTGAACGGCTGCATAATATGTCGCCACTCGGTCGACATATTTTTCTAGTGCATTGAAGATGATGACTAGGTTGATATGTGACTAAGCTCAGATTGCTTGTACTAACATGAAACATAATTCTCTAATTACTGATGTATGCAGAGGCGATATTTTTGTTGCTTAAGCACCCCACTGAACGTAATACATTTTCAAGGGTTATATTAAGTATTGTAGAGTTACGTCTGTTGGGTTCTCTGTTATCATTCTTCTTAGCGAATAAATAGTTAAAATGCATGTTTTTGTACCACGAAATAATGTGTTGTTTTTAACCTCAAAATGCACCAAATCGCATTTGGTGGCTGGGCTCTACCCGGACACCAGAGCTTACAGCACTCCTGTATACTCCCCAGGTAAGCCCTGGGTGGTATAAGGGTGATGAACAGTGGGGGCGACGCGGACAGGAAGGGAGGGAGAAGAAAGAGAGTAAGATGAGGAAGGCAAGGTGGGTGGACAGGTGAACCCTGAGTACAAAATTTGTTTCAGAAACTGATGACTTGCTTGGGTGTCTGCACTTGTGAGTTTTGCCAGCCATGACACCGTGTGAACGAATTTGCTTCTTAAGGGGATGTCAGACGGTCGATTAAGTTGGCCGATTTTGTCTGCCAATAAAATCGGCCAACAAAAATCTGTCATGCATAATCGGCTGATTTTGTCTGCCGATAAAATCGTCCGATTTTGTTGTCCAACATAGAACACGTTCTATTCTCAACGATAAAATCGACCAACTTTTCGATATCGGTCACCATGGTGATTGTTTACAGTGGGAGATGAATATTTATTTTAGTTATTTATTTTGTTCGTTATTTTATAATGTTTATTTTCGTTCATTAGATGCAGAAAAATAGTGCAGGTGTCATTTTGCAATTTGCATTCTGCTGCTGTGTATTTGTGAAGCTAGCTGATATCGTGCGAAGTTGCAAACGATAAAATCGGCCGTGTCATGGTTCAACGATTTTATCGGCCGATTTTCTCGGGCAACTAAACCATGCACACAAAAGTTGGTCAACTTTATCGATTGTCTGACATCCCCTTTATTCTTCTAAATTGTGTTCACAATCTTCAAGTCCACAGGAATTACAAGTTAGTGTGTGTGTGACATTTCACCTTATGATGCAAGTTTCAGAATCTTTCCATTTTATCTATAAAAAATGGCATACAAGTCAATCTCGTACTGTGTGTTTGTGACTTGAATCTTTGTACGTTTCATGTTTTGTTTGAAACTTGACATTCGACTTGCATATGTATTTGATGTAAATTTATGGCTAGTTTGTTGACGACAATTTTTAGTGTAAATGATAATATTTGTACATTGAATGTGTGATCTATGTTATGTACTAACAGTGGCTTTGGTTGAAGAAATCTTTTGCAGTAGTATCGTGTGGTTTTGTGATGTTTCCTGTTGTTTTTTACCGCTATGGTTTTTTTAGATTAATTCTATATATGTAAATTATTGTGAGCATTACGTTACGTTATTATTGTGAGTTATTAGTTCGAATGTAGATATAATTGTTGAATTGCAAGCTGTTGTGTTATCGTGTCAATGTCATTCCTGCACCCGTACTTTTTAAAATTATAGCATGCATTGTTTTGAATACAACTATAAAGACTAGCATATAAGTACGTTTGCAACCTGACATGTGGCAAAGTATTGCGGTTTTTAGGCATGAGAATACAAAAAAACTGTACAATCAATGTAGAGCACTCTTTGGGGTTTCTTGTGTTAATTTATGTTTATTTTAGTTCTTCTCGTATTTGTGTAATTAACTAGAACTAACGTTCACTAATGATTGTCTGTTTGCTTACTGCATGTACTCAAGTGAGTCGTACGTGAAATACGTCACTGTCTGTAGAGGAGACAGTGTAATGCAGTTTTCATGCCTACACCAGCACCACTGTTAGGCGGTACATGCAGCGCACACATACATGCAGTGTGTTTATGCCACTCATCCGTGTGTAGTCTAAGTACTAAGTTACTGCGTACATGACATGACATGACTATTGTGATTCATCCGTTCTTCTGTCTGTCTGTCTGTGATGTTCTTTTTTCCACGCTCTCTGTGGTATGCGTTAGCACATTAAATAGAATCGCTTTTCACCAAACTTGTCAGCAATGCATTTTGGGACACAAATGACCGGATTAGGTTTGGGGGTCAAAAGGTGAAAGGCGTTGAGTTTCAAGCGTCTAGTTTAATTAATTTTTCACCATGAATCATCAGTTTCGTTTTATTTTTCTTCATGAACTTGTTGCGTTTATGGGTCGACTAATTTTAATTAGTACGTTGTGCCTAAAATAGTCGCATTTGTGCCCAAGCTGCCTTTCCAAAAGTGTAAAACGAGAAATATTGTACAACTGGACATTTTGACAAGTAGGCCTAGTTAGTTGTGTTTGTTCTGCAGAAGTGAGATAAGATTTGACGCTGATTGGTCACAATGTGCATTCTATTCGCTGGACTACTTGTGTGTTGGCTATTTGTCATAGGGGAGTACGTAGGCTGGATCTAACGTAAAGGTATTTCTTTCATAGGCCTAGGCCTAACTATTAATATTTTTGCTGATCAGTGTTTGGTGGCAGAGTGCAGAATAATCGCAGTGCGCCTAAATCACAGCGTATCATATCAATTAACAACGTTCGTTTTTTTTCATCTGACATGCGCCCCATAAATTGGATGACATAAAATTTGCAGAACAGATAAGTTTAGTCTCCGCCTGAATGTGTTAGTGTTATAGGTGGCCCGCACGGGCAGTGGCAGGTCGTTCCACGCTGAAGGCGCGCTCTCCAAACTTCCGACCAGAGGCGTAGCCAGGAATTTGATTTGGGTGGGTATAAATGGGTAAGGGAGACGAAACAACCACATAAAAAATTAAGGTAGACTGATTTTGGGGGTATATATACCGATATACCCCCGTCGCTACGCCCCTGCTTCCGACGTGTCCTTTAATTGTGACTTGTAGGTCTGAACTCGTGGCTGATATGAGCGCAAGAGCGGCAAGACGGTGGAACGATCTGACAGCAGGGATATGTACTGGACCTGTCAAGCCGAGACGCCGACACGAGACCGATACATTGGGAATTTTGTCAGAGACGAGACCGAGGCGTTGCAGATCCCGATACATTGGTGGGACGTATATAGCCTACGGCGAAAACCACTGAGAACCACCAATATGGATCAATGACAGTCACAAATGGTATTTTAGGCGACCATGTTAGCGTGTTCTTCTCATTTTCCCATCGCATCTTGGAAACAGAGATAATGATGGTCTGCAGCATTGGCATGCACGTCCATTCTTGCAGCCGTAGGCCACTCGGCTTGTCGCAATTTGCGAACAATACGTCAGTTAACTGTAAAAATTATGAATTAAATGGCTAAGCAGATCATTGATTAAACCTATCCACCAGGTCCACAAAATCAGCAGATAACGCAAGTCAACTACGTGTATCGCATTAATGCACAAATGTTTTTTTCTATTTGCAGTTTGCTACAGTAAGTTAACCACAAACAAAATACTCGTAGCTTGAATTTGCAGGTGCCGTTTGCCACAAATAAATGTTGATAGAATAATATGCGAAGTCAGGTCATTGCGAAGAATTCAGATGCTGTTTGCAGCTCAGAAACACCTCGTACTGTGTTAGTACAACGTACTGCAGTGGAGAACTGCAGCTATGCATGGCGCGAGCCTGCACAAAACGTTGCTACGAGACGAAATGGTGCGAAACCCGGTGACGTTGAGCATTTTGTCCGAGACAGACGAGACTTTAGTACGTCTCGAGACTGAGACGTCGAGACCGAGACCACGTCCCTGCGTGGCAGTGCAGAAACTGGTTGTAGGAAGGTTGACACGTATAACTCAGCTTTGTCAGTGGTGGTCAAGTTGTAGCCTGTGGTTGATGCCGTCGATTGCGGAGGTCGTGCCGGAATGGTCTAGACTGCAGCGCGTGGAAGGTATTCGATGTGAAACGATTGAACAGTGCGTCAAACAGATCGGCAACTGGCGTCGTGTTGACGTCGCTGTATCCTGAACGTTTGGACTTTCTTAAGAAGGCGTCGATGCGGTTGCGATCTGAGGCCCTAGTGAGACCGGACCACAGTAGGCCTACAACAATACGCGCATATTATTATATATACAACTTTATTCGTCAGCAATGACAGCGATATAAAACAACTAAATGAAACTAAATAGTAAACGTAAAAAAAGAAATAACTTAACTAGCAAACAGCACTAGTAGGCCTAATAAGAATTACTAGGAAGGAGTGCCAATTCGTCCATTGCCACGTCCTTAAACACTTGGCA
>Ga0209052_1000527_pt1 | contig 12001 bp, 4 predicted proteins | sample WorMetHEROISLAND_2_FD_187409 | JGI IMG/M metagenome (GOLD analysis project Ga0209052, IMG submission 187409) | Marine gutless worms symbiont microbial communities from Max Planck institute for Marine Microbiology, Germany - Olavius sp. 4 HERON... | ecosystem: Host-associated > Annelida >...
GGCTTTGCTTAAAAATACTGCATGCACCTGAATAGTGACTGTGGACATGTCTTGTAATACTGACATTTGTAGATAACAGAGAAAACAGCTACTTGTGAAATTACATGGAGATGAATACGGTGTCGGACGTACAAATTTTTGGTGTCGGACGTACGCGTCTGACTTTTGTGCTACCTTGGTTACACAAACTGTGGCATGTCTACTCTGAACTAGTCTAAAAGCTACTTGCATTGAAATAAACACATAATAAACACACTGCTGGAAAAAAAACTCTCAGTTTTGTAGCTCACTGTCCAGCAGAACATCAAAATCCTTGAAAAACTTGAAAGTTGAAATGTCTTACAGGTACAGTTTGAATCAGTATAGTGAACAACAGTCAGAAGTCAAAGCAAAACTGTCCTCTAGCTCCCACAACTGCAGGAGGATTAATTTTCTTAACAACGTTCTCCATATATAGAAAGGCATGGGTTAGGGTTGAGGTCAAATCTAGGGTTTGCTATGACAGCCCCTCGTTCTGTAGCATGCATCAGTCTGCAGTGATCGTTAATGAAGGTAGATAGCAAAGTCCACTTAACTGCTACCATAATCATCACCGGTCATTATTTGCAGCTGTTCTGTGTGCTAAGTTGTTAACTGAGATTTTCTCGTTACATGATGGCAGAAGGCCAACCGGGAGTTGACACAAACATGATAGAGCACGGAAAGTATGAAATGCAGAGATAAGGATATGCAGTAAATGAGGTCACTGGTAAAGTTGTTATATAGCTGTTTGGGTCCACCGTAGCCAAGGTCCACCAGAAAAAGGGGCTGCCGTAGCAAACCCTAGCTTTAAACTCAACCCTAATCCATGTTTTTTATATTCATATCATGACACAGTGGGAGCGTTCAGGTTGAAGCCAGGGTTTGCTACAACATCCCCTCGTTCTGTCTGCAGTCTGCATGCAGTGATGGTTAATGAAGCTAGACAGTAAAGTCCACTTCTGCCTGCTACATTTTGATGAAATTAGTTACTTAAATGCTGATGTGTATGGTATTGGACAAACAAAGCAACAGCTCCTTAAAAGTTATTCTGAAAACTGAAAAGATTCTGATAATCGATAATGTATTTTCAAACATGTCTGCTACAAAATGGCTGCCCGGACGCTTAAATGCCCACAATTCCGCTCTATCAGTTAGTAAATTAGTAAAAATGCGAAGACACATTCCATTTATAGTGAATTAGTAGAATTACTCTCCATAGTCTTCACAGCAAATGTCTGCCATCTCCTTATTACCATTTCTCTTGTGCACATCCATGTGCAGTTTAAGTATAGTATGCTAACAAATGGTGTCGGACGTACGTGGTGTCGGACGTACATTTTTTGTGTACGTCCGTCACCAGGTTTTCAACAGGAACATGCAGGACTGCTGAGCTGTAACTTGGTATGCAAATACATGGTTGACAGTTAAAAGAGAAAAAAATACCATGGCAAAATTATCCTTGGAGAATGCACTGCAAAGTAACATAATGTATGTTTTTGGTGTCGGACGTACACAGGCCACGTGGTTTATACAAAAAATCATAACCTTCATTTGGCACACAACAATACTTGAAATATGTACTGTTGTCTAAGTGGGACATTAGGTGTTAGTAATTTATTAAGCAACTGAAGTGAATATATGCAATCAGGTGTGAGATATTTCACAGAAACTGAATTAGGCAAAAAGTTGATATTTTGCGCATGACTTCCGGTACATGCATTCACAGGCTTATGCACTTCCGAATAAGCATCACTACCGTGAAAAGTCAACAGATCTTGAAAGTACAGACTCTAATCTAACATTCATTACACAAGTGCAATAGCCAGCTGCATTTTAATTTTTCTGCCTCTGGGTTGACGTTTTCATGGAACTGCCCTCATGCTCACTTTGGCCCACTGATCTTTACTCGTCCCCATATATGACGTGACAGCCGGTGCTGGAGATCGAAGACAGGGACACAAAACTCACCACTTGCAGTCCTACTGTTAGTGGATTCTGCGGAATGCAGAATTTCAAATAAGTGTAATTTGCGGAATATCAGATTCCCCAAAAAAACATGCGGAATTAAGTATACTTATCAGAATAAAAATTGTGCAAATTGTACTTCCAACAGCCCACATCGGCGGCGAGTAATCGCGTTTCTTTGTTGTGCGCCGCTGCGGCATGCGGTGGTGCATGAGCAGAGTAGAGTGGGTGCGAAATTTAATGTAAACATGATATGTCTATCTTCAAAAATAAGGAAGTTATGAGGAATTGTACATTTTTGACCATATCTTGAAAACGGTGCATCATAGCCTACAAATAGCCTAAGTATTACCCCCCTCCGGGTTAAAAACGGTTTTTTTAAAGCCCAACCCAGTGGGTTTTATTGGTTTTTTTGGACAAGCAGGAAAAAATGGGTACAATAATACAAAAACTCAGTAAAATTAAAGCCTTAAAAGCTTTAAAACAATAAAATATTGCATTATTAGTGGCTTATAAAGTATAAACTAAAATTAGGTTAAAGTAGAAGTGTGGGTTTTTTTTCGGGTGGGTTTTTTTAGATGGGTGTACCCCCCAAAAAACCACTGGGTTTTTTGGGTATGTACCCGGGTGTCTGAACCCTGCCCCCCCTTTATAAATCCCTGTCTGGGAATGTTCCATTGTTCCACTGATCATTTTGAGGTACATTGATTTTTGACCCAATGCTGACATCGAAATTATGCGGCCGATCCCCCATGGTTATGACCCTCCCTCGAACATACATAACAAGCATTACATGCTGTCTGTGAAACATAAGTTATAGGTAAACAGATTGTATACAGCTTCTCTCAACACTACAGAAGTGAATCCAAGGGCCGAATCAACCAAAATGGCAAAGGTGCAAAAAAAGCCTTAATTCGGGCAACTTTCATGCCACCTGAGGGCTTCATCTTACGTGCTTTTGCTTGCTGTACTAATGTTGTGTGTGACTCGCCATTTTACAGCCTGTTAGTGGAATATAATGCACAAGTCATTAGGCCTCTGTCTGTAGTTGATTACTTGAGCTGACTTACCGGCATTCCTTTGATGTGCTGATGTCCTTTAGACACCTACATGCAAGTTGATTACTTGAATTTGCGGATTGCGGAATTTTTATAAGGTGTATTTTGCAGAACGTTCCGCATCTGATATTCCGCAAATTGCATGTATTTGAAATTCTGCATTCCGCAAAATACACATTCCCCATATGATGGGATAGCTAAAACATGACGGGACAGACAGGATGTACTGTAGACTTGTAGTTCTCTTACACAAATGCCAACAACACGCTCGCTTGCGCTTGTATTTATCTGTTTGTGAGCTGTAATTCACTGATTACCATCACTTGCATGGTTCTAGGCCTAAATAGATACTGTTGCCATTAGAGTGTAATGGTTCAACACCTGTCATGTGTTGCTGCTGATTGCTTGCTGTTAATTTGTGCTTGCTGTTTTTTTAATGTGTTATTAAATACAATCAGTAGTATTAATGCTCACTCATGGTTAACTGCTCAGCTGTAATGGCTTGCTCACCAGCTGTCTGCCAGTGGCCAATCCAGTCTTGTTTTTGCTGCCCAATCATTTCCCATCATGTTTTAGACTAGTCACACCAGTTGCTTATAGGCATAAGTGCTTGAACTTCTGACAGAAATGTCACTGATATTTAAAAAAACTGCTTTAAAATGCTAGTAAGTTTCAAACTTCCTCTTATACTTGCAATTGCAGATTGGTATGCCTGAAAGCTGCAGTACATCGTAGGAATACCACAGAACACATAAATGACCATCACACGACGATTCTCCAGACATGGAGTCAAGACTCGGTCTTTCAGTATTTCAATAAATTTAAATAAATGGCACATGCCTGGAAATGTACAAAATGCCACAAGCCGGGACAGATGCTGAGACAACGGCTACATGCCTGGATGCCAGGGGTGCATCAGATGCCGGAACACCGTCGCCAGGACGTTCAGATCCACAACTAACTGTCACTCATGTTGGCAATGCTTTCATTCACCTCACTCCTGTTCTCGAATTCTTCACTGGCTTACAGTATATGAATATAATATTCATTTTTGTGGCCTTTGGTCTTCCAGTAGTGTCCTGTGGTTTTCTTTCAGACCCTAACATGACATACCGTTATATTGTGGCTATATTATGTACTAGAATTAAAGAAAACCTGTAGTTTTCATTTTTTAACGTTTTTCGGTGGTCAGTTATAATGTCCTGCACTTTTCAGGCAGACCCGCAGACCCTTGTAGATATGTTTGAGTTAACATTGTGTGAAAGTTTAGACTTATGCAATTTTTATATGTTTGTGATATCTTGAGTTGATTGTCATCTGCATTTCAGGTGTACTTGAAATAATGCTGGTAACATAAATGAATGAGAACCATTTCATGATGGCAGAACGCAATGTCAACCTATCTCGAAATCCATCGGCACTGTCTAAAAGTCCAGCTGCAATGAGAAACCCAGGGACAGTATTGAAAACACCATCAATGCTGTCAAAAAGTCCATCTATCTCGCGAAATCCTTTCCAAGCAATCAAGAGTAGCTTCTCACGTGGACCGAGTGATTGGTCCCAAGCAGTGACAAACAAGATGGCTGGCCCAGCCAAAGCAGTGTTACGGAGACCGGCACAAACGTGGAAGGATCGTGCCGTGTCGCTTGGTGCTGTGTCAGATCGTGTCGTCGCAATATTTGACTACGATGCAACTCGTGATGATGAGCTGACGCTTCGTCGTGGTATGCTCATTCAAGTGCTTTCTCGTGATTCGCGGATTTCCGGAGATGATGGTTGGTGGACAGGATGCATTGATGATCGTGTGGGAATATTTCCAAATACATACGTCGCTGGTCGTAACGAGGCTGTCGGATTGTTGGGCGCTGGTAATATTGCTGGCATTCCAACATCATCTTCACCATCACCACTTATTCTTCGTGAGATCGACTATGCCTCATTAGACCTGAAGGAAGTAATAGGCATGGGTGGTTTTGGAAAAGTCTACCGTGGCATTTGGCATGGAGCTGAGGTTGCTGTGAAAGCAGTTCTTCCTGAGCCGGGAGATGCTGCCATCGCTACGGTGGAGAGTGTCCGTCGTGAGGCTCGCTTATTCTGGCTGCTTCGACATCGTAACATCATTGCCTTGCGTGGCGCTTGTCTGACGGAACCCAATCTTTGCCTGGTGATGGAGTATGCTCGCGGAGGATCACTGAATCGTGTTTTGAGTGGACGTATGCTTGCGCCTGATGTGCTCGTGGACTGGGCAACTCAGATTGCTAATGGCATGAACTACCTGCATGAAGAAGCCAAATTGCCTCTTGTCCACCGCGATCTGAAATCCAGCAATAGTAAGTTGACAAGTACAGTGAATGTGATTATTTTATTAGCTGCTCGATTGTAAATCTACTCCACGGTGTATATTTGGGGAACAGTGATAGGGTTAGAATGATACCCAGTGTGCAATACCCAATATTATTGGGAATACCCAATATTATTGGGTCCTGCTGATACCAATACCTATACCAACACTCTGCCATCTCAGCAGTATCGTTATTGGGTATTATGCCCAGTACCCAATACTGGCAAATAGGGGGCACTACCCAATACCCCAGTATGAATATCATTCTACCCTAAACAGTGATGCTGTTATTGAGCTGAAGGGCATTTACCCTTAAAACAGTTCTACTTCGGAGCCTCGGTTATTCTGTCTACTGTCTAGTTATGTGGAAAAGCATGTCAGTTAAATACAAACTGAAGTCACTGCAGTGAATGTAGGTATTTTGTTACACCAAATTTTCAGGGTTGAAATTCCGTTTAGCACAGTGCTGGGGACAAATATCTCATACCAAATAATGGTCCATCCTAGGCCTCGGCTAGTTATTTCCTTTTGTCTACATAACACTGCAGTGAGTTGCAGATGTCACATACATTTTCTAGGGCTGCTGACGATTGAAATTAATCGATTAATTTCAATTAATTTTTGTCGACCACAAAAACTGCCGAATTCAACGACTAGTTGTTGCTGTCTTTTGCAAACTAAAGAAAAATTGAAGAAGTGATGATGATGATGATGATGCAGTACATAAACTGTGTAGTCAAAGATACAGCCTGTTAAACTAACGCTATAGTCCTACAAGTACAAATCTTGATGACATGACCTATATGTGAAATAAGTGCAGTTTACAACCAATGGTCTGGAAAAGCGCACATCAGTGATGTTAGTGATGTTAACAAGATCAAAATTTTAATCGAATTTTTTGTCAATTAAAAATATAATTGATCACTTTTTTAAACAATTATTTGACTAATTAATAATTAACTTCTGCAGGCCTAACATTTTTTTATGGACTACATGAATCAATTTCAGTTAGGCACTGGGTGTTGTTATGGAACTCAGATGTATTGTGAAACTTTGTACCATCCAAAGTTATGTGTTTTGTCTGTACTGATAGCAAATATTTCACCAAACCATGTCTGAATACTACTGGTATTGTTTGTTTTTTTACAGTTCTTATTCTTGAGCCGATTGAAAATGAGGATCTGCATGGCAAGACACTGAAGATAACTGATTTTGGGTTGGCACGCGAAGTGTCACACACAACACGTATGAGTGTTGCCGGAACGTATGCGTGGATGGCTCCCGAAGTGATACGTGCTCAAGTTTATTCAAAAGCCAGCGACGTTTGGAGGTATTCAGCTGTATAGTCAACTAGTGTTCATGTTCACATTTATCATTTCATCACAGGCTGTGCGGTAGCGCATCACTGTTGTAAGGGTGACCAGTCGTTTCAATGAGAGAGCCCAAACTTTGAACCCCCGTATTTCCCAAACCCCTCAATTTTTCCATACCAAAATTTGCACAGATGATTGCGTCCGGCATATCTCAGAATGTGCAAAATTTGGTTAAAATAGGCTCTAAATAACTAAATTCACAGAGGGCTTCCCCATGAATAGGTGAAATATAACGCTTTTGTGACTTTTTGTACCTTTCCTTTCCTTCCCTTCCCTTTTTTTCTTGTCGTCACCTACAGCAAAAACGACTGCACCGATTTTAACGCACAATGGCTCATATGATGCGGTTCCACGCAAGGAAGTGCCTTTTGGGGGTTAGAAAATTTATGCTTAATATTTACCTGATTTTTCGAGAGAAAAAACTGAAGAAAAATTACAATGGCACATGGGGAAAGTGAAACAATTCTTTAAACTGTCATAACTTCAGTTGTGTATAAGATAGAGTCGTAATTTTTGGTTCCAGGGTATGGTTATCGGGGTCGGCCAATTTAACGGGGTCATTTAAATTTACCCCCGAGTGACCCTTGTTGCCATGACAATGAAATTTGAGACAAAATCGGCTATAACTCGGCTTGTGTAAGAGATATCTCCAAGGTCCTTGCGCATAACGGGGTTTTCAGGGTCAGGCTATTGGATGATGTCAGTCAAATTCTACCTCGACCGACCCTGGTTGCCATGGCAACGAAATTTGAGACAAAATAGGCTTTAACTTGGCTTGTGTAAAAGATATCTTCGAGATCATTGCGCATAACAGGGGGTTTTCAGGGTCATGCTATTAAATGACGTGAGTCAAATTCTACCACGACTGACCCAGTGACCCTGGTTGCTATGGCAACGAAAATTGAGAAAAAAATAGGCTCTAAATAAGTACCGGTAAGGTGTACATGATCGTGAACGTGAAGATCATCAGTTTCTACTTTGCTAATATCTCAAGCGGTAATAAAACAGCAAATATTAATGTAAAAAAACTGTTCAGTTTATAACAACACTGTAAAGCCGGCGTCAGGCGATCGACAAAGTTGGCCCACTTTTTGGGCGTGGTTTAGTTTCCAAAGACAATCGGCTGATGAAATCGTTGAACCATGACACATGTCATTTGTCACGTCACGATTGTGATGTCAAAAAATGGCAGACGATAAGGATGCCGACGCTTTTATTGCTTTAATTTTTTACTGCGAAACAACATAAAAAGCGGACCATATGGGTCCGCCATTGGTTACTCGACAGGTAAGTAATTTGCTGGTCGTACATTTCATCGGCTGATTGTCTTTGGAAACTAAACCACGCCTCAAAAGTTGGCCAACTTTATCGATCATCTGACGTCGGCTTAAGGGTGACCTAATGGTTGAAGATATAAATCTGCAAATGTCACTTTTTCAACATTGCAAAATTCCTACTTTCAGCAGGATTCTTCTGACATTGTGTGACAGTGTTGTTATAAACTGAACAGTTTTTTTTTTACATTAATTGGAATATATTTTGTTAGTTGTGATTTCATGTAGTACATCACTTTTTTCTGATTGCATCTCAGTTTGAGCTCATTGTGTAACTTTTAATTTGCATTATGCAAATGCCATTATTGCAGACATTAGAGCTGATAGTTTAAATATATTGATCACAGTTTTGTAGTGATTATTTTATACAATATTATTTAGTATAAATGTTGTATGCAAAGTACTCAAACATGACAGTGCATAGAAGAAATAAAACCAATACTTGAGGTACAGTCTGGTACACAGCACATATGGTACCTAAAAATAAGGCTATAGTATATAGTGGTGGGTCTGAGCCTAGCTAGAATTGGTTATAAAACCTGTATATTTTGATAAATATAATTTTCTTGTATTTGGAAACATTTGCTTATTTGTCGTGTGTACCTTTGTGTGAGTCTGATGCCACTGACAATGTGTTAGCTATGGAGTGGTTGCATGGGAGTTATTAACTGGTGAGACTCCATACAAAGGCATAGAGAACTATGCTGTGGCGTATGGTGTTGCTATAAATAAACTCACTCTTCCTATCCCGAGCACGTCTCCTTCCGACTTTCGCTGCCTGCTTGAGCGTGAGTGTTTGTCTCATTCGCACATTTCATGATTTCACATTTTTCTTTCTTTGTTTCTATTCTTTTAATCGAAGTAAATCAGCGTCGGGGAATATTTGTGATTTATGGAGATTGCGAATCAGTTAGATGTGAAAAGATACAGTGAGGTTTGTTTTTTGTATAATGTAACAGTAAACAGTACAAAAGCATTAACATTTATTGTGAAGTGAGTATTAATTTGTATCTGTATTTCTATTTAATATAAAAATGGCTTTGATAAGTTGATGTTTATTCAAGCCAAAGTGTTTTGTTTGAATGTTTACTGAGTTGTTTATTATTATCATGTGCATCTCAATTAATGCCATAGTTGGTTAGTTATGTTAAAATAAATTGGTCTGTACATTGCTCTCCTCTCATACTTTGGTTGTGTGCCCAAAGGGCATCCAGGCTCTAAAAAATACAGTTCTAACATCTCTGAACAGTTTGCGTTGATGTCCTAACCTGGAGTTATGCCTCCTAATACTACTTCCTGTATTAGTTTACCATTCTACTTTTCTGGAAGTATTTAAGGTTAAAGGTGAATTTTTGATATTGCTGCAGCGCTTTTTAGTAGTTTTTAGCCAACCGTACTAACAGTCGCACTTATGGCACGAGCTGTCATCCATCTGTCTGTCGTCTGTAAACGTTTTGTATTGTGGTTAAATTGTGCATAAGGGGGTCGGCGATGGTACCGTTGGATGGCAAGTTCCTATAGGTTGTCAATAGTAACCATGTTGCTATCTGCAGCAGTTTGGTCGAATTTCACTATGGAAATATAATTACAAGTTACAGCAGGATAACAGTTAGTGGTTACTTATTTATTCAGTAGTGACTACAGTGCACACATGAGTGATGGTGGGTGTGTCACGTGTGTGTAAATGCCTCACCTTTCACTCACGTAAAACACAAGTAGATGAATGTGGCTGCAGCTGGAGGTGCTTCCACATTGTCCACAAATGTCCACACTCTAAACTGAGCTATTAAAGTGCTAATCTAAAGGTATGTATATTACTAAATCTTAATAATTGCAGCAATAATGATATGCGTGCATATTTTACTGCAGATGTTGTAGAAATAGCAGTTTAGTGGAACAAATTGTTGCCACTTGGCACGTTGGTGATGTCTGTTGCCAGACGTGCAGTCGGCTATCAGCGACAGCTGGGCTCTTGTTTATAAGCCCGATGCCTCAAGGAACCAAAAGAAGAGGTTGAACAATAACAGAAATGCAGAAAGCAGTTGTGATAGCAGCAGTTATGCAAAGTCTGTCAGTGTTGCTGTTGTTAGCTGCTGTTATGTGTCAAGTGACTGAAGTGGCTGACAGTCTCGGATGGTGATGTTGACTGGATTGACAGGTTGCTGGAATGCAGAACCACATGACCGTCCATCGTTCCGTGATGTGCTGTCATTACTGGATGAGATCAGCAGATCAGAGTTTGTCACGACGACTCACGAGTCGTTCCGTGAGATCCAAGAAGATTGGCATCGCGAGATTGAAGAAATGTTTGACGAACTCCGCACAAAGGAAAAGGTAACCAGTTGCTGAATCTGTGCTATAACTGGATGTTTTGTCAACTTAATAATCTGCATGAGGACAATCGAGTGTATGCATGTCTAATCATTAGCCGGTACCTGATGCATTATGCTTCTATGTCATCTGTGTGCATGTGTGTATAAAGGCATGCGTGTAGTCTACATCTGTCCTGAACAGAATCTTGTTTCTGCAATATCTATGTTGTATGTTTATGGGTTTACGCCAAATTTTTGTCAGTAGTGCATCGTGATGTAAATATGCTAACTATACAACTCCAACTTGACATTGTCTTCCACGTCTAACCATCTGCATGTAGTTATCCATGTGGTTAGTTGCTCAGGAAGCTTTGTTCATTCTGTACAAATTTCTTATCATGAGCACAGTTCAATCTACGTCTTTGGTCATCTGTTACTGGAAGCCACTTGAATTAGCCATTTCTTAATAATTCATCGTAGTTAGCACGCAAAGCACCAGCGGTCTGCAGTTATCTTGTCTGGAATGCCAGTCAAACGTGGCGTCTGTCTGGTAGGAGTTGAACCTGCGTGAAGATGAGCTGAACAAACTACTCAACCAGCAGAAGGCTCACGAGCAGGAGCTGCAGCGGCGCGAGGAACAGCTTCGTATCAGAGAGCTGGAGCTGATAGAGCGAGAGATCAACATGATGATACGCCAGCAGACGCTGATACCGATGAAGCCGATGCCAGAGAGACGCAAGGGCAAGTTCAAGAAGAGTCGACTCAAACAGCTGCTCAAGTCTGGTGGAATGACTATCAGCGAACCTTCTGGTCTGTGTTGACCGTTGATCACTCTTAATTGATTGATACCTGCCTAGTTGTCATGCATACATACATTTTGGAACGGTTTACCTAGACACCTATTTAGATTCACTGTTATACATACAGGGTGGCACATAACATAGATCAAGCAGTCAGACAGTTTGGAAACTGATTACTGCAGTTTGACTGTGGTCATATCAAAGACTGTGTTTAAGTGTTCAACATGACTACCTTCAATGGTAAACGTTTCCAAACTGTCCTACTGCTCGATCTACATTGAGCATGTACCACGCTGTATGTGTATGCATTTGCAGTGTGCAGCAGAGTCAAGCACAGCTGGAATCAGAGGCACAGGCTGTTGCTACGTGGCAGAGTTAGTTAGAGAAGGGACAAAAGTAAAATGATTTTTGGTGGTACTTAAATGCATTGGTGGAAGGACTCTACTCTCTAGCAATGACTGGCATAGTGTGCCGGATAACAGGGCTTGGAATGGAGGAAACACTCTGACCAGTTGTGAGAGCTGCACAAGGGACATTTAAAACAGTCGACAGAAGCTGATCACTTGAACGAGGTGAAGCTGAGTCATCAGAAAGCTTACATAACAAAGCCCATTGTTGGTAATTTGAGGAAAGATTAGGTTAAATATTTGGCACATGATTCTACTGTTGGTTTGGTTTGGCATCTGGCCTGTTAAAAACCTGCTCTGCCGCAATCCAAGAGGTACCAATGCCCAGTAACTGGAACTTTCATTCCCACGTACTTTCGCTCCCGGGAGCGAAAGTACGTGGGAATGAAA
>Ga0209052_1000528_pt1 | contig 11998 bp, 8 predicted proteins | sample WorMetHEROISLAND_2_FD_187409 | JGI IMG/M metagenome (GOLD analysis project Ga0209052, IMG submission 187409) | Marine gutless worms symbiont microbial communities from Max Planck institute for Marine Microbiology, Germany - Olavius sp. 4 HERON... | ecosystem: Host-associated > Annelida >...
ATGGTAAATTGGGTACAAATTTTATGGGGCCCGCACCCCCAAAACTTGGGAGGGCAAAAAACATCCAAAATTCGGCGAGATTTTGGACAAATTTAAACTTCGATCGCGAATATCCCCGGAACGGTTCAAGATATCGAAAATCGGAAAACCACTTGATCACCTGCAGCAATTCCTCACATGTTCGCCGAAAAAATACATGTAGGTAAACTTTGATCCACTAACGAAAAAGTTTTAGACGGTCATTTCGACCCACCCAAGATCAACACTGTGCGTGCTGTGTAAGCTAATGCGATTGCCTTCGGGCCACGTGACGTTGCTACGAGCGGAATTTCAACCCTTGAACTATCTCTCCAGTCAAACTGAGGGCGTCGGGCGGTCTCACGTTGGGCTCTGCCCCAAATTTTTTAGTTTTCGTATGTATTTCTTGTGATTGCATGATGTTTTTGATAATTTATATTTCACAAGGTATTTTAGAGACACATTAAGGTTCGTTATAGCAAATTTTCCACAGAGTGTGACAGTTACAGTTACACTGCACGGCAGTGTATTTAAGAGGGCCTAGCCCTTGCTCGGAAAACAGCTGTTTCTTAATGGCACGTTACATAATCTGTAAAGTCATAGCAACATTGATCGTGCACCGCCTTCAGCTTCACAGCCACTGATAGCATCAATCGATAGCCTATGATCAATAGCAAGATCGAACTGCACACGAAAGTAATGCAGCAGCTTTCTAATATCATCACTTTACATTTTAACAACACTAACGATCCGGAAAGCATATTAATGCGTAAAATTAGTAGAAAGAAAATAAACAGTTAACATATAGGTGTGATAACAATACCAACGTCACTTGCATATTAAACATGAAACACAATAATGACTAAACTCTACACAATAAATGTAACACTACAAAAGGCATTACTCCAAAAGGACATGTTCTACCCACCGTGTGTGACAATAACAGTTGACGAATGTGGTAACTACTTATCACATAATGGCGTCATCGTCCTAAGAAAAATGTCACAACAAGACACCAAGTACAAAGAATCGTAACTTCATGAATTCGTCAAATATTCGCAGCTTTTCGAAATGTTTTCACAGGAACACTGTGCAGTATTTTTACAATAAAATGGCGATCGAATATCTCATCAACCCTCGAACATCTTACTGCATTTCCCTGTGAAATTTAGTATTCAAAACCCGACATTAACATTTCACGATCATCAGTTTAATTTCAACGAATAACAGCAAAGCAGTTTTGAAAACTGACCAACATTTATGACGAAAAGTTGATGGCTTACCTTTTGGGCCACCATGTTCTATAGCATATGATAAACAGCATTTCACAGCAACGCCTGGAATGACGTTCTTCGTCGAGCGTGGATGATTGAGTGCGCATTTGCACCAATGGGTTCGCACATATGCAATAAAATACAATAAAATGCACCACAACAACTGGAAGCGGTCGCAATTGACTCCATTTACTGTCCATCGCAGAGCGGAAGGTGGCACTACAAAGTCAGAGAAGTTGTATTTTGTTGCAGAGGTTCCCATAAACTGCAACATAAAAAAGTAAAATAATTGTTATATTGTGGTTTCGTTTTATTTTATTTTTGTTTGCACAAGAGGGAATGGCACAAAACAGACTAGTATTAAAGCCAGAAACGGTGACTGCACCACAGCGTCGACGAAGAAGCAGCAGTCCAACGCTGTGTCCGTGTCGTGGCGTTTTTCATGGACTGACGTCTCAAATGTCGCGTCGACTACTGAGGCCCAGACGCACAAAAAAACCTAGAACTGGACGGATTTGAGGAGGTCGCAGTGCGACGGCGTGGCAACTGCGCTAACAGGCGACGACAGTACGGCGACGCACCAGCATCTGCTGCTGCTGCTGCTGCCAGCCTGCTCCGTAGACACCAGCGAATAGTTCTGAGAGGCTCCAGACGCAGCTTTATCAATTGCATCTGCAACAACAAATTCCGACACGGCGTACACAGCAAGCCCCCAGGTTTCTATCATCACTGCATCAAATACTGACCTATTTTCACAATTCTTTCAACAGTATACTCTGCAGAAAAGTTGCAATTGATCGTTAATTAACTGTTCATTACAAATCGCTATACACTGCCTTCAGCTTCAGAATAAGTGAGTTACAATGGAACTTTCCGTATTCCGCAGTTGGCCATCTCACAACGTGTTTACCACCGATTTATCTGGTAAAAGAACTTTGAAGATCGGTAAATACGTAAAGTCATAAACACATAAATGTATGAAAGTTAGAAGCTTACTGTTTATACCTAATTAAAAACGTATTCAGTTGGTTATTGTGCTAGATTAAACTGGCAGCTTGCCTGTCAGTTTTCCAGTGCAAATCATCTATCGTATCGTATCGTATTATAATGTAACCAAGTGTTAAATGACACGTACAGTTTGTTCGCACAACAAAGTTAACATAGTGCCATGAAAGCAAAAAAAAATCTGTACAAGTGACATACTGTATACTACTATGCTCTAGTAAACAAACAACGTCACCAAAATTATCTATTATTGCTTCGATCGCTGAAAGACAGATTTTCATAACTTTTGGAGCGTATACTACATAGACCTCAAGCCATCAAATTTAGCCGTCGAACCGAATTTTAAATTTTTTTTACAGCTGTAGCCTTAAAACTGCTGAAAACTTTTACGGCTACCAAAAAACCACGAGAAAAAAAACGTATTTTAGCTGCCTCATTTTTCGAATTATAGCCGTCTTTCTGACACTTCTGATACTGGTAGCTTTTGATACAGCTGATTTCCTAAGCACGACAGTAATGTGTCGCATAACACCTCCGGGTTCAAGAAATTGTTTTAGCAAGATAGCAATAAATTTGGCAACTAGGCCTACTGCAATTTTCAGGCCCAAGTTTGTTTGCCAGGCACGATTTCCCGGCTTAGCGGTTAATTTTAGGGCGGCTACTTAGGTTAATTTTAACGTTATGCGCTCTATAAATTCACGTTTTATTTACTTGCTTTACTTACTTTACTTAGCCGAAAGGCAGCCATACATATTAACAAGCCAGCCATAATTGTCAGAAAGTCGGCTTGGAGTCTATTATGTTGTTACGCATTATAAATGTTTGGAATTCACTTCATAGTACCGTCAATTTTAGCAGTTTAAATTGTTCTAAGCAGTCTATAGGTTCTGTTGATTTTTCGGTATTTTTGAAATGTTCTTAATTGTCCGTTTGTTATTTTAATTACGGGCGGCTATCAGTGTTCCATAACCTTGCCGTTCCTGTTCTTCACTTGTACATTTGAATTGTCGAATTTTTATCTTTGTATGTGGACGAATTAAATGATGATGAAATGATGATGTGATACTACAGAGCATGCATGCAGTTGAACGTACGACGCAGCGAGTCCATTTGCTCGGCGTTGCACGCACAGCCGGACGCAGCGCGACAGACGACCAGGCGTCCACCCAGACGTACAGGTCGACACAACGGAACGCCGTCGACCGCCACCCACTGCGGCAGGCCGTCCAACAGTGTGCCCTCAACGGACAGCTTGGACTGCGCCTTGTCAGCTAGACGCAGCTCCAGCATCACGGAGCCCGAGTAGTCACGGCGGGACTCCACGGGCACGCTCAGGTACACGTTGCTCACCTGCAGCAATTAATTGCACCAGTACTGCAACGTACACTCGTGGTTGATTGGTTGAGCGAGGTTTAACGTCCCACTCGACACAGTTTAGGTCATTTCGGAGACGATGTTTTTACAGGTCAGATGACCCAACCAACAGTGTCAAAGCACTGAAGGATGGTGGTTAGTTATCCAGATAGCTCTGAATTTCAACAGGCTCATCTCACCATGTTACAATAATACAAGATGCAACACTCAACCGCGAGCGTATATAGGGATGGGGGTTTGCGCCTGCCCCGCCCTTTGAAACTGAAACAAAATAATGAAAAGGGAAAATCTGATTAACCGTTAGTGCGGTTTGCTGCGGCCGTTGTTGTCCTGCCACTGTGGTACGTACGTTCTGTTACGCTGTTTAATTGGCAAATAAATTGATAAAGTGATGGTCATGTGGTGAATAGAGTTTGCCAAACCTAACGTAAATATTTCTGCTATAGGTACATCTCCCCCCCCCCTTCACATTTCCAAGATGCCCCTGGACCGTCGCAAAGTCTCCATGTTCTTCCCGAATTTTGCGTTTGTTCCATCATCGGACCGGCTTTTTTTTTGTAAAAGTTAACACCTTTTGTGTAAGCCAAATGAGTATTAGCTAATAACAGGTGAATTTCTCGAGGATCGAAATAACCATTTAACATTTTTGCAGCGGAGAATATTTTAAAATACAGCCACGATATACTGCTTGAGCAGTGTTGCATTTGACCGAGTTTTTAGGCAATCGCTCTAGCGCAGGCGATTTCGCCTCCGTAGCGTGGTCTGTCTGTCGCATGTCTGTCGTCTGTCACAGTCGTGCACCCTGCTTAAACCGATTTAGATGCCATTTGAAGGAACACTTGTGTGGTCCACTGACACTGTGTCAGATGGTGTCCATGACCCCCCAGGGAAAGGGAGATTTGGGGGTCGAACCACCACCCAAAACATGCATTGCAAATTGCTGGTGCCACCTGGCGAATATAAACGGGCGATTCCGCCTTTTTTCCAGAATACTTTGGACTTGTTGCATCGGACCCACAGAAAAACTTGTCTGCCTGATAGATCTTGCCGTAAGGTTAGGCTACCAGCACAGTTTGCAAACCTGGATTCCTTTGTTCTTGGCGTAGGCGGCGGCATTGACAAGGTTGACCTTGCCGCCTTGCGCTGGCGATGTGATGAACTCAGCCAGAACAACGTCAGCCAAAGAGTTCTTCATCTTCTCCACCGACTCGCCTGCAGACACGTTGTGTCACCGTACTAAAGGGTGGCGCACAAAAAGTGGAACACACGGTTTGAGCGGTCGAAAACGTTGCCGTCGGTGCAATGATCTGCTGGCAAGAAGATTAATCACGGGCACAGTGGCGTAGCCAGGAATTTGTACGGGAGGGGATAGGGAGCGAATTTAGACATTATTGTTGTTTTTTTGTAACTACTTTACTACTTTGCAACAAATTACTTTTCATTTATGTCATTTTCGTAGTGAATAAAGTTGTCCTCCATATGCCGTTAATCACAGCAACAACCGAGGGATATGACGACAGCAATCAGCTGTTCCAGGCAGTGGCGGATTCAAGGGGAGGGCGGGGAGCGGCCGTCCCCCCGCCTATTGACTGGAATTGACTGACAAATAACTGTCAGAAATGCACAAAAATGCATTATTTCCGCATAAAAACTTTAAAAATTTTCTGCCCCAGACCTCACCTCAACTGGGGAGGGGGACACCCGCCCCCTATTCGAAAATTCTGGATCCGCCACTGGTTCCAGGACCATGTTTTCTGGTATCTAGGACATTTACTTCCTTCTTTTCAAATGAAATGCGTAGAGAAATGCCATGTCACACAGGCCCACTTTTGTTGTTGCTTTTCAGCGTTTAAACGATAAACCCACATTTTTGCAAAAAAATAAGATACTGTTCGAAGTTAGTAATAAGTCTTAAAATGAGTACTTAGCGTACACCACTCCTGCTTTTAACTTTTATGCAACTGGTCAATTTTTCCGGAGTTATTTCAGGTTAGTAAACGTTTGGTGATTGTTGCAAGCCGATCCCTCCTGTTACCCAAGCAATAGCGCAGAGTTTTAAGAGCCTACTTGTGAGTGTAATTAGATTTTGATCAAGTCTGAAGTTCTGATTTGAAATGGACCCAGGACATGAGACTATCATTTTACCGCGGGTGACGACGCTTATAGACGCATTCTGCGAGGCGCTGTCGCCAACTAGTTGACGAACAAGCTTGCCAAGTGCACCAGCGAGACGAATCCAGGGTCTGTTATCCGCATCCATTGCCATAGCAACCGCCTTTCCATTGATCTACGCAGCAGGCAAATTGCACAAAGCACTATTAGAAGTCTATTAAGTTTTAGACTCACGCGTTAATTTTGCTAGTATTCTAATGAAGTGTGACGTATGCTACATTAGGCCTATCATGCATGTTATCGTGGCTCTATTTTGCCACAATTAACATTACTTGACGTCAAATCTTCTCACTTTTATGTGCCGTACGTGATTGTACAATAGGAATGCAGTTAGGCCTATTATATAATGTATAATACATACGGCGAATACCAAGCAACTACGAAACTTAATTAGCTGATTAGTGACTAGTGAGTGACTACCAATGCCCTTCAACTTCTGTACAAAGACTAACTCTCAGTATCAGAAAAACGGGTGAAAAATACTGCCGAAGTTTATTCCGCACTTTCTGTCAGATAAATCCCAACATCGAATTTTTGTATAGTCTGTTGTATGCTACGAACTATATGCTTAGCGCGCAGATATGGCGTCCGACGGCGCGATTTGATTACGTGAAACGTGCGCCATTTTCGTGAGGTATTTTGACCTCCGGTGACCTTAATGTTTAACCCTTCGAAACCAAAATTTGCGCACCGATTACTCCTGCCCTTGTCTCTGTGGCTCATTGGCATAGTGCACGCTGAGGCTGAAACGGTTATCAGCAGGGCCTGGGTTCAATCCCCAGACCCGGCAAAATAAATTGTTCCAGGATTACTGGCGCGCATGCTTTGAGATTAATTTCTCGGACAGGCAAGAGGGTTTGACGGTGTCCTCTATAATCTGTGATCGTTAAGTGGTTATGGTGTGGTTATGGTGGCTAAGTGCGCTAGATTAAGCGAAGCTTTAAGCTAAGCTTTAGAGCGCACTATAATATAACATAACTTTACTTTACTTTTTACTTTTTGCCCCGACGAACGTTTACGCCAATTCCGGTTTCTATAGGCCTTTTCGTTTTCGAGTTTGCAGCCTGTACAGTACAGACGGACAGACAGACAGACAGATGTATGAACAAGACACACAATGCGGCTTAACACGGCCGCATAACAACGTCATCAAAATTCGAATGTAATCAAACTTCCAGTTTAAAAAAGACCAATTCGCTTCGCTGCAGTGCTGTGCTGTACATACTGCTCCAGTGAGCGCAGTCTGCCGACTGAAGGCGATAAACTGCTTCGCGATGTCTAGAGCGACACGCGTCTGTGCGTCGACGGTACTTGCGCCGAGGTGAGGAGTACACGTCACCTGCGGATGCTGCAGCAGCGCCGTGTCTGTCGGCGGCTCCTGTACAGCATCACACAGCCGACCGCAGCAGCTATATAGATTCATTTTCTCCTCGAGGAAAATTATTGGCTCGCGACGCGCAAGCTAAGCTAGCCCTTATTGTCGCACAGTGTCTGTCCATCTGTGTGTCTGTCCGCGGCAGCTTCAGTCACGCATATGTACGCAGCATTGCGCGTCGCGAGCCACCTCGACTACCGGCTTGTTATTTTATTTGCTGTGTCTTTGGGCACACAGTGCTATCAAACAAAACAGCTTGGATATCATGTTATACAAAGGACGCTAGATGGCAAACTTGCAAAAAGAAGACCTAAAGTAAATTGGTTGAACAGCGTCAGTACACGGAGTGCAAGGCACTTTGAGGGCAGCAGACAACAAAGCTGAATGGAGGAGGACCACCCACACTGCAGTACGATCAACCCTCGGATCGAGAAAACTGAAGACAGGACAAGATTTGCTGTCTCAGGCAGTTATAACCTATACGGCTAATTATTGTCATCGTACAAGCTTACACTAATACTTAAGCTGAATGAATGAAATTTATTGTGGTGTTGCAGCCAAAAGGCTGGATTGCGACAATACAGTACATGTATAGCCTACACTAGCCTATACCATACAATACGATGTAATAAAAAAACGCTACATAAAATGTCACATAAAATGCAATTATAGCTAAAACGCCAGATAAAATGTTATTGATAATTATTGACGGAGAAAGGGATAAAGTTTGTAATGATCTAAAATTACATGTTTGCTGTGTTTTATACGAGCAGGCCTGGTAACTAAACATTAAAAATTTTAATGGATTTCACGCAATATCTTCTACCGACATCAATGATTTATAAAAGGTTGGATATTTTCATGAAAGACAGAGGGTTTATATAAGTGTTAACACAGTTTCTTCCCTGTGATGCTACCTGGCTTCATCCAGACAGTTTCACGTTGAATGACGTTGAATCATTTAATTGTGTGTGGGCCTATGTAAATAGTGTATACTGTTGAATATTAATAAGCCCAGGCTGTATGACTGGCTGATGTTTTTAGACTAATATTTACCTTCATCAAGGAGTTAATAAACAGACTTGCCTTGTTTGTTTTCCACATGACGGTGATTAAGATCAGGCCTATTTATGAATCTGTAGGCCTAGATAATTTGTCATGATATTTTGAGGGGTAAGCCTTGGCCCAAAAAAAACAAGCAATTACATTATAGGGTAATCTGGATGCGGTTCGAAAAATTTCTTCACTTTTTAACATTGTCAAATAACTTTATCGTTAATTTATTTAAAAAATCGATTTTAGCCTCGCGGGTCACTCCATGTCAACGCCATTCTCTGGGTCAAGAATGTTCTCTGAAGTTTAACGAAGCTTTTTAGTTAGCCTCAGAAGAGTGTTTTCCGATTTTCGATGGCCTGATCTTTGCGATAATCAGTAGATGACTATCGACAATTCATGAACGCACCGGGTTGACTGAAAATGACGGACATGAAAATGACGGACATGAAATTGACGGACATGAAATTGGAGGACAAGATATATATCGTTTGAAAATAGATTACATTACAATGCAGTGTGCAATTCTTTTCAAAACAACGGCAGAATACAAGTCACCGCATCGAGGTAAGTTGTATAGACCTCCTGTAATTGTAGAATAATTGAAAGGCACATCCAAGTACTAAAACGCAACTATATGAAGTATCAACGAAAATATCAAGTACATGAATATCAAGAAATATCAAATGTCTCTGAAACAATGCCGACACGTGACTAATTATCGCAATAAGCGGCCGTCTGATATCTACTCACATACATACTCTGCGTGCGTCTTTCTTGTGACTTGGGCAACGATGAAAGAGACAGTGATCGTCGCTACAGAGTCGAATAGTTTTGAGTTTACTCTTTGATCTTGAACATTCTTGGAATCGGAGAAGTAAACGGTTAGAGGGGAGCACTGCTAAATCGAAGTCTATACCATGTAGGCCTAATCAGACATCTGAAACATGTCCTGCATTTTCATGTCCGTCAATTTCATGCCTGGACACTTGGATGGTCTGTCATTTCCATGTCCGTCATTTTCAGCGCCCCCAACGCACCTGCTCAAAGACATCGAGAGCGGCGCCGGCGCATTGGCCCGACTCTAGCGCCGCCAACAGCGCCGCTTCGTCGACGATACCACCTCGAGCACAGTTGACTATGCGTACTCCGCGCTTACACTTCGACAACGTCTCACTGTTTATCAAATCTGCAATTGCCATCGCAACTCATTCATAACATCAGCAAATAGCTACACGTAGTTTTGGCTTAAAATACCGAATATTTCACTGTCAACAGTCTAGGTGTTTAGCAACAAAAGAACTGACAGCTAAATACAAGAAAATAAACTCCAACCACATAAAATAATGGATTAAAAACTGTCACAAATAAATACCTATTTTTTGTCTGTTAATACCTAACAGGCTAACTCGACCTGGCCACACCTCCGTGGGTAAGCGCAATGATTCCAGCGAAAGCTGGGGCGTAAATAGCCGACACCGCGCGATGCACTAGTCCCGTATCCGTAGGCTTGAAGTGAAAACTGGTAAACTATAGTGAGGGCTAACTGAAGCGAAGATAAGCGCCGACCTATAAGCCTTGTGGCTCGGGAAGGACTTTAAGATTCTATGTATAGCTAACTAACCTAAGGCTAGGATATTTTTTTAGCTAAATGGCATGTATAGCAAGCAGCAGTCAAAAATACGACTGCTATGACGACTGGCTGACGTAGCCGCTGTTTACGCCCCAGCTTTCGCTGCAATCATTGCGCTTACCCACGGAGGAGTGGCCAGGTTTCAGGTTGGCTTTTAGTTGGTAACGTCGTTGGTCGCATCAACGAAGTTAATCAACGCCGGGCCCGGTCTGTACTTTTTTACCCGTCTTCAAAACGGGTAAACCATCTTTGTATGTCCAGCCACCCAGGCCAACTCAGCCTGGCCATCCCTCCGCGAGTAGGCAAAATGAGTACTGGCGATGATTACGGCCATCGCCAGGGAAGAAACGGCGAGTTCTGCGTAACAGTAGGCCCTGTTACCAGGGCTGCTGACATACTGACCCAGTCCGTTATCGGGCGGACTTGGGCTGTATGCTAGCTTAATTGGGTTTAACCCTTGCCGGCTCGAAGTGCTGAAAAGGGGATGAGCTCCCACGCAACGGACCTAGCTGTCTATGCGAAATCTTCTTCTTACGACGACTGACTGACTGACGTACGTTTGGTCTGCGGTATGAGCGGCGTGTGCAGTGTGATGTAGTCCGCTCGAGGCCACAGTTCGTCGAGACTCATCGACTCGACACCGAACTCACGACTCACGTCACCGGACGTCATCGGGTCGTACCCCACCGTCTGCAGCAGCAGCAGCAGCAGCATCAGACTGCTCAGACACGTCACCTCTTGAGGCATTTTTGACTGAAAGCTCGGAGCTGGCTGGTTAACATAATGTGAGTGTCGTGAATTCGATTATTTCAGTTTCCAAGTAGAGATGTGCGGGAATGACTTTTAACATTCCTATTCCCTCCCAATCCCATCTATTCAATTCCCATTCCCTCCAGTCCCATTTCCAACTTTTTGACTCATTCCCATTCCCATGGGATTCTCGAGTGTGCTATTCCCATTCCCTCCCGTTCCCATTCCAATACACGCAGCGGTACAGTTGTATATAACTAGGCCTACTGTTCAGTACTGTACGGGTGTTACATCATCATCAATACAGTACAGAAATCCTGATAATTTATTATCACTGTACTAAAACGTTATCTGTCGGGTTCAGCTTCTTACTTCAAATTCAGGCACACGGTACCTTTAGTGTTATAAACTTTGCAAAGCGCAAAAGAACACCACTGTCAGTTCAGTCACTCAAAATTCGTGGGAATAAATCCCCATTAGAGTGCAGGTAATTCCCATTCCCACTGAGGTGGTTTCCCATTCCCTCCCATTCTCATCCCCAATTCCGTGTTTTATTCCCATTCCCATAGGATTCCCATGGGATTCCCATTAGCATTGTGAATCCCATTCCCATGCACATCTCTATTTCCAAGCCAAACGAGTTTTCGACCGAATTTGCATAAACAAAAAGACCGCCAAATTAGTTACCATTTTGGGGCGCTTTCTTTAAAAAGCATTTATAATTCGTCTCAATGATCCTAGTACATAAATTCCACACATCCACACACAACACTACATATTTCGAAATATGCATTATAATAGAAATGCTGATAACAGCGCTGGCACCAAGGTTGACAAAAGTATTTTTATGTAAGAGTAGCACTATATTAATATTGTGATCGTGTGGTTTCCGTGCAGTGTGCTATCAGCACTGTACAGCACTTCTTGTGTGTTTTTATCTACTTGTGTCTTATTCACTTCTCTCTGTCCTATTACAATGCTTTACGCCAAACGCCGGCCACTACTTCAATGTTTGCGTACTTGTTGAACAGCAAGTCGTACAACAAATTGCATAACATTGCAAGATGTCAAGATGTTATGAATTTGTCGGAGGCTTTCGACTTTCAGAGGCGTAGCTAGGATTTTTGGATTGGGGGCAGACCATGTCGTGTGGAGCCCGACCCTGCCAGCACCGAAGTTGCGAAGCCCATGCGGGGGGTCTGGGTCCTCCCCCAGAAGAATTTTGCTGATCCGAATGCCTGAAATGCATTTTCCCAGCATCTGGCACCATCACCATAACTTATCCAACCATGAAGTTCAACAACTGACATTTATACCTCTTTTATTCCTCACACTGTCACAGTT
>Ga0209052_1000529_pt1 | contig 11997 bp, 14 predicted proteins | sample WorMetHEROISLAND_2_FD_187409 | JGI IMG/M metagenome (GOLD analysis project Ga0209052, IMG submission 187409) | Marine gutless worms symbiont microbial communities from Max Planck institute for Marine Microbiology, Germany - Olavius sp. 4 HERON... | ecosystem: Host-associated > Annelida >...
GAGTACAGATAGGCAGGCTGAGTGGTGTGGATGGTCTTGTAGGTAATGCAGGCAATCTTAAATTTGATGCGCAGGTGGATAGGAAGCCAGTGGTAATGTTTGAGCAGAGCAGATGAGTTGGTCGACAGACGGTTGGAGCCCAAGGCGACTACCCGGGCGACGGCGTTCTGTGCACGTTGGAGACGAGCGACGTTTTTCGTAGTACAAATATTTAGCCAAAACTAGACATTTATATTCAAACTAGCAAATGGCACATGAAAGAGAATATACAAAAAAACTATACAAAAGTTACACCAGCCAAAAGTAAATATTCACACGTGTTCGTTGCGTCTCCCCGACAAGTAGCTAGTTCAGTTAACCAAACACTGTTAGTTGTTTGATGTATTATAGGCACCGATTCCACAGGTCAGCGGGAAAAATGCCTCGGTACTTGTGGCACAAACGGGGCAAAAGCATCATTTTCCCTTGGTACCTCCCGGTTTCAAACGCTAACTGGAATCAACTGCTCATAATTATCGATTATAACAGTTTGCAAAGTATTCCCTACGATTTTTACACTTTGTACACTAACTTAGTAAAAATCACTGCCACCAGAAGCGTCGATCTTCATGTCTAAAATTTCACCAAAATGCGTTTGCGGCAGGGGGTCCACCGTGTACCCCACTAGGGACCTTACGACGCTCCACAGACCCCCTAGTTGCTGGAGAGTGGGATAACCTTTCCACATTTCCAACCCTCAACGTTTTCTGCATCTTGATTCTAGTCATCTCGACAGGCTGCCTCGGTATTATTACCAAGTCAGCGCCTAAATAACATGACGAATAGCACGGCCGGAGACTCCCAAGCAATGTGAAATTCCGCAACATAACATGACGAATAGTGCACAACTTCATGTGCAACTTCATCTTAGCAGCACTTTTCCCCGTGCTGCAGAAACCCACGTCATGTGTTCTAACTAGTAGACGACCCAGTGCTGACATGATGTGCGGCCGTCCGCCTACAGCTGCACAACCCTGACCGGGCCGACCCTATCCATAACTCTAACATTCTGAGCTGAAAATTGGCACACTGGTTACTACCGGTGCCCTGGGGAACTTTCTTCAGACACATTTGGGGTTTTCCACACTATTGTTTTCAAGCTAGGAGCCCGTACATGACAGATGGATGGCTGCATAATACGTCAGCACTGACCGAGCAACCAACATGCTTCTGGTTGCAATTACAACCTACTGCTCAGCAATATTTAAATAACACACTCTTTTTCTACAAATCTAAAAAAGTGACACTAGTTTCAACTTCAATATAATGCTAGATAAACTGCAAAACACCAAATTTTGTCTGAACAATTTTAACATTTGCTATTACTTATTCAGTTTAAATGTGCTCACTTATTTGAAAAAAATTTCATCATTCATCCAGAACCCCAGTGTTTCTCCACAATTTATTTGCAAAAAAAACTGACCTTGTTTAAAGAACAAGATGACTTAAATAAAATGACATGCAAGTAAGGAAAAATTGCACATATAATGTATCTAACAAGACAGCAAACTCAAATACCAAAAGGGTGCAACTTTTCCCCCATCATGTATAGTTGGTTGGTTGAGCAAGGTTTAACGTCCCACTCGACACAGTTTAGGTCATTTCGGAGACGATGTTTTTACAGGTCAGATGACCCAACCAACAGTGTCAAAGCACTAAAGGATGGTGGTTAGTTATCCACATAGCTCTCAATCTCACCAGGCTCATCTCACCATGTTACAATAATACAACCCCATCATGTATAACTGGCCACTGGAAAATCACAGCATTCTAGACATGGAGCTTTGGCAACATACTGTAGGGTGGCTGAAAAAACCGAGCCAGTTATTTTCATAGATAGATGTACAAGGAATGCAAGTGTCACCAAAAGTGCATTTCTGCAACTTTTTGTTTGTTTCCCAACACTGAGTGCATTGTGTGGAATGGAAAGTGCACCACCCAGTGCAACTTCATAGCTAACTTCTGTGCCACCCTATACACTGGATAATATATCACAGGACTGGAACGATTGGCGCAAAAACAACACATACTGGGTGGGCCAAAAAAACGTCCCGAAATTTGGGTAACTAATGGCGCCCCATGAAGTATATGCGCCATATAGTTACACAAATTTCGGGACGTTTTTTGGGCCACCCGGTATAATCCACAGTTCACTAACAATACAAGGTGTACAATAATGATCAACAACAACAGAAAACGCACACATTCACACATACTAACGACGCTTTAAATAGAGTCAACACTAAATTTTTCCACAGCGAACGATTAAACCTGATAACATATATCTGGAAGCCATTTGCAGACATTACTGTGTGGATTTTCAAGTGCGATGATACAATGCAACTTTTCGTGATGTACGCATATACGTGTATCTTGTAAATTGGAATACAAATACTGCATGACAGTGTGCATCGCTAGTCGCTACTAATAACAAGAGTCACAACGGGAAGCCACGGCCAGCACCACTCAGCGCGCTGTTTTATACTCAACACAATCGAAAGTCACCCTGTCCAGTAATAAAAGAAGGATCAAATTTAAACCCGATTAGGGTGTTTGGTAAAAATGTGAGGCCTGTCTTCACAAAGTTTTGACATTAATGTACAAAAACCTCGCATGAATTCAGCGTTACAACTGTACCAGTTTTGCTGCTGTAAGCTGATCTGAGATAGTTTTTTGAACTCGGAAGCCTTATTTAGATCAGAGAATGTCGTGCTGTACCAACTGATGTCGCAAACACTTTGTGCTTATGGCCCACAGTGCATCCCAATTTACCACTACTGTAACTTTTCGACACGTTTTAGACGACATTTCTTAATACTGCACGCCAAAGGTAAGGGGGACCGTGTCGCTAGGGCTTCCTCCAAAATAAATATGCATTTTTGTTGTCGCCCACGACTTCTACTACCTGACGTGTATGTTGTACCCTTGGATCACTTAGTTCTCAAGACATGACCAATTTTTAACAACTTCACCCTTCCCAGAAGTTGTTCAAAAACATACTATAAACACGCCACGAAGACGTTACAATTCATATGTTATACACAAATATACAGAACGATAGTATGATGAGTATCAACGAGTATCAGGCACTTGTACCTATATCTGCCATCAGTCGTGACACACACGTGCGTGGTGACACCTATACAGCAGAGGCAGCAGTTCACAACTACAATGTCGGCTCAGCAGTCAATAGTAAATGCTGCCCCGAGTTAGAGTTGGGAAAAAATTAAAATGCATGCAGCATCAGCAACAGCATCATAGGCCTATTGCACGTTAGACCTGTGATCATAGGCTTACTACATGCTGGTCTCAATGTCTGTACAACACATCGTATCTTAAGCAGACTGTATTCACTGCAGTGTTCTACAGAATTGCATAAAATAGCCCTAGAAGCTAGGGCTCCGTCCCCTCAGATCTCGCTGTCGCTAGAGAGTTTTATGAGTTATGACACACACACCCCAGACTCACGCCCTTTGACGCTTTCGGTGACTCACATCCACAAAATTTGCTGCCCAAAAACGGATAGGTAGCGTTGCCAATGCCAAAAACATGGCTTAAGGTCTTTGGAGCGCTCGGCAGGAAAATACAAGATACGACTAATGACACAATTACATATTAAATAGTCACAACACAGTTACATATTAATTATTCATGACACGGTTACACTGACTGGAACACTTCGCCGTCGCTCGTCAAAAGACCTGCAACATAACAACCGTCAGTTTAACTGTTCATTTAAGTTAAATAAAATAAATTATTTAAATGCAAAGTGCTTTGACGCTTTTGGCAGGACAACACAAAGAGCATACGGCCTGGAAAAAGCTTGCTGCAGAAATCGACAAAGGTTCTCTCCCCTGGCCTGGTATGTGCAGGCAGTCTAGTGGTAGTGACGTACTGGAAATATACTTCATGTTATGCGCTGGATTTAACTTGGACCAACGGCTGCGCAACCCATGCACCAGGGACGGTAAATTCCTAAATTAAACACTAAGTTCTACATTTTCGCTCAAAAATGCACCAAACTGCACAGACATGCACCTATATTTTCCAAACATTTCGACTTAGAAGTTTATTGCAATGAACAATTCACTTCGAAACAATCAACAACTTAGCAGACAAGATTGTGTGAATTTCTATAGCTTATTAACCACTGTTATTATTCACTGTTTCAATCTCTGCGTTGACTGAAGGAAACAATTGGCATACGTAATAAAGATTGATTTGATTTGATTTGATACCTCGTGGTCAGCATGATGGTGCCTGCGTAGACAGCGCCGCGTTTATAGTTGTGCCATGTCCGACCTCCATCAGTACTGACTTGTATAGTTAGGCCAGGCAAGGCTGTGTTGGCATACAACTTGCCATTGTGTACCCTACACATAATGAACAGTTTAACATCATCATTATCATTAAAAAGGTGTTTAACGTGGCCTGATAATAATAATTAGGCTATTTCTAGGCCCACGTCGCTAAAGTGTCAGATAAATGTATTCTGATATGAACGATGGAACAGAAAAAATCATAAGACGCTGCCTGAAGACCGAGAGTGGCAGTGCAGTCAAAAAAGCAAAGTGTGATAACCAAGTAAGTAAAGAAGACAACTCGGACGGTACGATTTAGCAGTTAGTCACAATGAGCCGCGTTCTCAACAGCTGAAGAAAAATATCTCGTTAGCAGCCACTTGTACATGTACAAATCATGAAGTTAATGCCGGCTTGTCTCAGATGAAATTGAAAGCATCCTTGAGCTATTAATGGTAGTAGTAGTAGTAGTAGTAGCAACAGCAGCGACAGGAAATCTTTGGCAGACGATTTCACACTTTACTTCAAATAATCCAAAAAGTCAACTTAATAAACAGAATGCCTCGGAATTAGGAAACAACAACAACAGCGCAGCAGCAGTAACATGAGCTGACCTGGCCCCTGGCCTTGGCAAGTAGTATTACACCCCAGCAGATTCAAGTCGTCGGAGCTCCTTTGATCCGACCAGCGTCACAAACTAGTAGTAGTAGTAGTAGTAGTTGTAGTAGTAGTAGTAGTAGTTGTTGTTGTTGTTGTTGTTGTTGTTGTAGTAGTAACATGAGCTCACCTGGCCCCTGGCCTTGGCAAGTAGTATTCCACCCCAGCAGCTTCAAGTCTTCGGAGTTCCTTTGATCCGACCAGCGTCACAAACTAGTAGTAGTAGTAGTAGTAATAGTAGTAGTAGTTGTTGTTGTTGTTGTAGTAGTAGTAACATGCGCTCACCTGGCACCAGGCCTTGGCAAGTAGTATTCCACCCCAGCAGCTTCAAGTCGTCGGAGTTCCTTTGATCCGACCAGCGTCACAAACTGCGCCAAGTCCTGCTTGGCGTCGTCGTTGTCTCGCAGCGCTGATCCACGGGACTTGGACTCGTGCGACTCCTGGGTGGTCTCCAGGGCGTGTTCCCACGATGCCTTGTGCCACGCACGCTCACTGGTCGCCAGCAGACGCGGCCACAGTTGGGAGTCGAGGCGCGCAGGCGTGCGCACTAGCTCCGTCCATAGCACCGCTTCTATACCTGAACATTTACACAGCATTTGTTTAATACCGGCAATAATAATTATGTACAGGTCCAGAGTGTATTACGTAGGTATAACGAGGCATAATGAGCTCTAGTGTTTCAATTGTCACGCTTGACTGGAGTGAGATTATTGGCGGTCATAACACTCCGGACACGGTAGTGAGAGATGGGAAGATGAAGTAGGTCATGAAATAAAATATCAATAACCCAACTTTCTACTTTCTGTTCAATTCTTAAACTCCCTCCGGAGTATGCTTACTGGGAGTAAAATGATATAATAATGCTGCTGCTGCTGCTGCAACTACTACTACTACTACTACTACTACTACTACTACTACTACTAACCGAGAATGTTTTCCGGCTTATTAAGCGGAGGGCATTGTATGCGCCTAGAATCACACAGCTGTCGTCGGGATGTAGGCAGACCCCAGAACTCCTCGTCAATGCTGTCATAGAGAGAGTCCGGGGCTAGCAGGAATGATCTGCGTATGTCGACGTAGCGTGTGGCCCAGTGCAGGCCCCAGTCATCAGGGTCAGGCTCACGCGGGTTGTCAAAATACGCAGCCGTCACTGGAGACATCACTACCTGCATTCACCAACAGACACAGGCAGCCAAATATGCATCACAGTTTGGCACGTCGTTTTTTCCACTCACATAATCCAGACTATTTATAGGGACCAGTTTTCCGTGGGCCATGGAATTTTGAACCAAGCCACAGAATTTGCCCGTGTCCACCGAATTTCTAAATTTCCGCAAAATTCTGCAGAATTCAGCACTGGCAAGTGATTACTTTTATTTTCCAATTCAAATCCAAGTATGCGAAGCTTTCTGACGAAACTGCCAATCTTCTTCAACAGACTACTACTTCGGCAATCAGCAAAAACTCCACTGCAAAACAGAAATGTTCTACTGATGAAGTATAATCAATGACTATTTCACATGCCTGGGCACACGAAATTTTTATTTTCAGGACAGAAAAAAATGTGAAATTTTAGGACATTTTTCAGGACATCAGAGTCACAAAAAACGCGTTTTTTTGGTCATTTCGGGCGCATATATAACTTCGGAACCTTTAGAGCTGAGGCTAAAATAACTATACGGCGACATGAAGTAGTTTATTGGCTTTCCAGTGAGCATAAAATGATTGACCTTGAATGACCTCTACACGCCATTTTAATGCTGAAATCTGGGACAACGCTGCTTTCTTTATGTGTGTTACTTACTCATAAGTAAAATAAGTAAAATGATGTGTGTTTTTAAAAAAATTGTGAAAACACGTGAAAATTTCAGGATATATGTACAAATTTCAGGACCTAACCCCAATTTCAGGACATTTCAGGGCAAATTTCAAAATTTTAGGAACTTCAGGACAACGCCCAGGCCTGGATACACAGTGACAGACGACTTCATACTTTACTTTAAATAATCCAAAAAGTCCTCAACTTACTTAATAAATAGTATGCCTCAGAATTAGGAAAGTTTGTCATGCAATATGGCAAACTGGCTCGCGGAATTTGGAAAGATTTGCCTCTGAAAACTGTGGTCACTAATTATTTCTGTAGTGCAAATAGTCACAATACAGTGTAGTAGTAGTAGTAGTAATAGTAGTAAATGGCAGTTATAGTGCCGCTCCGTACTCGAGCCCGGACCGGAAGTGTACACTGTACACAGTCCTATGTAACAAGCTGTATGCACATATGACTGTGCAAAACTAGCGTGTACAAAATATCACTGAATAGCTACAATAAGTAGCAACTAATCTGGAACACGCCCAGAATGCGAGTACAGGAGTGGACCAAAAAACTGGACTATTTCACGTTGACAACTTAGCGACGGTTAGTGGTAGAAAGGCATATGGTATAACTGACTTGGTGGCGGCTTCATGGCTTACTATTAAATTTCTCGGTTCGATGCTTAGGAGATGGAAGGCAAACTTTATTTAGCAGTACTTAACAACTTCTACGTTAATCTATGATGGAAAGAGAACGAGATGCATACATACCTTGTATCCATTGTTAGCAAGCTGATACGCCTTCATCGCACCGCCGCCTTCCCACGTGTTATAGTACGCCTGGCTGACCACATCCTGCTCTGTCTTCAGCTGCGAACGTTCTATCGGTATTCCATACTCATTTGAGTAGGCGTCCTCCCAGCCGTAGATTGCGAGTCCAAGTCGGCCGGCCAGGGCTACGATTCGCTTAACAAAGTATGTCTTGAGGTCCTTGGCTGAAGAGAGCTGGCGATGCTGTTGTAAGAAGGTCTGGCAGGCAGGCGAGCCAGTGTATGCATCCTGCGGTACTTCGTCGCCACCGAAATGCCAGCGACGTAACGGCATTATGTCCTACGAGCACAACAGACAGTGGCAATCAATCAAACCATATCAGACACACGAACAGACCACGATGACTACTATTACTACTTCTGTGTCTGTCATACGGTCCCATCTGAAAACTTACCGGTATCTGTTCTGAATTTCGTATCCCACCCCTTTGTGACTTCGTAGTGCCCGCGCAGTGACACTCATGTTAAGCAAAGTATGGAAGTAAAACTTAAATTTATATAGCGCATAACGTTCAAAACCTCTAATGGGCTGAACTGATCTGCTACTATGGACACTTTTCGGACACTCTAATCGTTTGTGTTACTTAGTCACTTGCCACCAATACTACTACTACAGATACTAAACTGTACCTTGTGCATGTCGATGACTTGTTGCATGAGGTGTTCAACAAACTGATATGAGGATTTGATACAAGGATTGATCGCAGAATCGCGGAAGAACTGGCCAGTCATATAAACAGACTGGTCGTTAACGTCCGACAGCAGGTAAGACATGGCCGTCTTCCTCACTTTCTCTACAATAACAACATTATATACAGTTGTATAAATTCATCATCAAGGATGGCCTGGTGGAGCAACAGTAGGGCGTCATACTTACAATCAAGAGGTCGTGGGTCAGGTCGCTACCAAGTGGTTACTACTTCGACAGTTGACTGTCTGCGAACAGGTAAACCATCTCGGTATATAACCAGCCACCCAGGTCAACTCAGCCTTCCATCCCTCTGGGGTAGGCAAATCGAGTACAGGTCTGCCCGGCTGGGGTTAAGGTGGGGCGCATTCCGTTGCCGTGTTCACATATGTCGGTTGGCTGGCAACACTGTGTGATCTCATACGACAGGCGAGGCTTTGTAGCTCTGAGCTATAGACACTTTTTAAAACAAGTTTAACCATTGCTGCTACTGATACTACTACAACAACAACTACTACTACTACGACAACGACGACGACTACTACTACACGTACACGTACCGTCAGGGTGGTTACTGAGGCGGTGGTATCGTCTCTCCATGCTCTTGATAGCAGCGTGCGAGTGGCTGGGCATATCAAACTCTGGGATCACTTCAACATGGCGTGCCGCAGCTCGGCGCAGAATGCGCTGATAGTCTTCTACTGTGTAATAGCCACAGCCGCTGGAGTTTGTGAACGGACCAGAGCCAAGCATCGACATTATAGTCTGACTCTCTTGTAGGTCATGGCTTCGGTAACCTCCGACCTATGCAACAACAGCAACAACAACAACAGTACTACATCTACGATGACAAGAACAACTACAACTGCCACTACAACTACTACTACTAGAGTTAGTGAATGGACCGAAGCCAAGCATCGACATTATAGTCTGACTCTCTTGTAGGTCATGACCTCGGTAACCTCCGACCTACATAACAACAACAACTACAACATTATTACATCTACGACGACAACAACAACTACAACTGCCACTACAACTACTACTACTAGAGTTAGTGAATGGACCGAAGCCAAGCATCGACATTATAGTCTGATGCTCTTGTTGGTCATGACCTCGGTAACCTCCGACCTACGTAACAACAACTACTACTAGTACAACTACTACATCGACAACAACAACTACCAGTCGACTACAACAACTACTACTACTGACCAGGGCACTGACATTATGCTCCCAGTTTTTTTCATAATCACTGTCAGTGACAATGTCACACACACGCATGATGAAATAAACTCTGCAATACTCATCTTTAACGCTGTAGTGTAGCATGAGTATGTGTAGCATTAAAACGCTTTAGGAGAGGTGCTATGCTCCAGCTATGTATAGCATGAAGAGAAACGAGAAAGCAGCTTTGGAGGAATACAGGGAAAAAATAGCACATGAGGAGTACATTAGATTAGTCAATGGTCACAATCTAAAATATTTCTTGAATTATCCTACTATCAAGCACAGCTAGAAAAAAAAACAAATTGTTGACAAATGTTTTTTTTAGGTTTTAGTGTACGCAGAAAAACTGGATGCAAAATTACGACCCAGAAAGAACATCCTATACACCATTGTCTCTGTCACATCGTTTCTGTTGAGTAAAGAAAGTGATATCAAGCTGGAAAATCCCTATTAAGATATGAAAATAAATATGATTTGTATTATAACTTGCACAATGTGCAACCACTGAAAAACCTGAAATCTGGGCTTTTGACATTTTCAAGTTTTAAAAAAAAACGCAAAACCTTGGTTTTTCAAGCCAATTTTCCCGCCCTGCTAGCAAGAGATTAATAACCTCTGTGAGTTCTTCGAGGCCAGTGATCTGCAGCCGCCATCCCTCGTCATCGGCCAGATGTAGGTGTAGTTTGTCGAGTTTGTACATTGCCATTGCGTCAATGAGTTTGAGTATTTCCGTGACGCTGTGAAAGTTGCGTGCCACGTCGACCATCACCGCGCGATGCTCATACCTCGGAGCATCGCTGATTTCCATTCCTTCAACCTCGTAGATTGCTTCAAGGGATGACGTCTGACCCGCCACACCTGTCACACAGTCCAGCGCTAATTGTACCGCTAAACTACCGACATTAAACATTAGTGGAGCTGGTAACGATGACAACAGTTTTAATAGTTAACTCTTCAAAAATTAACGATTAATTAATCGTAATTAATTCACCTCTGTCAGCTGCATGGAGTGAATTGTTATAAATTTTCAGTAATGCAGTTTCAGTGCTGTGCCACCATCTGTACGCAGACTGACACCTGTAACTACTACAACTAACACAACAACTACTACAACTACTGCTACTACTACTACTACTACTACTACACGTATTTCCCATCTACTACTAGAGCTAACACAACAACAACTACTACTACTGCTGCTGTTGCTACTACTACTACACATACCCTGCAGTAGACTGATAAGTGAAACAGCTCCATAGAAGACGCCAGCCGCTGTGCTGCCAGTAATAGTGATACATTTCCTATCGGGCTTGACCGACAGTGTGTAAGCGTGCTCCATCACGAGGCGTGCTGAGCCACGTGGAAAAACGTCAGAACCGGACTCTGAGATACGAAGAACGATGGAGTCTGACATGCAAGTGTTGTCTGCTGATGTACCGTCAATCGCCGACATCGAGCGAATGTGCAACGCATCTCAAACACAGCATTGAAACATTCTACAGAACTGCTGTCAGTAACAGTGATACATTTCCTATCAACTAAACTACAACTACTACAGCTAAAAACAACAACTAAAACTACAACAACAACAACTGCTGCTGCTGCTACTACTAGTACGACCACCACCGATGTACAACGCATCTAAACACAAATGGCAAAATTCTCTATGCACGAATTATTGCTCTCTATACAATCACAGAATGTACAAATGAATAATACATATACGGAAATAGCGCTGAACGTAGATATCAAATGTGCATGTTATCTGAAAGACAATTTTTATAAATGTGCAAATCGTAGAAACACAAGCTTCGAGAAACAATGATTGAGCAAAACAGAACTTGTTTCACATAAAAACAGAACTTGTTTAAAGAACGACATGACTTAACGAAAGTAATATAATAATAATGACAGAAGAAAATAACATTCTAAAAAATAACTCAATGCCACAAAACTATATAATAACAAAATATTCACTCATGCACACCCTTGCAGTGTAAACAATGTGCAAATTTAAAAAAAAAATAACCATTCAAATTCCACAGAAGTACAAAAGTTATTCATTACTCATGCATATAAAAATACTTCACAAAAATTAGTATTTGTAACAAAACGTAATAAAGATGCACAGATTCCACAGAACTTTGCAGAGTAGAAAACAATTATGTTAATTACATTACACATAAAAAGATCATGAAAAAACCAATATGTACAGAATTTTTGTACCAAATCTACAATTTTAATAAAAAAATAAAATAAGTACCAGTAAATAAATAAAAAACAAATAAAATGACATAAACAAACAAATAAATTTTTTTTTTATTTTAGTACCCTCGGTAGTAAAAATCCTGAGGGTTAAAAGCTAATCAAAAGACTAAAAACTAATCCATTGGTGGCCAGAGGTCCGATCCTGGTGGAAAGCTGTTGTGCAAAATAACTG
>Ga0209052_1000531_pt1 | contig 11967 bp, 5 predicted proteins | sample WorMetHEROISLAND_2_FD_187409 | JGI IMG/M metagenome (GOLD analysis project Ga0209052, IMG submission 187409) | Marine gutless worms symbiont microbial communities from Max Planck institute for Marine Microbiology, Germany - Olavius sp. 4 HERON... | ecosystem: Host-associated > Annelida >...
GGGGAATGGGCCCCCAAAGAAACTAAATTCCCCCCGGATACAGAGGAGTGTGACTGTGATGACGGTTACATGAGTGTTTAACGTCACTTGTCAAAATGCAACAACGTGCATAATAGCATAGAGTAATGTAAATGAACTAGCATAGAGTAATGTAAATGAACTATATAGACCTCCAGCAGCGGCGAGGATCATGCGTGGGGCTTTGAAGTATGAACTGACATATTTGGAAACATCTGCACGCTGTAAATTCCTGTCACAAAACACACAAAAATGCTGGCCATTTGTAACCTATCACAATTAACCATTACACATTTTACATGATTAAAAAATTTTTTTCAAAAACTATTTGCTCCATGCGAATGACGATTCGACTCAACTGGCAAATAAATAAGAATGTAAACGTTAGATGAGAAGCTAACTAACAGTGTTTCAATGCATTTCTTAGAGCTATTTACTAAATAACTGACAAAGTTGATAAACAAAAAAACAATTGTTCTTGGATGATTACTACTGCTTAGTTTTTAATTGAAATTAACTAATAATTTTATCCTAATTTTAGTACAGGTAAGAAGTTATTTGACTATTATGTTTTAGTTGTAACCAGCCGAAGTGTGTCATGAGATAAGAAGTGTTCGGGGTAAGTAATGATTGGGTTTCATCCTTCAAAGCTTCGACGCTGTTTCTGTGACAGCCAGGCAACTCAACCTGCAACAAGCCCTGCTCAAGCACCAGCGATTCCCAAAAAGTTCCCTCTCAGGCACGTGACCTAACACGCATGAACTCGAGAGCCATTGACCAGTTGAATGGACCGACAGTCAACCTCTGTCACTGTGGCAGAAATAGAAAACTTTGCACGAACACTGAAGTCCTATGAGCAGCAGCTATCTGTATCTGTGAGCCAACATCTGCTACTCACGACAGTAAGTCTGAGTAATACCAGTTCACAGGCCAAGCACACGAGCAGTTCTAGGCACATGACTTACGACGCTAGAGAACACACTGTGTTATTCTTCCCCTGCCATTACGTCAACAGCCAGAGGTTGCCGAACAAAGAAGATAAAATCTTCAAGAACGAAATATGAATAAAGTGAGAACATGCAAAGTAAATAAGAACTATGCTGTGTATGCACAATGTAGACTAGACGAGATTGTGACTGTGAAGCTTACCTGAGACTGTCTGACGTGCAAAGGATTGACTAGACGAGATTGTGACTGTGAAGCTTACCTCAGACTGTCTGACGTGCAAAGGATTGACTAGACGAGATTGTGACTGTGAAGCTTACCTCAGACTGTCTGACGTGCAAAGGATTGACTAGACGAGATTGTGACTGTGAAGCTTACCTGAGACTGTCTGACGTGCCAAGGATTGACTTACACTATGCTGTGTATGTACAATGTAGACTAGACGAGATTGTGACTGTGAAGCTTACCTGAGACTGTCTGACGTGCCAAGGATTGACTTAGCCAGCTAGACGAGATTGTGACTGTGAAGCTTACCTGAGACTGTCTGACGTGCCAAGGATTGACTTAGCCAGCGGCGTTCCCTGGTATGCCGATGCGTACATGTAGTCCTGAGTTACCAGCTCAGTGTTATCCTCGGCTTCCTTCACCATTCACATCACCAACTCATACAAACTTACCACCACCACAGCAACAACTACAACCACAGTTACTACTATAACAACTGTTAATATCACAATATTACAAGACCAAATATTTTTCAGTTTTGGTTTAAACCATTACAATTTCCAGGCCAAAAGTGTGTCATAACCAGAGGTCGACCGAATTTCGGTTTCGGTTTTGGCACCGAATCTGACAATATGTGCAGTTTTGGTGTGGTTTCGGTTTCGGGGGATGCACTGTGATGACTTTCGGTTTCAGCATAAACTACGAGTGGTTTCGGTGGTGAATAACCGAAAGTGACCTAATGCTGTCACGTGGTTTGGCAGTCAGTGCAAACGACGTTGAGGGAGACAGCAGGGTGAATAGAGCTCGCCGTGTGTTTTGGTGCAGACAGAAGCTGAGCTGGAAGGCAGGTGACGGCAAATCTGTTGTATTTTCTGACGAAACTTCAGGTAGTAATAGGACAGGATAGAAAAGTCTAGGCTATGTTTGGAGAAAGCCACACAAAGTCTAGCAGCCAGAACGTCTTAAAGGCAGCAACAGTCAAAAATATCTGCTATGTTCTGCGGCTGTATTTGCTACAAAAGAGTGAGTACTTTAATACCAATTGATGAAAATATTGACTGTCGTAAATATGCTGACGCACTCGATGCAATAAGTGGCCTAATGTGTCCAAGCATTTGCTAGAAAGCACTTAAAGATGATGATGCCTCTGTACAGTGCTCAGTATCTACTCGACTGTGGAGAACTGAAAAACACATTTCGAGTTTCGTCTGGCCAGCACAATTACTGCAGACAAACGTAATCAAAAGTGTGTGAAGGTCATAAAACTTCATGTGCAGAAAGATATTCATCAGAGCTCTCCAGACATCCAGTCCTTAGCAAATTTGTTCTGTTATTGCACGGGATTTAAAACAAAATACTGACACTTCAGGTAAGCATTTTTGTTGTTTGCAATGTTAAAATTTAACTCTCGAAAAACAAATCCGTTGTTCGTGCCACCATGTTTATGACACACTTTTGGCCACCCGCTGTACTTGAAATTCGACAAATGGAATCATTTGAGCAATAATTTACGGGTAAACAACCACCACCAGCCACACTCGTCCATCATTAATATTCCAGATACATGAATGGAAATGTCAGATGCCATGTCTGACATTCGTCTACTACAAAGCACTAACAGAAAGCCAGACATGAAGCAAATAGTTTACAAGCACAATTGCAACAACCTAACTAATGGTTTGGTTGCATTGGACAACCTAACTAATGGTCTGGTTGCATTGGACAACCTAACTAATGGTCTGGTTGCATTGGACAACCTAACTAATGGTCTGGTTGCATAGAACAACCTAACTAATGGTCTGGTTGCATTGGACAACCTAACTAATGGTTTGGTTGCATTGAACAACCTAACTAATGGTCTGGTTGCATTGAACAACCTAACTAATGGTTTGGTTGCATTGGACAACCTAACTAATGGTTTGGTTGCATAGAGCAACCTAACTAATGGTCTGGTTGCATTGGACAACCTAACTAATGGTTTGGTTGCATTGGACAACCTAACTAATGGTCTGGTTGCATTGGACAACCTAACTAATGGTCTGGTTGCACTGGACAACCCAACTAATGGTCTGGTTGCATTGGACAACCTAACTAATGGTTTGGTTGCATTGGACAACCTAACTAATGGTCTGGTTGCATTGGACAACCTAACTAATGGTCTGGTTGCACTGGACAACCTAACTAATGGTCTGGTTGCATTGGACAACCTAACTAATGGTTTGGTTGCATTGGACAACCTAACTAATGGTTTGGTTGCATTGGACAACCCAACTAATGGTCTGGTTGCATTGGACAACCTAACTAATGGTTTGGTTGCATTGGACAACCTAACTAATGGTCTGGTTGCATAGAACAACCTAACTAATGGTTTGGTTGCACTGGACAACCTGACTAATGGTTTGGGTGCATTGGACAACCTTACTAATGGTTTGGTTGCATTGAACAACCTAACTAATGGTTTGGTTGCATAGAACAACCTAACTAATGGTCTGGTTGCATTGGACAACCTAGCTAATGGTTTGGTTGCATTGGACAACCCAACTAATGGTTTGGTTGCATAGGACAACCTAACTAATGGTCTGGTTGCATTGAACAACCTAACTAATGGTTTGGTTGCATTGGACAACCTAACTAATGGTCTGGTTGCATTGAACAACCTAACTAATGGTCTGGTTGCATTGAACAACCTAACTAATGGTTTGGTTGCATTGGACAACCTAACTAATGGTCTGGTTGCATTGAACAACCTAACTAATGGTCTGGTTGCATTGGACAACCTAACTAATGGTTTGGTTGCATTGGACAACCTAACTAATGGTTTGGTTGCATTGGAGTCCTGTACCGTGACAAATACGACGTAACAATCTTGTCCACGGACGCTTGGACAGTACATAAATTCACGTAAACGTCTGTCGGTTCATCCGCCATCTGTGGACAAGATAGCGACGTTATGTATGGATGGACCAATCTTCACCAAATTTGGAACATAGCTTCCCTGTATCATAGAGAACAAAAGATTTTTGAGCAGTTCGATCCAAAGTAGTACACACGCATTTGCGACCATTAATCGACTGTCAGTTACAGCTGTCCAAGTCTTGCACAAAAGATGAAAGTAGTTTTCATGAATTAAAATTGCTTCAGTGTAGAATATTTCAATAAAATGGCTGAATTAGTATTTTTTACGGTATTTAATGCACATATGTGTAGAAAAAAGTTAACAATATGTCAGTAATTTAAGAAACCAATAGGACACACAATTGCATTTTCTCAGCATAGTGTTTTATTCAACTGTATGTAAATACAGTTGAATAAAACATTATGCTGAAACATTACAATTGTGTTTCCTAGATGGAGTCCTGTACTTTCGTATGCAATTTTAAATTTTTATCTTAGATTTGCTTAGTTAGTCTGTGTGCTATTGTTTACATATGCACACATATATTTGGTTTTTAAAGCAAATCCCATAAAATTTCTGTGCGTTTTGAAATTTTGTGCGCTTACTATAAACGTGTCTTTTCAATTCGCTGACACCACCATTGTAAAAATCGGCGCACAGCTAGTTCGACATGCGTGGTTATATTACGCTGGCCTTAGGTATGCCCTAGATTTATTTTAAAATATGGATAACTTTTTAAAAATAGGCCTATGTTAGGAAATTGGGATGTTACATTATTATTATAACTTGAACATTGTTGAAATATAACTTAAAATTACACCTTTTATTATAATCACTCTGGTCTACTCTAGTGAGTTGCTCACTGATTTCAGTTACACAAACGTCACTATAGAGGGGCAGTGGGCAGACTCCCTGTTCATTTGAACATTGTCTTGTTATTACCATAGTTATTAGTGCTATTAATGTTAATCATCTTGCCTCGAGTTCTTTGAGAAGAAGTGACTTCTGCTTGTCAATCTGTTTCTCATCCAATGCATTGCTCTGAACGACTTCAGCCAATAGCTCCACAGCTGTGCACGTTACACATGTTACATCTGTCTAAATTCCACTCTGGCTTCATTATCCGAACGATTACGACTCACAGCATCATCTGACTGTGATATATACCAGTGACATGAAATGAAAACACAAACAGACGTCACACAAAATTCCTCACAATAAACTACCTAATGTCAGAATGCTGAGAAATACAGTTAGTCACCACGCCAGCAATCTGAATGACAAAACAGGCTTGATCTCACATTGCTCAGAATTCTAACAATTAATGATATTTTAAAGACTGTGTTAATTCATCGTCAGCGAGTGATAATTGACTTTGCATGCATGAGTGGGTGATGAGGTGGAAATGGGCGTATCAATGAGAGTGACTTGTGACCTGCAAGCAGTGAAACACAAGACTGCCTGTTACTAACGTACCGTTCGGCCTAATAAAAAATAACTTTAAATAAAAACTGATTAACATGAAGTCAAATGTCTGTAAAATGTCAATCAGCGAGCATCAACTGCACCATGAAGACACTAAGCATTGTTTCAGCAGACCTTTTGGTACTTCGTTGGCAAGACATTTTGCCTCGACAGAAATCAGCTCACGACCAGTACAGGATGACAGCTGAATAGCATGTGCTTGTGCCAACTGCTCAATGTCAGTAGCAGACTTCTTGCTCGTTCCCTAACACACAATCACACACAGTGCATATCTCATCTACAGGAACACAGTTCACAAATGTGACAAATGAATAATGTATGAGTAATACAATGCACTCACTGATAAAAAGGCAAAATAATACACAAAGAAGCAACAAAAAATTAAGCAACTTATTTCAGGCAAAGAAAAAAATGACACACTATGGAGACAGTCATGAAATTTGCACCATATTCAACAGAAGACTTTTTCAAATGTCTCAATTGCATAATGAAACCGCATTAAGTGAATTTTGCCAATGAACAACCAATAATGTGACTCACTGGCATAATTCTATCTTTGTACTACAACTAAAGTCTTTCACAGTTATTTGTGCACAACTAATTACATGCATTCCACCATATGTTATCAGTTAAGCATCAGAAAGCCATTATAAGACTGCAAATGCTGGTATTTAATTAGACCTTTTATTACTAGAGGTGCACCGACAATGCTTTGGCCGATTATCGGCCGACCAATTAACGGCGCCAAATAATCGGCCAATTACCGATTGTTTATTTCAGGACACATCTTCGTTCAATAAAAGTCATATTGTAACGACGGTGAAGTCACAATGGTACGATCGTAGATTGGTAACACTCCTGCCGTAGTTTCACTAGTTTGTAGTTTTTAGTTACGGCCCATTAGTTACCTCATTGTCATCAATGTGAACTGCAGTTAAAAGCAATTTTTGTTGTTTTGCTTACTAAAACAAATAATCGGCCGCCTATCGGCCGATAATCAGCCGATGCCGATTGTCAAATGGCCGATACCGATTATCGGCAAACTGACTGATAATCGGCCGATACTGATTATCGGCTGATAATCGGTGCACCTCTACTTATTACACTGCTGATAGCAAATGGAAAAGATGCATGAATGTTGAGAAGACTGGGAGTGGTAAAACACTGTGACTCATTTCTTTCATGACAGAGTCGTAGTTTCTCACAGTCAAATAGTAAAAACTCTCAGGCAGGCACAAATCTTTGAATAAACTCAGAAGCTAAAATAATAACAAACAAACTATATACATACAACTTCAACCAAATTACAGCCTTCACAGACTAGTTTGTTGACACGCAACACGACTAGTGAAACAGGCATCAGAGCTGTGGGCTCCAGGAAGTTTCACCATGCAGCAATGCAGGGGTCCCAGCAGAAAGTTGCAAAATTTCAGGACAAAGTTTTTAGTAATTCTCAGGACAATTTCAAGACATTTTAGTGTCTCAAAACGTAGAAAATCATTACGTTTTATGCGCCACATATCAGTCATAAACATCCAAAAAGAGCCATTACAATTACCAAGGCAACGTTACACAAGAGACCATGATTGTCACAGTTTCAAAGAGAAACAAAACATAAAACTGGATCCACGTATGAAGTAAACAGATAAGCAATGCTGCAAGTAAAACATTAAACTGTCACTGGGCACGGACAACAATGGTCAATATCAGGACATTTGTACTAGATGACTGAGATTTCAGGACAACTTTGCAATTTCAGGACTGCTCGGACCGCTGACCATGTGACGTAATGGCTTGCACACAAATCCGCAGCAACAGTCAGCCATCACAGACCAAGGCATCTCTCTCAACCATGTCATAGACTGGGACCAAGCCATCTCTCTCAACCATGTCATAGACTGGGACTGTGCCATCTCTCTCAACCATGTCACAGACTGGGACCAAGCCATCTCTCTCAACCACGTCATAGACTGGGACCATGCCATCTCTCTCAACCATGTCATAGACTGGGACTGTGCCATCTCTCTCAACCATGTCATAGACTGGGACCATGCCATCTCTCTCAACCATGTCATAGACTGGGACCCCGTCATCTCTCTCAACCACGTCATAGACTGGGACCCCGCCATGTCTCTCAACCATGTCATAGACTGGGACCAAGCCATCTCTCTCAACCATGTCAGACTGGGACCAAGCCATCTCTCTCAACCATGTCACAGACTGGGACTGTGCCATCTCTCTCAACCATGTCATAGACTGGGACCATGCCATCTCTCTCAACCATGTCATAGACTGGGACCCCGTCATCTCTCTCAACCACGTCATAGACTGGGACCAAGCCATCTCTCTCAACCATGTCAGACTGGGACCAAGCCATCTCTCTCAACCATGTCACAGACTGGGACTGTGCCATCTCTCTCAACCATGTCATAGACTGGGACTGTGCCATCTCTCTCAACCATGTCATAGACTGGGACCCCGCCATCTCTCTCAACCATGTCATAGACTGGGACCGTGCCATCTCTCTCAACCATGTCATAGACTGGGACCGTGCCATCTCTCTCAACCATGTCATAGACTGGGACCAAGGCATCTCTCTCAACCATGTCATAGACTGGCACCACGCCATCTCTCTCAACCATGTCATAGACTGGGACCGAGGCATCTCTCTCAACCATGTCATAGACTGGGACCAAGCCATCTCTCTCAACCATGTCATAGACTGGGACCAAGCCATCTCTCTCAACCACGTCATAGACAGGGACCATGACATCTCACTCAACCGTGTCATAGACTGGGACCATGTCATCTCTCTCAACCATGTCATAGACTGGGATCAAGCCATCTCACTCAACCATGTCATAGACTGCGACCACGCCATCTCACTCAACCATGTCATAGACTGGGACCACGCCATCTCTCTCAACCATGTCATAGACTGGGACACAGACCAAGCCATCTCTCTGAACCGTGTCATAGACTGGGACCATACCATCTCTCTGAACCATGTCATAGACTGGGACCACGCCATCTCTCTGAACCGTGTCATAGACTAGGACTGTGCCATCTCTCTCAACCATGTCATAGACTGGGACCACGCCATCTCTCTCAACCATGTCATAGACTGGGACACAGACCAAGCCATCTCTCTGAACCGTGTCATAGACTGGGACCATGCCATCTCTCTCAACCATGTCATAGACTGGGACCAAGCCATCTCTCTCAACCATGTCACAGACTGCGACCCCGCCATTTCTCTCAACCATGTCATAGACTGGTACTGTGCCATCTCTCTCAACCATGTCATAGACTGGGACCAAGCCATCTATCTCGACCATGTCATAGACTGGGACCAAGCCATCTCTCTCAACCATGTCATAGACTGGGACTGTGCCATCTCTCTCAACCACGTCATAGACTGGGACCAAGCCATCTCTCTCAACCATGTCATAGACTGGGACCAAGCCATCTCTCTCAACCATGTCATAGACTGGGACCAAGCCATCTCTCTCAACCATGTCATAGACTGTATGACTGCCAAGGTGACTGACAGAGAAAGCAACAGAATGGATCAACGATGGATAAGGGAAGTGATACATGCCATAAAAACCAAACAAGTCGACGAAGCGAGATGAGGCGTCCTACCAACGCCCTCATATCTATGACAACTTGAGATAAGGCATCCTACCAATGCCCTCATATCTATGACAACTTGAGATGAGGCGTCCTACCAATGCCCTCATATCTATGACAACTTGAGATGAGGCGTCCTACCAACGCCCTCATATCTATGACAACTTGAGATAAGGCATCCTACCAATGCCCTCATATCTATGACAACTTGAGATGAGGCGTCCTACCAATGCCCTCATATCTATGACAGCTTGCTGGTTGTTGCAGTGACTTACACCAAGTGTCTATAGCAGTTGCCAAAAGATCAACAACAAAGTACTCAATGACGGTTCTAATTTGATCAATTTTTATAGTTTATTACAAATGTCAATAATCCAGTTGAGCAGACTGGCAAATATTATCACCGTGAAGGCAAGACGCTCGAGAAGGTGAGCGACGCCATTGTTAGCATTCGTCTCATTTCTACTTCCCGCATCTATCCATACTCCAACCTGCAATGCAAATGCACAATAGCTAGAAAAATGTACAGAATATCTGAACTCTGTCCCTTTCCTTACCTTATTCACCTACCTGACTATTTCTACCTTACTTCTAATTCTTACTTAATTCTAACCCATACTTACACCAAACGTCTAATGTGCTGCATGTCAGTGGTCGGATTTGAACCAGCCAACTCTCACTCTAGTCTCCAGTGCTATACTCATTGAGCTATGCAGACATATGGTTATCATTGTTTGTAAGTTCATACCATTTAATAAAGAAGCAAGTGCATAAAACGTGGTATACTAAACAACTTAAATCTGTACTGACTTGTTCCTGATGAAGTACACACAGCGTGATTCTGTAGTTCTCTAGATTAGAGCGAGTGGGTTGTCTTTTGACAAGTCTGAGTGCCTTTTTGTTCCAATCCGCAATCACGGGTCAAATATACTGAAGTTGATTGCTGATTGCACTCCAGAGTGAAATATGTCAAAATCCGTTGTTCATTACAGCCATATTAGTGCATGTAATTACATTGGCAGTAATTACCGCCAGCATAGGAAAATTTGCTCATGCATGCAGCAGTATATTTGACCCATCACTCTACCTAGACTACTCTTGGAAAACCCACCCGGATCTCTGTGGAAGCGATCACTTCTCCACAGAGATTACATGTGACATAACTTCTCGCTGTGAGACAAACAGCAGCTGGAAGGTTTCTACAGCGGATTGGAACACTTTTTGACATCAAAGACTGGGGTCCCCCAACAATTTTTTGAACAATGAAAATTCCAAAAACGGCTAAAAATTCACTGCATTCTGGCTAATAGCTTTGGGGCCATGGAGAGAAACCTTGTAAAACTTGTCTACCTAATGTGCCATGAGAAACTTCAGACTTCAATCGCAAATATATCTGGAACGGTTCGACCTATCAAAAATCGGAAAAGCAAGTAATCGACACAACCCCTGCCAGGTTGGGCGAAAAAATGGGTGAACTTTGGTCCACTAACAACAAAGTTTAGTTGTCTCATCTTTACACACCCATCATCAACTTCTTGGGAAGACCATACTTCGGCCCCTAGGGGGTGCTGCCCCTTCCAATTTTTACATGTCATATAGAATGGACGGTGATTGTGAAGTCTAACTTCACAATCTAACTTCACATATACGTTATCATAACTAACGTATATGATAACGGCAATAGGGGTCCCCCAACAATTTTTTAATAATGAAAATTCAAAAATTGATCAAAGTCAGTGCATTTTGGCTAACAATTTTTGGGCCTGTGGGGATAAGGTTGCCAAACTTATCTGCAAAATGTGCTGCGAGGCAGGGATAAAAATTTGGGTACACATTTTATGGGGCCACACCACAAAAATTTGAGAAGGCAAAAAACAAGAAAAATTTTGTGAGTTATCATGCTAACAGAGAAACAAAAACTCTGCCAGAAACAATACAGTCCATCCCTCAACTACAACCCCTCACATGTTGGAAGAAAGTTTTGGTGAACTATGGTCCACTAACAATAAAGTTTAGATGTTTTAATGTTTACCCACCCAAAATCAACAGTGTGCGCGACTTCGGACAACTCTGCATTTATCGACACTTCGAACGGAACACAGCAAGCAATTTACAGATGCAAAAAGGTGTTATAAACTACAATCCCTTCCACGTTTGACGAAAGAAAACTGGTAAACTTCGGTCCACTAACAAAACAGTTTAAGCGGCTAATGTTTATCGACCAAAAAAATGAACACTGCACACGGAATGTAGGCTAATGCAATTGCATTCACCAGGTGGCATTGCAAAGAGCGGAATTTCAACGCACTAAATTGTCTCCCAGGTCAGACTTTCAGTGCCACGCAGCCTCACGTTGGGTTCTGCCCCAAATTTCTAGTTTTTTTTTGTTTATCACTACTAGGGAATATGCGTATTCAGAACTCACCGTGGCTGTTCCTCCAATACCAGCCTCCGTTGAAATGCGCAGCTGGTTTTTCAGTTGGCTGGTTTTTGACTCATAAATATTCAACACGTCTTGATGCGAGACTGCTAGTGAGACCCAGCGTTGAGTCTGCAGCACGTTCTACAACGGTCATATATTATACAAATAGTGACTGGCATCGAGGTCAATAGTGAGTCTAATTTCCCGAAGTTGCAGGAATATTGCCCAAGTGCCAAAGGCACGCGGGCAATATTCCCGCAACTGAGGGAAATTAGACTCACTATTGATCGATGATGACAGTCACTATTTGTTTTGTTATACCTGTGATCGAAATGGCGACGGA
>Ga0209052_1000532_pt1 | contig 11957 bp, 8 predicted proteins | sample WorMetHEROISLAND_2_FD_187409 | JGI IMG/M metagenome (GOLD analysis project Ga0209052, IMG submission 187409) | Marine gutless worms symbiont microbial communities from Max Planck institute for Marine Microbiology, Germany - Olavius sp. 4 HERON... | ecosystem: Host-associated > Annelida >...
AAACATTGCAGACGACTTTTGTAAATTTTATCTTTTAGTGACTTTATTCGAAGATGGTGTTCAGTGTCGAAGATATAGCGTTGATTAAAAACTTGCATCTGTTAAAAGGTTATGGTTCTCGTAAATTGATTAAATTAATTTAGATTTAATGTACACTTTATGTCTAGGTGTGGGCTTTATCATTGACTGCATTAGCTATCCATTGACTGTTTTATGCTTCCATCCACGAGTTTCGCTGAGTTCGTCCTCGTTGATGACTTCTGACTTGTTAGACGTTTACCACGGTAGTGTGGCAACATAATTAAGGTGTTGTGGATATCTTTATAGTACATATTTAGAGAATTTTCTTACGAATATGGCGGTGAAAGAATTTTAAAAATCGATTCACATTTGCCAAAGTTCTGATAAATAATCAAGTGTCTTGTTTTTTTTTGAGACACAGTGTAGTTGACGTGCCAGTTACCAGCTTGCCGTGGACTGTGTAAGGTTACGCTCACATAGACACGAGTCCGGGTTTCCATTTGCGGGTGGTGTGTCACTCGTACAGCTTCACCTGTACGAGTGGAGCGTTTGTGGTCACTTGTGCAAGCACATAACTCAACGCTGTCTATTGACAATATCCAGTAAAATTAAATCAAGTGAACATGTTGCAAAAAGTAACAATATTCTACTACGTCATTAATAATTTTATCTAATCGCGCACCCCTAACAATGAACTATTTAACGATGACATAATTTATGATGTCAAATATGCGTCATGGCCTGTATGAGTTGAATTAATACAAATTTTGTGTTGTCTACTTCATAGGGATTGGATAAAAAAACTGCTCGTACAAGTGCAATTCACAGGTAACCTGTACTCATACAGAACTCGTATCAATGTGAACGGCCGCCATTGAAATACAGGCAAACTCGTGTTTCTTGGAATCCGTTTACGGGTATTCAGACTCGCAGTTGTGTCTCTGTGGAAGCACTCTAAGACCAAGTGATGTTGATACTGACTGGTTGCTATGTTGTGAGTGACTAGTATATGTGTGTGGGGGGGGAGGTGGGTGTTATAGAGATGACAGAGGGGAAGCTGTTAAGCTGTGTACATGCAAGTTACTAGTATGTGTGGGTTATAAAGCGAGAGAGAGAGTGGGATGGAGAGAGAGAGAGAGAGAGAGAGAGAGAGAGAGTTGTGTTGTTGACAGATGCTGGCAAGGCAGAACAATGACGTGGTGAAGCGCTGGGTGAACGAGGCACAGGAAGCTGTCAACAGTGACAACATCATGGTACAGGTCAGTGAACAACTTAGACTATTAACTGACAAAGTACAGCTGAGACTATCGTCAGCACTACGTAGTGATAAGTAAATTTGAAAAGCAAATTTTACTTACTTGTTTTTAGTAAAGGGTATCATGGTAATAATGTCTGTCAAAAATTGTAAAAATACGTTTAAACTTAATAAAGTTATTGAGGAAAAACTGTAGGCTTTTTTCCCTGACATGGTGTAGACTGGTTACATTCAGCTACTGTAAGATGTTGACTGAATGAGGCATTTCTCTCCACATCCACACCCCTTACCTGCAACGTCCTCCCCCATCAACACAGTTTCACATCTGTGAAGTCGACATCAGGCATAATGTGCACGAATGTGACCTGAAGCATGAACAGAAGACCTGTGCAAATGCTAGGACTTTGAATTTTACAGTCCATGCAGTAATAAAAAGCCATCAACAGAGTCACTATACAGCATTGTTTCTCTGTCTTCAAGTGTACGTCCTGCTAGAGAAAGGTTCTCTCGGAAGAGGTGCTGGTTACCATGGTCTTACCTTCAACCATCCAGTGTCTCGTTTGCCATCCCGCCAGCCAGTATGGTCCATCGACACGACCTCTTCCACAGAAGACCTCTGGAGATCTGCTTGGGAGACTGATCTTCCAGCTAACTCGATGACCCAACTGTTCCCGTGCCTGGTGCCAACCTGCCCAGACGGGAGTGGTGCATTCTGAACCGTTTCCGCTCAGGCGCTGGCCGATGTGCAGCCAGTCTCCATCAGTGGGGTTATACCGACAACCCACTGTGCGTCTGTGGAGCCACCCAGACCATGTCGCACATCGTTGACAGCTGCCCGGTATACAAGTTCGAAGGTGGTCTCGCTTCCCTCGACACAACATCTGATTCCGCGGTGGAGTGGCTGCGCCATAGCTGCATACGCTAAAGAAAAAGAAAGACTGAAGACGTTGTCCCTGTCCCAACGGTAACCCCCGTGATATGGGCTGCGGCCGTCCCTACTGCTATGTAGTCCTCTAACCACACTATGGGTGACTGTTTACCATCTCACAGGTAAACCATCTCGGTATGAAGCCAGCCAGGAAGGTCGACTCAGTCTTCTGCCCTGCATGTGCACGGGATGGTAAACTGAGTATCAGATTTCAGGCTGAGTAGTGATAAATGGCGATGGTGAATGTAGTCATTATATAGCTGCCTGTAGGCAAATTATTGGCTCAGGTCGATCAGCTTGGTCCAAAGGTCAGCGCTGCGTGCTACATTCGTCAGATGAACCGGGTGAACTCTCGCAGTGGCAGTGGACTGTTACAAGGACAGCACCATAAACGTTGTCGTGGCTGTTACTGTTACTATTACTGTTAAGTGACCAGGCTTTGCTGGTAGCCTGTTCAGCCACTGTATGGCAGTGTTAGTTTGTGTGTCTGTCTATGTACGTAGCACCTGTAGAACGTTAACGTCTGTGTGTGGCTGTGCTGTATCATGCTCTGGCGCTGTTGTATCACATCCGCAAGCCCAACAAACTTGCTGTGGTCTCGAACTAGTCTATAGAACAGGGTTCCCACGCATCCTGGAAAGTCCTGGATTTTTTCTTGAAAATTCCAGGACCTGGAAAGTCCTGGAAAATCACTTTGGTTCTGGAAAGTCCTGGAAATTAAAGCTTAAGGCCCTGGAAACTCCTGGAAAAATATCCTTGAAAGTCATGCATTTTTCTAGTGGTTCAAGTGGAAAACAAGCAGCAATAGTATAGCACCCAGTTTGTGTTGACTGTTGCTTACTTAAATACAGTGTGGAATGTTGATGTATTTTCTGGAATGGACTACACTTTAATATTGTAAGTAATTTGCGTTTTCCTCATATTTAAACATTCACAGGCTCCGAAAGGGTCCTGGAAAATTTTTCATGGGGTCCTGGAAAGTCCTCGAAAAGTCTGGGATTTTTTTCTCAGTAAAAGAGTGGGAACCTTGATAGAACGTGTGATGTCTGTCTATGCACCTAGTTTTTAGAACGTCAACGTCTGTTGTGTCTGGCTGTGCAGTATCATGCTCTGGGACTATTGTATCACATCCGCAAGCCCGACAAGCTTGCCGTCTCAAAGCTTGTTGCTAAGTTCACCCGTCACCCGCTCAAGTCTCCGTACGCTTACTGCCACCTGGTGAGTCACTCTGTAGCGACATCTCTTAAGTCAGACATCAGACGATCGATAAAGTTGGCCAATTTTTTTGGCGTGGTTTAGTTTCCAAAGACTTGATGAAATGGCTGAACCACGACACGTGTCACTTGTCACGTCACGATTGTGACGTCAAAAAAATGGCAGATGATAAGGACGCCGACGCTTCTATGTTGCTTTATTTTTTGACTGCGAAACAACATAAAAAGCGGACCATATGGGTCCGCCGTTGGTTACTCGACAGGTAAGCAATTTGCTGGTCGTACATTTCATCGGCCAATTGTCTTTGGAAACTAAACCACGCCCTAGAAGTTGGCCGACTTATCGATCGTCTGACGCCAGCTTTACGCTACTATTGCAATGGTAACTGGCATGGTTAACAGTGTCGATTCACGACCAAGTTTGCATAGCTTTCTTACAAAACTGACATTTTTTTCTCTTGACTGCCTAATTCAGCAATCGGCAAAACTCCACTGCAACAGAGATAATCCACTGATGAAGTAAAATCAACGATTATTGAACATTTTATACACAGAGTGACAGAGGTTGTCATTCTTTTAGTAATCCAAAATGTCCTCAGTTTACTTGATAAATAGGATGCTGCGGAATTAGGAGAAATTGTCGCAGTGAGCCATGGAATTTGGCAAACTGGCCTGCGAAATTTGGAAAAATTTACCGTCATAAGCTGTGGTCCCTAATGATGATGATGTGGATTACTGCTAGTGTAAAAAGCACTTTGTTCCTATTCCCTTTGTCCAAGGTCCAGTTTTGTGCCACCTGGTAAAACTAGAGATGTTACATGGGAAATATTTCCAATTTCTGTTAATATTTAGGACTTTCACACGTGATGAAGAATAAAAACAGTACCTGCTCCAAAGTGCTCCATGTTGTTGAGGGGCAAGGGCAGTTGTTTCCAGCACCAGCAGTGACAGACATGAAGATAAATGACTCACATTTGCTTTCTGTGTCATATCGTAATACCAGCCAACAGTGTAAAAATTTGGACGTGTTGTACAAGTTCTAAATGTTAATGAAAAATCCGAAAAAGTTCCCACATATCTTCAGTGGCAAATGGAACAAAATAATGGGTTGTTGGACTTGATTTTATGAACTTTATTTTAAGAATCATCCTATTGTAGATGCTGCTGTTGGTTGTAGATACGCATTGCATGTCGGCTCTTGGAGGATGAGGACTCCGGGTCAGTTTGCTATCACTGCTTTGCTGCTATTCTCTACATATCCAGTCTGTAGAATAGACCCACTTCATCTCACTGGGTTCACTCACTGTGCTTAGATTTCTTTGTGTGTCATTGTCTTGTATGTGCATGCATGTTGCATTATTGTAACATTGGTGAGATGAGCCTGGTGAGATTGAGAGCTATCTGGATAACTAACCACCCTCCTTCAGTGCTTTGACACTGTTGGTTGGGTCATCTGACCTGGAAAAAAAAACATCGTCTCCGAAATGACCTAAACTGTGTCCAGTGGGACGTTAAACCTTGCTCAACCATCAGCCAACGTTTCCTGGCCGGACGGTGTAAGAGGCACCTATAGTTAGATTCTGGTGTGTGCATCTTTTGTTAGTTTGTATTACGTTTGTGTGCATGTATATGTAGGTCGGATATTATTGTATTTTTGGTTTTTAGGGGCACAGTTGAAATTTTGAGCACCAACAATCTCCTCAGTCAGACATTAGCAGGTGTCTGTCAAAAACTGTAACTTTCTGCAACCAGGTACTGTCACGTCAAGCATCTCTAAGAGGAAAATCTGAGACCAAAGTTTGGTCATGTGTCAAAGTTAAGACCAAATTTGAGCTCTCGACTACGACTTGGGCTTAAGTCTAAACTTAGCTCGTGCTTAAGACCATATTCTGCAGCTTAGCTAAGACTTTTATTTCAGCTAAACGTGAATGTGGATGTCTGCAGGCCGGAGAGTGCTGTGTATGAGTTTGTGGAGAGCTGTCTGCGACACAAGAGTGAGATGGTGATCTACGAAGCGGCTCATGCTATTGTCAACATGAAGCAGACTACGGCCAAGGAGCTGGCTCCGGCTGTCTCAGTACTTCAGCTGTTCTGTGGCTCGTCCAAACCAACACTCCGCTTTGCCGCCGTACGAACTCTCAACAAGGTCACTGCTACTCTGGTGACGTCAGTCCAAAGACGTTCTATTTTTAGCTCTAGACTGGCAGCATATTAGCCAGCGCCTATTTAGGCGGTGGCACACTGCTAGCCTAATACTCAGGGTTCCCCCTGGTCCTTATAAGTCCTTAAAAGTGCTTAAATTTCACACATTCAAATATAAGGCCATTAAAAGTTCTTAAAAACGATAATGGTGCTTAAAAGTCCTTTAAAAATGCTTAATTTTTACTACAGAATTTTGGACTTACGAATTTGTTGCTTTCGTTTGACTGACATCAAAGCTACTGTACATGGCGTTAATGATGCTCTACTACTATCAATCAACGAACAATAATAGGTCTGTATCTGCTGGTTACTAGTCCAATTCTGTGGCATTTGGAGAATATGCTGACATTAGCTGTATGCACGTACTGTAATGAGTGCTGTATAATAGGAATTATGTTGTAATATTCACACATCTCGGTTGACAGTCACAGTTACACAGTGTACGGGCCGGTCTCCGAAACAGTAAAAATTTGTCTCGGAAAGGTGCTTAAAAAGTCCTTATTTTTGTCTTAAACAAAAGAGGGGGAACCCTGAATACTGTCGTCACGTGACTTACGGCTAGGCTAGCAGCCTTTACGACAACCATGCTTCATTGACAACAAACACACACACACACAGTGTATTTACAAAAATCACTGTTCATCATCATCATCAGTTTATTTTGGAAACACAGAACAAGACTGTTTACCATAAAAGGTTAACATAACATGGTGGCCTGACATTGGCTGGCTAATTTTAGCGATTAGAGAGTTGCGGGAGAGTTACAAATAGTTTTTGCAAACGTTTCGTATGTCTGATTTCTTCGTAACATTGTCGTAAGTTCATTTTACGAAGTTTTGTAAATTGGGCTGCTGGTCTGCAGGTAGCAATGAAGCATCCGGCCGCGGTGACCGCTTGCAATGTTGACTTGGAGAATCTCATCACCGACTCTAACCGCAGCATTGCTACGCTGGCGATCACTACGCTGCTCAAGGTACGTTCATGTCCATGTCACACTGGCTGTTTATGCCATGTCCATTGTGCATTTCTCACTGGCAGATTATGACATTCTGGCATTGATTGTAACAGTAAAACATGCTGTTCATTCGTGCATTAAAACGATGTGATACTTAGAACTCACATTGTGTTCTTACTGCTTCAGTTTCAACACTATCTCAACTTTGTTGCATGCATGGCCAGGCGTGAAGCAGTGTCATTGTTGTAGTGGTTGTAGTAGTTAGTACTAGTTGTTGTTGTATAGATGGGAATTGAAAGCAGTGTAGTGCTTATAGTAGTAATTGTAGTTGCTGTGTAGACGGGCCGTGAGAGCAGTGTAGTCGTTGTCGTTGTCGTAGTATTAGTAGTCATTGTAGTAGTATTTGTAGTTGCTGTGTAGGCAGGCAGTGACAGCAGTGTAGTCGTAGTTGTTGTTGTAGTAGTCATTGTAGTAGTAGTTGTAATTGCTTTGTAGACGGGCAGTGAGAGCAGTGTAGTTGTTTTAGTAGTAGTTGTAGTAGTAGCAGTTGTTGTTGTGGCATAGACTGGCAGTGAGAGCAGTAGTTCTAGTCGTTGTAGTAGTAGCAGAAGTCGTTGTTGTGGTGTAGACCGGCACTGAGCGCAGTGTAGTTGTTGTTGTAGTTGTTTTAGTAGTAGCAGTTGTTGTTGTTGTTGCACAGACCGGCAGTGAGAGCAGTGTGGATCGTCTAATGAAACAGATTACGTCGTTCATGTCAGAAATTCCCGATGAGTTCAAAGTGGTCGTCGTGCAGGCAATCAGGTCTCTTGTCTTCATTGTCTATGTATCTGTCTGTCCGCCAGTCTGTCTGTCTGTCTGTCCGCATCGACTTTTACTACCACAACAGTTGCTATTGAGCCATGTTTTTGGTACCACTCATGTTTATGTATGACATGTAGCCAGCTGAATTTGTCAGCTGTCATTGAGACACCAGTTTTTTATGCATCTACATGTGCATGTGTGTATATATATTTTATACATTGGTTGGTGGTTGATGGCATCTTCTAGTGGTAACAGATTGTGTTGGATCAACAGAGTTACTCTACAGCGGGCTCGGTTAGAACTTGGATGCATGACTGTCTGCAGACATGTAAACCGTCTCGCTGAGTAACCAGCCACCAAGGTCAACTCAGCCTTCTACCCTTCGTGGGATGATAAAATGAGTATCAGCTTTCCAGCTGAGTAGTAGTGAATGGCAGTATCTGGTTAATGTAGACAATTTAGGCGGATCTGTGGCTCAAGTTGGGCTTGGTCCAAAGGTCGGTGGCCACTTGAGGCTCGTGCAGTACTCATCATATGAACTGGGTGAACTGTCGTAATGGCTGTGCAATGATGACACCATTGTAAACATTGTTGTGGTTGTTACTGGTATTAATATACATGTAACTAGTGACTGTTGTTGGTGAATGTTAAGGTCACTGTGTCTCAAGTTCCCGCGCAAACATTCCGTCATGATGGGCTTTCTGTCGTCAATGCTTCGTGAAGAGGTAACGCTCTCATACTTGTATCACAACGTTCTCACTGCACTAGACTGTGCTGTGCCACTAGTGACATGATACTAATGTCTAGGCCGCACTACAGGTTACAGGTTGTCTGTAGCTTCTAATGTGAACCCATCTCAGAGCGTCACCTGCCATATGGGATCACACAATATTAACCTGCCACTGGACACAGGTGAACATGCGCCACCTTAACCCCAGCCAGACAGGCCGGTACTCAATTTACGTAGCCCAGAGGGATGGAAGACTGAGTTGACCTTGGTGTTTGTTGTATACAGAGGTGGTTTACCTGTTCGTAATAACCATTTGATAGCGACTCGATTGGGATCTGAATCCACGACCTCTTGATCGTATGTCCAGCATCTTAACCGATGTGCAACCAAACCACTAACTAGACTGTACAATGACACGGGTGACGTGTTAATAATGCCTAGTGTCTTGTCGTTATTTTTTTCTGTTGTTGGAGTTGATTAATTCAACTGTTTAGGAACTGCTGCTGATGCTACGTTTGTAACTGTCTCACTGCACGGAGCAGGAATAAAGACAGTCTTACATAACAATATTGTTGATGGCCAGCATTGTGTCAAGTTGGTGGCAGAGAGTCGTGTATAGAATTTGTTGGCTTGTTAGCAGAGAGTCGTGTATAAAATGTGTTAGGTTGATAGCAGAGAGTCATGTATAAATGTTGCTGCTTCAGCCCTGACTGTCACAAGCAAAAGTCGAAGTCACAGAAAAGTCAAATGGTTTTGGCCAGTGTCGAATGATTTTAAAAAGTCTAAGTAAAGCTCAATGATTTGTGGAATTCAAATATCACTGCTCTCATGTGATAGACTATCAGTTTGATGACATGCATGTGAACAACTTGCCCAGGTTTCAAGCTGTCTTGAGCAAGTTGATAACCTACTGTGTGCTCGGGTCAACTTAGCCTCCTACTCTCAGCGGGATGGGAAATGAATAGTAGCTTACAGGCTACAGGGTGAAGGCCTAGTGTGGCTAAATGGGGCGGTGGTATGTCTGCTGGCTGGACGTGTGTCCAACTGTTTGCTGTCTAGGACAATGGATAGCTATGTAGTAAGCTGTGGTATCATTACCTCATGCCAATCAGCTGCCACTCCTGAGATTATAAAGCGATTCTCGTCATGAGTTTGACTCATGTAAGCAGCGCTGTAGCAAATGTCTGGACTTTTAGCTTTAGTTGTTGATAGAGTCGCTTGGTGATAGCGCAGTCTGGTATGTAGTCCATCCGGCCATTTGTTTGTCTGTTCGGCTGGTGGTGCTGAGTAGGCTGTTGGGTGATGCAGGGAGGGTTTGAGTACAAGCGAGCAATCATCGACTCGGTCATCTCAATCATTGAGGAGAACTCGGAGGCAAAGGAGGCCGGTCTGGCTCACCTGTGTGAGTTCATTGAGGACTGTGAGCACACTGTGCTGGCTACACGCATCCTACACCTGCTGGGACGTGAGGGTCCTCGCACTCCGCAACCGTTCAAATATGTCCGCTTCATCTACAACAGAGTCATCCTGGAGAACCCGGCTGTCAGAGCAGGTCTGTCGCTGTGTCTGTCTGTCTGTAAGTAAGTAAATGAATATTAAATAGAGTGCACAGTGTCAGCCAGTAGTCGAGTCTGAGGCACTTGGGTGAGTCGCTAGGGGGAGCTGAAGGCTTGCTGGAAACAGTGAGTTTTAAGAAGGCGACGAAAGGTGTGGGTAGAGGAAGTGTCGTGAATGCCAGATGGGAGTGAGTTCCAGACTGCGGGGGCTGCAACTCTAAAACCGCGGGAGGCAAAGGTAGTGCAAACATGAGGAGCAGATAACAGGTTGGTGTTTGCAGAGCGTAGAGAGCGTGTGGGAGTGTGGTAATTAAGAAGGGGGTGGAGGTAAGCAGGCTGAGTGGAGCAGAGAGTGTTGTGGGTCAGCGTGGCGAGTTTGAATCTCATGCATTGCTCAATAGGAAGCCAATGGAGATATTTAAGAATCCCAAATGAGTGTGTGTCTTGTCAGGAAGATACGTATGTGATTGTTTTATCTTGAAATGTGAAAACTGATTTTGACAGTTTTTGGCAGACATATGCTACAGTGAATTTGCAAAAAGTATACGTATACATGTATGTCAGTCTGCCTGTCTGTGTGTTTATGTCTGTCGTGTTTATTAGTGTTGTGCGATACCTCGGTAAGTATCATGATACCAAACGTGACAATACCAGTATCGCCGAGGTCACTGTGTATCGCGGTGCTACGATACCACGAAGTATCGCAAGATGACGATATCGTGCAGTTTGAATCACTCTAATGTTGGCAGTGAATTGAACAGATGAGTCTTCAGGTGTTGTCGAAACGTGTCATCGAAACTGCTACCATCCTCGCCTACGATTCGAACTTGTTTTGACATATGGCGCTCTACAAATGCTGACTACGTACTTGCTTACTGAATGGACACTGCAGTGAGGAAATCAAGTACACACTACACAGTAAAGCAAATTTTTGTAAATTAGTACTGTTCTATGCATCAGTCTTCTCAGGAGACGAGTGCGCTGAATGGGCGACTGAAAATGCAAGACCTGACAACGCGGCATCAGATACCAGGGGCGGACTAACGTTTCATATGCAGTTCTGATATCACAGTAGTGTCGAGCATCGTGATGACTAAGACAGTATCATTGCCATGGTTCCAATTTCCGGTACTGCACACCACTTGTGTATATTCGTTACAGTAAATCTGTGAAATCAGGGATTTCGTGAAATCACTAGTGAATTTGTGAAAGGACTAAAACAAAAGTTAGGCTTAGGGTTTATTCGTTGCCAATCCAGTCATTTCATGAATTCAGCAGTGATTTCACGAAATCCCTGAGTTCACAGATTTACTGTAACATACATGCTGTCTGTATGTCTGTCTCTGTGTGTGTGTATTTGTGTATGTATGTCAGTCTGCCTGTTTGTCTGTATGTCCCTCTGTCTCTCTGTGTGTATGTATGTCAGTCAGTCTGTCTGTGTGTATGTTTGTATGTCTGTGTGTATGTTTGTCAATCAATCTGTCTGTCTGTCTGTGTGTATGTTTGTATGTCTGTGTGTATGTCTGTCAATCAATCTGGTTGTCTGTCTGTCTGTGTGCAGCTGCAGTGAGTGCTCTGGCTAAGTTTGGTTCTCAATGTGATGAACTACTGCCCAGTGTTCTTGTCCTGCTCGAACGGTTTGTCTGACACTCTTACACATGTCTTCGTTGTTATTACCGGCCGCCCTGCGGGTCTTGCCCATCTGTCTGTTTGTTCCAAACGTTCTGCAGGCAGGAGAAACCAGTCTGCCGACTGACAAGGACGTATGTTGCAGGCTTTTACTCAGGTTGTCGGATAATCAGTAGATAAGTAAAGTAATGGAGCTTAGCCTTACACTGCGCTCGTACATAGTGAATTTGGGGACATATAGAAAGAAAAGACTAAATGATGCAGCTAAATGCAAAACAGACTTTCATTATTGTTGTTTCTGGCTAAATTACTTTGTTCATCTAATGCTTCGGTCAAACATAGTTGGGGAAAAGATTCATATATGCGCTTGAACATTGGTTTGGCAGCTGCCGGACCAGCTGATATGGCCCTGCTACATGGCGACTAACTACAGGGTGATAACTTGTCTGGAAAACCTGGAAATGTCAGGGAATTTGGAACGTGTCAGGGAAATGTCAGGGATGTTGTTAACAGTCAGGGTAATGTCAGGGAAAAAATCTTGTCATGGAAAAGTATCCCAAAACTGCTCATTACTAGATGAATATTAGCATTTCCTTCAAAAACAGTGCATAGCTACATATATACATAGTGATTTCATCCTTCGTAATCATTAATTATGAGATAATT